>Ga0315909_10001573_pt1 | contig 30753 bp, 20 predicted proteins | sample LakEriMetagenome_11_FD_203527 | JGI IMG/M metagenome (GOLD analysis project Ga0315909, IMG submission 203527) | Freshwater fungal communities from buoy surface, Lake Erie, Ohio, United States - Buoy 2 MA125 | ecosystem: Environmental > Aquatic > Freshwater > Lake | place: USA: Lake Erie, Ohio... | reverse complement strand
CAACTTACAAACGTACAAGCGGCAGCAGCTCCATTAATCGCTAGTGGTTCTGCAACAGCTTCTGTGCAAAGTGGAGAAAGATTTGTTGTAACAACTGCAAAAACCGATTCTGAAATTGGTTCTGAATTTACTGGTTCAGTATCGGTTAGTGGTTCAATATTTGCACAATTTTTTGTAGGAGATGGTTCTCAGATTACAAACGTACAAGCCGCGGCAGCACCATTTATCGCAAGTGGTTCGGCAACGGCTTCGGTAGCAAGTGGTAATACATTTGTAGTAACAACTGGAGCAACTGGTTCTCAAATAGGAACTAGAATCACCGGTTCGGTAGATATTAGCGGAAGTGTTAAAGCATTTTCATTTATTGGAGACGGTTCTCAATTAACAAATGTAGTTGCAGCAGCATCACCGGTAATTGCTAGTGGTAGTGCAACTGCATCAGTTCAAAGTGGAAGAATATTTGAAGTAATTACCGGTGAAACATCTTCATCAATTGGTTCGCAATTTACCGGTTCGGTAGCTATATCTGGTTCAATTTCCGCATCCCTATTCATAGGTGATGGTGGTGGATTATTTAATATCCCACCAGATGCGATTGAAGGATTGGAATTGGCAAAAATTAATTCTGGTTCTGGATTTGCTCAAGTAGACCCGGAAAAATTATTAGTTAATGTTCCAATTACCGCATCTCGTTACGATGGTGATGGTAGTGGGCTATTTAACATCCCTGCAAATGCATTGCAAGACCTTAAATTAGACAGAATTGTATCAGGTTCTGCACAAGCTATTATATCTCCAAATCTTGGGTTAGATATTAATAGAGGGGTTAAAATTTATTCCGGTTCATTAACCGTAAGTGGTTCAATATTATCAAGTGGTAGTATTATTGTAGCAAGTGGTTCTGCATTTTTTGGTGATGGTAGTGGTTTGACGAATATTAATATTGCAAACTTATCATTTGAATCATTTAAAATTAATTCTGGATCCGTATCGGCTAGTATATCTCCAAATAGGGGATTAATGACTAACACATCTGCTAGTATTAGTGGTGCATTGGACGTACAAGCTTATATACAAGGTAAGACAGTACATGCAACTGATTATTTCTCTGGTTCATATAGAGGATACTTTGAAGGAGCAGGTGATGCCGAAGATAGAGATATTCTCTATTATGATGATAATTTAGGAAGATATGTTCCTGCTCCTGAATTTAATTTAACCGAAACGGTTGCGTTTAGTAATGTAAGTAGTTTAACCGTTGTTCACAATTTAGATATACTTTATCCAATTGTACAGGTTTACGCAACTAGTTCATATGGTACTGAATACCAAATTATACCTGCAAATGTTATAGCTGTTAATCCTGATACGGTAACTATTACATTTAGTGGATTGACAAGTGGGCACGTTGTAATTGGTAGTGGTGGTAGTAAAATTAGTGGAGCAGTAGATGCGGACCAAATATTAGGTATTGTACTTTCTTCTTCTTACGCATTATTTGCAGAAAATGCAGCAACTGCATCAACTGTATTAGGATTAAGTGGTACAAACTTAGAAGCAATAGTATCAGCGGCGTTAGATACAACTGATTTCATAAAAGCATCACAGACGGCTTCAATGACCGTATTGAGTTCCTCATTTGCAACTACTGCATCATACGCTTTATTTGCACAAAATGCATCAAATGTTGATACTGCTAATTTCATAACAAGTGCACAAACTGCATCAATGCAAGTTGGTACTGCATCACTTGCGTTATTTACATTAAGTTCATCATACGCATTAACTGCATCTTATGTATTGGGTGGAGTATTAAGTTCGGAAGGATATATACAATCATCGCAAACCGCATCGATGAGTGTGGGATTTGCAGTTTCCGCATCATTTGCACAAACTGCATCTTACGCGGCATTTGCATTAAACGCATCAAATGTTGATACGGCATCATTCTTAAATGCTTATAGAGATAGTACGGTATTTGCTAACTTCGTAGTAACTGGAAGTTTGGGTGCAAGTGGTAGTCTTTATATAAACGCATTAAATTCTGGTTCATCTGAAAACGTAGTAGTTTGGAATGATGTAACTAAAAAATTAGAATATAGAAATATAGCAGCTGCCGTAGGTTCATCGGGAACAGGTGGTTCATCCGGCTCAACTGGCTCTGCAGGTTCAACCGGCTCCGCAGGTTCAACTGGTTCTGGAGGTACATCTGGTACATCTGGAAGTTCGGGAAGTAGTGGAAGTTCTGGTTCATCTGGAAGTAGTGGAAGTTCGGGAAGTAGTGGAAGTTCGGGAAGTAGTGGAAGTTCGGGTTCATCTGGCTCAACTGGTTCATCTGGTAGTTCGGGAAGTAGTGGAAGTTCGGGTTCATCCGGAACATCTGGTTCTTCTGGTACTGCCGGCTCATCTGGCTCATCGGGAACAACTGGTTCATCGGGAAGTTCAGGAACTAGTGGAAGTGGAGGCACATCAGGAAGTGGTGGTTCTTCGGGAAGTAGTGGAAGTTCAGGTTCATCTGGTTCATCTGGCTCATCGGGAACAACCGGTAGTGCAGGTTCATCAGGTACATCAGGTACATCAGGAACTTCTGGTTCTTCTGGTTCATCTGGAAGTAGTGGAAGTTCAGGTTCATCTGGTACCGCGGGTACATCAGGCAGCGGAGGTTCTTCGGGAACAACAGGTAGTGAAGGTACATCTGGTACATCTGGTAGTGGAGGCACATCTGGTACAAACGGTACAACCGGTACGGCTGGTTCATCCGGTTCATCGGGTACTTCTGGTTCATCGGGTACTTCTGGCTCCTCTGGTTCATCAGGAAGTAGTGGTACATCGGGTTCAACTGGTACCGGTGGTACTGCGGGTTCTTCTGGTACAACCGGCACAGGAGGTACATCAGGTACGGCTGGTCAAAGTGGCACATCTGGTACATCGGGAACATCCGGTACATCGGGCACATCTGGTGCGGATGGTAGTGATGGTACTTCGGGTACTTCAGGTACAACCGGTAAAGATGGTTCATCGGGTACATCAGGTACCGATGGTTCTTCTGGTACATCTGGCACTGCAGGTTCTTCTGGTAGTAGTGGAAGTTCCGGTAGTAGTGGAAGCTCAGGAAGCTCAGGAAGTTCGGGTTCATCGGGTAGTAGTGGTACATCAGGAAGTTCTGGAAGCTCTGGAAGTTCAGGAAGTTCCGGTACAACGGGTTCATCGGGAACATCCGGCACGAGTGGTTCATCTGGTTCTTCGGGTTCTTCTGGAAGTAGTGGCACATCAGGAAGTAGTGGAAGTTCGGGTTCAACGGGTTCATCTGGTAGTTCTGGAAGTAGTGGAACATCTGGTACATCTGGTACTGATGGTAGTACGGGTTCAGCAGGTTCTACTGGTTCTGCGGGTACATCGGGTAGTTCTGGAACAACGGGTAGTGATGGAACATCTGGTACATCTGGAAGTAGTGGCTCATCCGGTTCATCTGGTTCATCCGGAAGTAGTGGCACATCTGGTTCTTCTGGTTCATCAGGAACAACGGGAAGTGATGGAACATCGGGTTCTTCGGGTTCATCCGGAACAAATGGTTCAACCGGCTCAGCAGGTTCATCTGGTTCATCGGGAAGTTCTGGTTCAACCGGTTCATCTGGTACAACAGGTTCTTCGGGAACAACTGGAAGTTCGGGCTCATCTGGTAGTAGTGGTATATCGGGTTCATCTGGTAGTAGTGGAACATCCGGTAGTAGCGGTTCAGCAGGTTCATCTGGTAGTTCGGGAACATCTGGATTAGATGGAACTTATTTTGGTAGTAGTGGAACATCTGGTAGTAGCGGTTCAGCAGGTTCATCTGGCACATCTGCAACATCAGGTAGTAGCGGTTCATCTGGTTCTGGTGGCACATCCGGAAGTGGTGGTAGTTCAGGATTAAATGGTACATTCTTCGGTTCATCTGGAACTTCTGGAAGTAGTGGAAGCTCTGGTTCATCCGGCAGCGGTGGCACATCTGGTTCTTCTGGTTCATCTGGTTCGGGTGGTTCATCCGGATTTGATGGTACATCGGGAAGTGGAGGTACTTCGGGATTAGATGGAACATTCTTTGGTTCATCTGGTACAAGCGGTAGTTCTGGTTCATCTGGAAGCAGCGGTACATCTGGTAGTAGTGGAAGCTCTGGTTCATCCGGCACGGCAGGAAGCGGAGGTAGTTCCGGATTAAATGGTACATTCTTCGGTAGTAGTGGAAGTTCAGGTAGTTCCGGAACATCAGGAACTTCTGGTTCTTCTGGTTCTTCTGGTTCTTCAGGAACAACGGGAACATCTGGTATAAACGGTACATTCTTTGGTACGAGTGGAAGTTCGGGAAGTACAGGTACATCTGGTAGTTCCGGTTCATCTGGTAGTAGTGGAAGTAGTGGAAGTAGTGGTTCATCTGGATTAGATGGAACATTCTTCGGAAGTTCTGGTACATCTGGAACAACTGGTACTGATGGTTCTTCTGGTACTGATGGATTTAGTGGCACATCCGGTACATCTGGAAGCAGTGGTTCATCTGGATTAGATGGAACATTTTTCGGAAGTTCTGGTACATCAGGAAGTAGTGGAAGTTCCGGTTCATCATCAACTTCGGGCACATCAGGAAGTAGTGGTTCATCTGGTTCAACTGGTACATCTGGATTAAACGGAACATTTTTTGGTTCATCTGGTTCATCCGGTAGTTCCGGTTCATCTGGTACATCTGGTTCTTCATCAACTTCTGGTTCAAGTGGAAGTAGTGGTAGTTCCGGATTGAATGGTACATTATTTGGTAGTTCCGGAACATCTGCCACATCAGGAACATCTGGTTCATCCGGGTCATCATCAACATCCGGAACATCTGGAAGTTCTGGTTCAACTGGAACATCTGGTCTAAACGGAACGTTCTTTGGTAGTAGTGGAACATCAGGAAGTTCGGGTACATCCGGTTCATCTGGTTCATCATCGATATCAGGAACAAACGGTACTAGTGGTAGTTCTGGTTTGAATGGTACATTATTTGGGTCATCTGGTACAACCGGTACTGGTGGTACATCTGGTCTTAGTTCAACAAATGGTACATCTGGTACAAGTGGTGTTGGTACAAATGGTACATCAGGTACAAGTGGGTTCTTAGAACTAACCGGTACAACTGATAATGGTGTTATTACGTTTGATAGTTCAAATGGTAAAGGAATTGTTGAATCTAATTTATTATTCGATGGAACAATTTTAGGAGTATCTGGACACGTTGCACCAACAACATTTAGAGAAACTTATTCTGACCAAGGTACTGGAGGAAGTGTAACATTAGACCTATCAACAGCAAACAATTTCAGAAGACAATTTAACGGAACTGCAACGGTATCATTCAGCAATGCACCAGCTGGTAAAGCATTTGGATTTACGTTATTATTAGTTAATGCGGGTGCATTTACAATAACTTGGCCTATAAGTATTAATTGGGTTGGTGGAACTGCACCAATATTGACATCAGCGGGTACGGATGTTTTAACATTCTATACTTATGATGGTGGAACATCTTATTATGGTTTTGTAGTAGGAAAAAATATGAGTTAAAATAATTTAAGTTATGGCAATAATAGCAAAAAGATTAATACCATCTGATACGGGAGAAATATTTCCATTTAAATTTCAGATTACAACAACCGCAGCTAATACGGTATTTACAGTACCTTTAGTTGATTATGCGGGATTAACACCACAGGTAACTATTAGTTGGGGAGATGGTAGTGGTAACTCACCATTAATTACATCATCTACATCTAATGATAGAATTCATACATACTCAACTGCCGGCACTTATACAATTACTATTGCTGGCTTATTACCTGGATTTAGTGTTAATAATAATTCATCTATAAGAAATTTAATAACGGGCATTATTCAATTTGGTACCGTTGGTTTAAGAACTTTAAACTTTTATGGGTGTGTTAATTTAACATCAATACCTAGTAGTGCATCATTAAGTGCACTTGGAGGATATGAAGGATTGGATGAAATGATTTCTTTTGCATCTTTTATGAGAAGTACAAGAATATCTTCAATACCGGCTGATATGTTTGATTATTCACCAAACGCAACAACATTTACCGATTGTTTTGCATTGAATCCTTCATTGACAACGGTTCCATCTGGACTTTTTGATTCAGTTACCGGTGCAACTACGTTTGCAAACTGTTTCTTAGGATGTAGTACATTAACATCAGTACCATCTACATTATTTGATACAAATATTAATGTATTATCTTTTGCGGGTTTATTCAGAAACTGTTTACAATTAACAAACGTTTTGCAGTTTACATTTAATACCGCAGTTACAAATTTTAGTAACGTTTACAATATGTCAACAGTTGCAAATGCATTAACTGGAACTGCTCCTGAGTTGTGGAATAGAACACCTATACCATTAGGAACAAACGCATTTAATAATTGTACTGGGTTATCAAATTTTGCATCAATACCTTCAACTTTTACATAAAATATGTATTTAAGAATTATAAATAATGAAATCAATTATCCATACTCTTTACAAATTTTAAGAGAGGATAAGCCAAATACAAGCTTCCCAACTGAAATGACAGAAAGCTTGATGGGAGAATGGGATATTTACGAAGTAAGACCAACCCCTAAACCAAACGATTATACAAAAAATATTTCAGAAGGAACACCGATATTAGTAGAAGGTGTTTACTATCAAAATTGGGAACAAACCACTGCATCTGAATCGGAAATTACCGATAGATTGACTGCAAAGTGGGAAGAAATTAGAGAATTTAGAAATCAATTATTATTAGAATGTGATTGGACACAATTGGCGGATATACCAACTGAATTAAAAACGGTTTGGCAAACATATAGACAACAATTAAGAGATGTTACAACACAATCTAATCCATTTAGTATAGTGTGGCCTACAAAACCTTAAAAGAGGGAAAAAGTTATATTTATACCTATAAGAAAAACAAAGTTGTATAAATGATAATAAACAGCCCCATATTTTCAGGTTCAATCACACAGGCTAAATCTGCGTATGCCGATTTAAGTGGTTCGTTTACTGGTTCGTTTACGGGTTCATTCACCGGACAAATACAAGTAACAGAAGCCTCATTTGAGTATTTAATTGTTAGTAGAGAACTAGATTTAGGTACATATACAACCGATAAACAACAAATAACCGGTTCAATATTTATAAGTGGTTCTACGAATATAACTGGTCCATTATCGGTTTTAGGAGGTCCTATATCGGTTGATGGTGTAAATGTTTTGGATACCGCAATTGCATACGCTATTGCATTAGGATAAAATTAAAATAAATGGCAAACGTATTTAAAAATAGTATTACTGGTTCAATTGGAATATCTGGTGCAAAAGTATATGAAGCACCAATCGCAACATCTACAACTATAATAGGTGTTAATGTTGCTAATATTAATTCAAATAATATTTCAGTAAGTGTTATGGCCAGAGATAATTCTGCAAACAAATGTCATTATTTGGTAAAAGATGCATTAATTGTTCCTGGTGCAGCAACTGTTTTAGTTGGTGGTGAACAAAAAATAGTTTTAGAAGCTGGTGATTTTTTATCAGTAACTTCTTCACTAGCTGCTTCGGCAGATGTAATTGTTTCAGTTTTGGAAATATCATAAAGAATTGATGAATGGAGTTTAACGGTAAAAGTACAAATGGATTAAATCAGACGAGCATTAAAAGTGTATCACTTTTTGTTAGTGGTAGTCCTATTTTAAATGCATCATCTGAATCGGTGAGTATAGTTGGTGATTTTACAGCATCGGCCGTACAAACTTATGAAATAAATTCATTTGGCAGTTCACCAATTGTAATAGGTGGTGATGTACAACTTTCCGGTTCTTTAAATATATCTTCGTCTATATCCGCATCATTATACAAAGGAGACGGTAGCGGACTTTTTAATATATTAGCATCTTCATTGGGTGATTTGGACCAAATTAAATCCGGTTCAGCTTTAGCAAATATTTCTCCAAATAAAGGATTAGTAATAAATGTACCAACTTCTATAAGTGGAGGATTGGCTGTAAATGGAAATGTAAATATAACAGGTTCAGCGGTAATAACACAAAATTTAACCGTAAACGGGAGAATACAAACTACTGAATTTTTTGCACAATACATATCATCTTCAATAATCTATGCAAGTGGTTCAAATAAATTTGGAGATGCATCAAACGATAAACAAGAATTTACAGGTAGTGTTTCTATAAGTGGAAGTTTGGCTCTAAGTGGAAGTTTAAGAGTTGGAAGTTTTCCATTAGACATAACAACCGATGAAGTATTGGTTTATAATACAACTTCGGGTATAGTAGGTAGGAAAACAGCAGCGGCAACATCAGGTACATCAGGTACATCTGGAAGTTCCGGAACTTCTGGTACAACCGGTTCATCTGGTTCATCTGGAACAAGCGGCACTTCAGGTAGTGGAGGTACTTCAGGCACATCTGGAAGTAGTGGAAGTTCTGGTTCATCCGGTAGTAGTGGTTCAACTGGTACTGCGGGCACATCAGGAAGTTCTGGTTCATCTGGAAGTGGAGGTACATCTGGTTCATCTGGAACTTCTGGAAGTAGTGGAAGTTCTGGTTCATCGGGAAGTAGTGGAAGTAGTGGAAGTAGCGGCACATCGGGTTCTTCAGGCACAGCAGGCACAACAGGTTCTTCAGGAACAACGGGAAGTGATGGAACATCCGGTTCATCGGGAAGTAGTGGAACATCGGCTACATCTGGAAGTTCGGGTTCTTCCGGTACATCCGGAAGTTCTGGTTCAACAGGTTCATCAGGTACAACCGGCTCATCTGGTTCAACTGGTACTGCAGGTTCATCTGGTACAACCGGCTCATCCGGTACAACGGGTTCATCGGGTACAACGGGTTCATCGGGTACATCAGGAAGTTCCGGTTCAACTGGTTCATCGGGTGTTACGGGTGCTGGTGGATTGGGTGGTACAAACGGTAGTGGAGGTACTTCGGGTACATCTGGTAGTAGTGGTTCATCTGGTACATCAGGCACAACGGGTACGGGAGGTACATCTGGTTTAACAGGAGCAGTTGGTACGAATGGTACTTCGGGTAGTGGTGGAACAAGTGGCACATCGGGTACATCAGGAAGTAGTGGAAGCTCTGGTTCATCGGGAACATCTGGTTCATCGGGAACAAGTGGAGCAACCGGTTCAACTGGTTCAGCAGGTTCATCGGGAACATCTGGTTCATCGGGAACATCGGGCACATCAGGAAGTTCGGGCTCAACAGGTACTTCCGGAAGTGGAGGTTCATCGGGAACTTCTGGAGCACAAGGTTCATCTGGTTCAGCAGGAACATCTGGTACATCTGGTAGTGGAGGTACATCCGGCTCTGCGGGAACAGCAGGTAGTGGAGGCTCATCGGGAACAACAGGAACATCAGGTAGCGGAGGTTCATCGGGTACAACAGGTACTTCCGGTAGTGGAGGCACATCTGGTACAACGGGAACATCTGGAAGTGGAGGTTCATCTGGTACAACGGGAACATCTGGAAGTGGAGGTTCATCGGGCACTTCTGGAACTGCAGGTACTGGTGGCTCAGCGGGCACATCGGGTACATCTGGCACTTCAGGTAGTGGAGGTACATCTGGTACAACAGGTACTTCAGGAAGTGGTGGTACATCTGGCTTATTAGCATTAACTGGTAATACTGATAATGGTGTAATCACCCTAAACGGAACTGCACCAAATGGAACAGTAGAAGCAAATTTAAGATTCGATGGTAGTACATTGACAGTAACCGGAGATGCAACAATTAGTGGTAACTTAACTGTTAGTGGAACTACAACATATATTAACACAACAACTCTTAACATAGGTGATAACATCATCACATTAAATGCGGACATTGGAGCAGCTACTGCACCAACTGAAAACGCAGGTATTGAAATTAAAAGAGGTAATGCGGCAACTAAAACATTCTATTGGGATGAAACAAATGATAGATGGACAAGTGATGATAATTTTAGAGTTGAAGGAAATGTAACATTAAGCGGAACAATAGATACTGGTCAAGGAGCAACGGAAGTTTATTTAATGAATCAAAACGTTAGAACTACCGATGCTGTAACATTTGCAACTGTTGATACTGGTCAAGGTGCAAATGAGTTATATGCGATGAATCAAAACGTTAGAACAACTGATGATGTAACGCATAATGACCTTACGTTAAATGGTGGAGATTTATTTTTATCAAACGGTACATCAAATAGAATTGTTTATAATAGTAATGGTGTAGCGGCTCCAACATTTACAAGCAGAAGTGCAGGTACTAAAATAGTTCTTTATCCTGAAGTAGGTGCATCATCGGTAGATTATGCATTAGGTATAGAAGGCAATACAATGTGGTATTCAGTACCGGTGGCAGGTGCGGCAAGATATTTTAGATGGTATGGTGGTACAACAAATATAACAACACTACATAGTGACGGAAATTTATATACTGCTGGACAAGTTTATGTAGGCGGTAATGGTTCTAATACTGGTACACAACTTGTATCAAACAATGGTGGACAATGGAATATTAGAGCTTACCCAAGACGTTCAGATGGAACAAATATAGATTTTATTTATTCGGGTCAATCTGGTCAACCAACGTATGTTTGGGGAACTAACGATGGTGTGAATATGTACGTTTGGAATCCATCAAACTTTAGTGTAAACTTTGCAACAACATCTACATATACAACGTATGTTTATTCAAACGATACTAGAGCTGTAAACGATGTACCAAACTCATTTGCTAATGTAATTCGTTTTGATTTTAAAACAAATAGTACGAATGGATTGAGTGATGGTGGTACATACAATGGTGTAATGTATTGGAGAAAATACGGTAGTGGTAACGATATGAGTGGTGGTTATCCATTCCAAATTGCATACACCGATAATGCTAGAGTTTGGACTAGAATTGGTACATCAACAACTGCGTGGGCATCGTGGAGACAACTTTTAAATAGTGTTGACCAGTTGTACGCATATAATATGAATCAAAACGTTAGAACAACTGACCAAGTAACTTTTGATTCAATTATTACTAATAACAATGGTAACTCTACCAATGTAAGATTGGGTGATGATGTATGGATTGGTGATATGAACGTAGCAAATACGTTTAGAGTAAAAGGTGTACAAGATGGAAATGCGGGTTATATTGCATTTGGTAATCAAACTACACAATTAGGTTTAAATAATACAACAACATTAAGTTGGGGAGCAAGATTCCAATCAACTGCTATTACAACAACGGGTGGTATTAACTATTTAGGTGATAGTAATGGTGATGTAACTTGGGTTAATGATATTCTTTATGTAGGAGCAAGTGATAGTGGTGATTCTGAATTCCGTTTTGGTGAAGATAGTGGTGGATGGTATGGTGATAGATGGTATTGGGATTCTGGATATAATGTATATCGATATAGTAGATATGCAGGTAGTGATTCCTTAATACATTACCACGATACTAGAGATACTTCTAGAATTACTTACGGTAGAAATATTGTATTTGATGATTATGGTAAAGGTATAGTTGGTACTTATTCTGCAAGTAGATTGCAAGCAGTATTCGCTATGGGCGATTCTTATAAATTACCAGCAAATGGTACTTCGGTTGGTAGTTTATATGGTATAGCTTGGTCACATCCAAACTTTGGAGGGGTTGCAGCTAATTTAGCAGACCACGGTATGATAATTCTTCAAAATGGTTCATTTAGGGGAGCATGGGGTGGTGGTAGATTAGTAACTACTGAAGAAGTAAGAGGCACAATATTTAGAGATTATGCAAATAGTGGATATCTTTTAGATCCAGATGGTGCTAGTAGATTTAGTAATTTATTATTAGACCAGGCTAGAGTTAATACTTCTAGATTTCCTGTGGGGCATTATACTCCTAGTGAAACTGTGTTTGAGATTGACCCAACTTGGACAGAAGCACAATTACAGGCATATTTTAATAGTAGTACCGTTTATTGGACAGCGGATTCAACTGCACCTGGTGGATACGCAATTCGTATTGATGGTGGTGTAAATGTTGGTGGAGTTTATGGTAGTGGTTTCCCTTATATTCCTGTAGATTCGAATGATGTATTCTATATGGAATGTTGGATTAGAGCATGGGATGGTTCTTCTGGACACTATATGGGTTCAATTGATTTCAACCAAAACTTTAGTTCATTAGGTGGTAACCCTGGTTCATTTGGTTATTGGACAATGAGTAATACCACAGTTGGAACTGGTTGGGTAAAGGTAAGTGGTTATATTAGTGGGTTTGGTGGTTCTACTGGTCAATTTGTAAGTGGTACTAAGTATTGGACTCCGCAAGCACTATTTAACTATTCACATTATTCTAATAGTAGAATTTGTGTAATTTCTGGATGGAAAGTTATTAAAGTATCTCATCCCGGTAATAGAACATTCCAAAATAATGTAACATTTAATGGTACAATAACATCGGATATCAGTACAACTGGAAATATTTTTATAAGAAATACTTCTCCAACAATTTATTTAAGAGATACTGACCATAACTCTGGTATGATTCATATGAATTCAAACCAAATGTATTTCTTAAGAGGTACTGGTAATGATTCAACGTCATGGGGTACATATAATGGATATTGGCCTTTATATCTAAGAGTTACTGATAACTACGCATTATTCGGTGGTACTACTGAAGCAATTTACGATTTTAGAGCACCAATATTCTACGATGCTAATACGGCATATTTTGGTGACTTTAGTTCTGAAATAAGAATGCCTTATCAGAATGGTGGTACAATGAGATTCAGAACAAATACTCATTGGGATTCACAATCTGGTATTGACCTTATTGGTGGAGCTGGTGAATTCCGTATGAGTTCGGATAGTGGTAACTTAAATCTTCGAGTTGATGGTTGGGGTATTTACTATGATTATGTATATTCTGCTAACTATATTCAATCAGCAGGTGCTGTTTATGGTACAATATTCTATGACCAAAACGATACTACATTTAGAATTGACCCAACCGATTATTCATATGTAAGATATTTTAAAGTTAGAAGTAGTGGAACTTCATCTGGAACTAGAGCATTAACAATACATCAAGAAGGACAAGGTGAAATAAACTTTGGTTCTTACCCTGCATCTTGGACATCGGCATTACAAATTCAAAATAATAATAATACCGATTATGTATGGATATCTCCATTGGATGATGGATATAATGCAAGAATTGTAACTATTGGTTGTGATTTAGATTTTTATCCACAAAATTCATATGCTGGAACAATGAGTCCAGGTTATATGCAATCTTATATTTTTAGAGATGCAAATAATACCGGATTCTATGTAGACCCTGCAAATGGTGGATTCTATTTAAGAGGTGGTAGTGGCGAAAGAGTAATATATCAAACAAACGATAGTGGTATTATTGTAAATAATGCAGAAGGATACAATACCGAAGTACGTTTAGGTGCGGCATGGGGTAGACCTGGTGTTTATGCAGCGGCATATTTGAGTTTAGGAACTTCTGGTAATGAAATTCAATTTGTAACTCAAAACGTTACTAGACACTATATGAGTGATTATACTTGGTATCACTATTATAATCAGGCATATATTTTCTATGATAGAGATAATACTGGATATTATTTCGGTAATGGTAGTGGTGAGGCAAGTTTAGCAGCCACATCAACCAATAACTTATATGTAAGACCGGGATATATGTTGTATTCTGACCACGGTGGATGGCAAGGTGAATACAATAAGATTCAATGGCATAGTTCACATATGTACTTCCAAAACCAATCATCTGGATATTTTATATTCAGAACTGATAGTGGTGCGGAAAGAGCGTATATTAATAGAAGTGGTGACCTTTGGTTAGGGTATTTGGGTTGGATGAGTAATAACGTAAACCAATCGGTAAGAACTGATGCTTCACCAACATTTGCTAACGTTTATAATAATGGTTGGTTTAGAAGTAATGGATGTACGGGTTGGTATTCACAGTCATACGATAGAGGACTATGGTGGCCAGAGTGTGCCGGAAACTCCTATGGTACCGTTACAACTTATGCTAGTGGTAGAAATGGATGGCATGGATATGGTATTGGTTCTAGACACGTATTAATGAGTACAACCGGTGATAACATTGGTGTACATGATAATAGTAGAGGTTGGATTTGGTATTGGGATGGTGGATATACTCGTTGGAACTATGGATACAACTACTTTAGTGGTGATGTTAGAACTTGGAGATTTTATGACCACGATACATCGTTTTATTGGGATGGTAATGATTATGTGAATATGAACTATAACACAACCCGTTCTCAATCGAGAATTGGTTTGGATGGTAAGTATAACACACCACGTTCGGACTACACCGGAGATTCTAACTATTGGCAAGGTGTTAAAGGTTGGGGTACATCCGATATGAATGGTATGGCTTCGAACTGGGGTTCTGGATTCTGGGATTCTTGGTCTTGGCCTGGTAATAGACCAAATGATGCTTCATCTCACTGGGTGGGTATGCAGGCACATCACTACAACTATTCAAACTCTTATAACTTCTATGGTTGGCAGATGGCGATGGCCGGTGAAAATGGTAACAATCGTTTCTATTGGAGAACTTCGTGGAACACACCTAGAGGTTGGACGGAAATGCAGCACGGTGGTAACTATTCTGAATACTATTATTATGGTAATGGTTTGTACGGTGCATGGTTTGAACCAACGGGAGTAGGTGGTAACTCTGGACAAGGTGGACACGCATATCGTATATTCCAAGAAGGTGGTGGATGGGGTTATCCTTATCCTGATATGAGAATTGCATACCATACAGGTCTTAAATTAGGTGCAAACGCGGGTTCATATGAAGGAGTTAGATTATACTCCGATTATGATATGAGTGGTATCTTAATTCAATTGAGTGGTTCTTCAAACTATTCATTCTGGCATACTTGGAGAAGATTGGAAGGTTATCATGGTACATACTCTTGGGCTAACTCAGCACACTGGTATCCAAATAACGCATCATATGGGTCTTGGAGAGTAGCTGGTACTAGAAATGGTTGGGCGGGTATTGAATTTGATGCAAACGGTGCAGGACAGTTAAACTTAATGTGTAACTCATCTGAAACTGGATTCCACAACAACTCATATGGTTGGCATTTCTTAAGAAGTAATGGTACCGGATATATAATGAAGGGATATTGGGGTGGTAGTACGCAAGCTACTATATTAGATTCATCAAATCAGGGTAATGCTTGGGCACTTAACCAAAACGTTGCAACATATACCGAACCCCGATTTAGGTCTAACTACTTCTATCATGGTACAACATCAAGATATACTGGACAAGCATTATATGGTAGTTATACGATGGGTGTTTGGGAAGTTCGTACTGACTTTGAAGGTATATCTGGAGGAGAATCAGCCGGTATTGGACAGAATGGAGACTTTACACAATTTTGGAATCCGGGTGATATATTCCAACAATTTATGTTTTCGGATGAAGATGGTGGAACTGGTGGATATATTGCATATTTAGGTAACAATGGTGTGTTCTATAATTCCGATAGGAGAGTAAAATATTCTATAAGAGAAAAGGTAAGTGAAAACTATGAGTATATCAATAGGTTCATGCAATTAAAGCCTGTAACATTCGCTTATAAATTTGAATTAAAAGATACCGATACCCCTAAGCAACGAGAGAGAAAAATATCCAAAATGCTAACTGTAAATCAGGGGTTAATAGCTCAGGATGTTATGGAAATTTTTCCTGAAGCAATTCATTGTGGTAGTGATGCAAGACCAATGCAATTTGAATTATCAGAAATGACACAACCGCTAATAGAAGAAGTTGGTATTAGTGGATTTGATGAAATTGAAGCAGTAAAACAAAAATATTATGATAAACATGCAGCAATGGATGTGCCGGATACGTTATCACTTAACTGGAACGTAATCAATACTTACCAAATATTAGCATTGCAGGATTTCAAAAAAATGTATGATGCAAAATGTGAAGAAATCGAAGTTATAAAAGCAGAATTAGCAGCAATAAAAGCACAATTAGGAATATAAAAAATAAAGTTTATGGCACTACAAAAAAATTATATAGTTGGTAATACGGGAGTAGAAGTTCCGGATGCATATCACGTCATATATAACGTATATACTGAAAGACGATTGCACGATGCAAAACAACCAAAAATGCCAGGTAATAAAATATCTTTACCTGATATTAAATGGAAAGCAGGGTATATTGGTAGAATTGCTATATTAGTGTATGCATCTAAAGAAGATAGAGATACAGGTAAACGAGCAGTGGGTGCGATTGTTAAATATCAAACCGATGCGGCAGATAGAAATACTGGTGTTGTAGACCCAGCTCTATATCAAATAACACCACCTTGTGAGTTAGAATTTTTTATAGATACAAATAGTTCTGATTCAATTTTAACACAGGCTTATAATTATTTAAAAACAATTCCGTATTTTAGCGGTTCATTAGAAGTATAATATGGCACTACAAAGAGACTATAATATTCCTTATACATCATTTATTGTAAGTGGTGCATATCATCTTGTTACCGATGTTGAAATTAAAAAGCGAAACAATGATGATCCGGGACCAGTTGCAACGGCTGAGCCAATAAATTATGCACCTCTAATTTATGCAGATGTTCCTAATGAAAGACCTTTAACTGATGAAGATAAATTGGCACAAATCCCATTAAATGCAATTCCAACAGGTTCTTTTGAAGTTGATAGAACTGCAAATGGTGTATATTGGGAAAGTGGATACACTGCGCAAATACAAATTGAAATATACGCAAATAGAGAGGCTAGAAATAATGGAAAAACTCCAATTGGAAAAATAGGATTATCCACAACTGAAATTAGCCCACAGGTTGCAACGAGAGGTATGGATGGAAAAATAATGTTCAGAGCGAACACAAATAGCGAAGATAACATTTTAACACAGGCTTATACTTATTTAAAGAGCACTGAATATTATAGTGATTCAATTGATATATAAATAAAATAATTATGATTATTAGAGAAGTTGCTGATAAAGCAGTATTTGGTAAAACCGTAAATGTAATTGCTACAAACGTACTAAGATATGATTTGGAGCAAGATGATTGTGTACTTAGGTATGAATTAAGATTTAGAAACCCAAATAGAGAATCAACCGCTGTACCAGATGAGCAAATTGTAAACGGTGAATGGAAAGTTCCACAAAACGTATTAAATGCTTGGACTGGAAGTAATCATTATTTGGTTGAAAAAATCTGCGAAGAATTTAATTTTGAATTATTATAAACAATATATTTATACTTAAAATAAACAAACAATGGCATTAGAACAAAAAGAATGGAAAATTAGAAGTATCAGGAGAGTTGATACTGAAAATTTCCAAAATGCAATCATAGGAACTAACTGGAAAATTACGTTAGTTGATGAAGATGGATATTCTGGTTCATTTGATGGAGCAACTCCATTTAGAGTAGAAGATATCAATCCTAACACCTTTACATCGTGGGAAAATCTTACCGAAAATCAAGTATTAGGATGGGTTAAATCATATGTGAGTGAATCTAGAGGAACTCAATATTTTGACCATATTACGGGAGTAATTGCTAAGCAAATTAGAGATACTAAAAGTCCTATTAAAACACTTACTGAAGATTTCCTTCCGTGGGGTGTAAGTAGTTCATTTGATCCAGATGAATTGAAAGGACCATCGGCTGTAAACCCGTAAAATTAAATTAAAATATGGTTAGATATCCAAAGTACAGATAAAAACGTTTATTTGTGTTTTGGATATTTTCTTTATATTTATATGTGTATTTTCTAACTTTTATATAAATTTATATAAATACACTTAAAAAACGAATTGGAGAAATAAAATGGCAGAAAGAATCGTATCACCTGGCGTATTCACAAGAGAAAATGACCTATCCTTCTTAGCACAAGGTATAGGGGAAATTGGAGCAGCATTTATAGGACCTTTTAAACAAGGACCTGCATTTGTTCCAACTATTGTGAGAACACAATCGGAGTTTGAAACAATTTTCGGAACTCCCGATGGAACTTATTATACCGAATATGCGGTACAAAACTATTTAAGAGAAGCTGGTACAGCAACTATCGTAAGGGTAGCTGGTACTGATGGTTATTCACAAGTGAAACCGTTAGGTATTTTTGCAACGGCCTCTAATAGTACTGTAAAATTAATTGGTACTTTACATTCTACTGATACTGGTTATCAGGATTATGGATTTGAAGGAACTATAATTTCAGTAAATACAACAACATCTGGTTCATTCTTATTGAGTGGTTCTGGATTACCGTTTATTTCGGCATCTATTAAACCAACTGCAACAAATGACCTTTCTGATGTATTTGGTGAATCTCCATTCGGTGCTAAAAAAGCATATACTTACACATATTTTGAAAAAACAGCCGCTAACTTATTGGTTACTATGAGTGCAGATGGTATTGCAGCAGTAGAACTTCCTACACAAGATTTTAGTTATGAAGCAAGTGTAGCAGCAACTCCATATGTTAAATCGCAATTAGTAAGTGGTGATAGATATGACCTTTTCAAATTTCATACTTTAGGACATGGTAATGTTTATAATACTAAATTTAAGATTGGTATTTCAAACGTTAAAGCAGCGGGTGAAGATGGTTCAACTGATTATTCTACATTTACTGTGACAGTTCGTTCATTTGATGATACTGATAAGAGAAAAGTTGTTTTAGAAACATTTAACAATGTAAACTTAGACCCTGCATCTCCTAACTACATAGCTAGAAGAATTGGTGATAGATACATTACTATTGATAATGATGGTAAAATTACTGAAAATGGTGATTATACAAATCAATCAAAATACATAAGAGTAGAAATAGCTGAAGCGGGTTCATTCCCAATTTCAGCAGCACCATTTGGACATGGAGCATACACTAATCCAATTGAATGTAATACTACTGTGGAAGCTGGTAAAGTACCTGCGGTTGTATATCAAACTTCATCAACAACTAATACATCATCATCTCCAATATATTATGCTGGATATGATTTTGAAACTGAAGGTACTTCTTTAGATAATAAACAATATTTAAAACCAATTCCAGACGGAGCAATTGAAGGGGCAAACACATTGTTCGCATTTGATTCACAATTGGCTTACCAACTAACCGGTTCAGCATCAACTGATATGGTTAAAAGACAATTTGTATTGGCATTTCAAGGTGGATATGATGGTATGAATCCTGCAGTAAAAATTAATTTAGGTTCAAACATAACTGCGGCAAATACACAAGGATTTAATTGTTCAACCGGAACATCATCTGGTACTACTGCATATTTTAGAGCAATAAATGCCGTATCAAATCCAGATGAATACGATATTAACTTAGTTGCAACTCCTGGTATTATTAGAAGCCTACACCCATCTGTAACTACAAAAGTTATTGATATGGTAGAAGCTCGTTCAGACGCATTTTACATTGCTGATTTTACCGAAGCTGGTGCAACAATTACACAAGCAACTGAAGCGGCAAACGCAGTAGATTCAAACTATGTAGCTTGTTACTACCCTTGGGTTAAAACAATCGATACAAACTCAAATAAATTAACTTCAGTTCCACCATCGGTATTACTACCTGCTGTATTCGCATCTAACGATAGATTGGCAGCAGAATGGTTCGCACCTGCTGGTTTGAATAGAGGTGGTATCACTGGAGCAGTAAGTGTATTAAATAGACTTACACACTCTGAAAGAGATACTCTATATGAGAACAAAGTAAACCCAATCGCGGCATTCCCTGGACAAGGTATTGTAGCATTTGGACAAAAAACTCTACAAGATAAAGCATCAGCATTGGATAGAATCAACGTAAGAAGATTACTTATCACTGTTAAGAAATTCATCGCATCTACATCTCGTTTCTTAGTGTTCGAACAAAACACTTCTACAACTAGAAATAGATTCTTAAACACCGTAAATCCTTACTTAGAGGGAATCCAACAAAGACAAGGTTTATACGCTTTCAGAGTTGTGATGGATGAATCAAATAACACACCTGATGTGATTGATAGAAATATATTAGCGGGACAAATTTTCTTACAACCGGCTAAGACTGCGGAATTCATCGTAATTGATTTCAACATCTTACCAACTGGAGCATCTTTTAACGCATAATATAAAAAAGAACAAAGTAGATATTTATTAATATAAAATAAAAGGATAATAAAATGGCAGAAGTATTAGAGTTTGACAAGATGTTCTATACGAACTTCGAACCTAAGATGAAAAATAGGTTCATTATGGAAATTGAAGGAATTCCATCATATCTTGTAAAAGCTGCAAATAGACCTACAATTCAATTCGAAAGCGTAAAAATAGACCATATTAACGTATATAGAAAGTTGAAAGGTAAAGGCGAGTGGCAAGATTTGGAAATCACACTATATGACCCAATCGTTCCATCTGGAGCACAAGCGGTAATGGAGTGGGTACGTTTAGGACACGAATCTATTACTGGTAGAGATGGATATGCAGAATTCTATAAAAAAGATGTAGATTTCTATATGTTAGGACCTGTTGGTGATAAGATTGAACAATGGAAATTAAAAGGTGCATTCCCATTAACCGTAAACTTCGGTGATGTGGATATGAGTAACGCTACTGACCCAGCAACAATAACTGTGACTTTAGCATATGATTACGCAATTTTAGAGTTCTAATCAATAAAAATAATAAAAACAAAGGGGAAGCTAAACACTTCCCCTTTTTTATTTCCAAATTTTTAAAATGTATGTATTTATATATACAAACAAAAAATAGACGTTATGAGCGAAAAACAATATGATTTTCCAACGGAAGTATTAGACCTTCCATCACAAGGAAAACTTTATCCAACCGATAATCCGTTATCATCTGGTAGAATTACAATAAAATATATGACTGCAAAAGAGGAAGATATTTTATCTAATCAAAACCTTATTAAAAAGGGTGTAGTTTTGGATAAATTATTTGAATCAATACTTGTAGATAATGTAAATATAAAAGATATTCTAATAGGCGATAAAAACGCTATTCTATTAGCAACTAGATTATTAGGATATGGTCCAGATTACACATTTAGATTTTATTCGGATAAAACTAATCAATTAATTACAACAACCGTAGATTTATCTCAAATAAAAATTAAAGAAGTTGATTATTCTTTATTTAAAAACAAAAATGAATTTGAATTTGAAACTCCGCAAGGAAAAAACAAATTAACATTTAAACTATTAACACATGGTGATGAACTATTAATAGATAAAGATATCGAAGCGATGAATAAAATCAACAAAGATTTCTCAGGTGATGTTACAACTCGTTTACGTTATATGATTAAGAGTGTTGATGGAAAAACTGATGTGGGTTCTATTAATAAATATTTAAATGGAATGTTGGCTAGAGATAGCAGAGCATTTAGACAATTTGTTAAAGAAATATCTCCAGATTTAGATATGAAATTTATCTATACACATGAAGATGGTGAGACGGAGGAGGCGTCTATCAGCATGGGGGTTGGGTTTTTTTGGCCTAGCGCCGAATCATAGTGCATTAGTGCATTCTCAGATATATGATATGGTTCAATTCGGGAATGCGTTTACTGTTATGGAATTATATAAAATGCCAATTCATCTTAGAAATTTTTACTATCAAAAATTGGTAGAAACTAAGAAAAAAGAAGCAGACGAGGTGAAAAAGGTAAATAATCAAAAATCATCGAAAGTTAGGATACGATAAGAAATCCTAACTTTTTGTTTTATAGGATATTTATAAGATATAAACCATATTGACATGAAAAAATATAAGATAAAAAGAAAAAATCTAAAAGAATTTTTTGGATTTTTTGGTTTAAGGAAAAAACCACAAGAAATACAAGATTTAATAGATAATGACCCGGTTTTAAAAAAGCTTGAAAAAGAATTAGCTGCCATAAACTCAAAAGCTAGACAGGAGTTGGAAAGAGATGTTCCACCTGAAAGATTGGCAAAATATAAGAAATTCGGTTGGATTAAATAGAAATTAAATTTAGATGGCTAATCAAGATATACAAAGATTAAGACAGTTAGAAGATGAAATAGCTCAAAGAGAAGAACTTTTACGAAAAGCTCAAGAGCGAAACGATTCTAATACTGTCCAAATTTTACAGCAGCAAATAAATCAAAGAAAAACTTTGATGCAGCAAAGCCAAACTTATCAAGGTTTACAAACTAAAATAAATAAAGAACTTGATAAGGCGCAAATTAGTTTTGCAAAAATGGATTATGCTACAAGAAAAATTCTACAAAATAGTAATGGTATAAATGGAGCTGGTTCAATATTTGCACAAGCAACTGAAAATATAGCAAAAAGAAAAGCTCAAGAAAGTGAATTAACCGGACAACAATTAGAAACATTTAAAGTTACTTCACAGGTATTAGAAAATATAAATAAAAGCTTTACATCACAGGCACAAAGTACTGCAAAAGCATTACAAGACGCACAAGGATTATCACAATTCGATATTGCAAGAAATGAATTAGCCAGTAGACGTGGTGATTTAACACAAAAAGAATATGAGCAAACTTTAGCACAAATTAGTGCAACTGAAAAATTATATCAACAGGAAGAAAGATTAAAGGAAATAAAAAAACAACAACAAGGAATTTTAGGAATGATGCCCGATGGTATTAAACAAATGGTTGGGTTTGCTAAAGATTTTGGTACTGCGATTAAAGCCGGACTTGGTCCATTATTTATAGTTGGAGCAGTAATAGCTGCAGCTGTGAAATCATTTATGGATTTGGAAAATGCAGCCGCAGATTTTAGAAAAGAAACGGGACTTCTTAATTCTCAAATGGAAGATGTAAGAAGTCAGGCTAATCAAATTACACAAGAATTCGCAGAAATAGGAGTTGAAGCAAAAGATGTATTTGATACCGTTGGTTCGTTAAAAGGTGAATTTGGTGATACTGTTAATTTTTCAAAAGAAACGGTAGCGGCTTTAACCGTAATGAATAAAAACTTTGGTATTGCGGCAGAAAGTTCTGCTAAAGTTCAAAGTATTTTTGAAAGTGTTGGTGGATTGAGTGGTGAAACTGCGGCAAATGTTCAATTACAGGTAGCTAATATGGCTAAATTAGCCGGTGTATCTCCTGATAAAGTATTCAAAGATATTGCAGAAAATGCAGAAGCAGCCTCAACATTCTTTAAAGGTGATTTAACCGCTTTAACAAAGAACGCGGTTCAAGCTCGTAGAATGGGTACTTCTCTTAAAGAACAAGTATCTTTAGCAGAAAAATTATTAGATTTTGAAAATGGAATTGAACAAGAATTAGTAGCAGCAACATTTGTTGGTGGACAATTTAATTTAAGTAGAGCAAGAGCATTGGCAATGGAAGGTAAACTTGCAGAAGCAAACGAAGAAACTCTAAAACAAATTCAAAGAAGTGGTGATTTTAAAAAGAAAGACTATTTTACACAACAACAATTAGCGAAAGCCGCTGGTATGAGTGTGGAAGAAATCAATAAACAATTAGATGCACAAGAGAAATTAAATAGTTTATCTGGAGAACAAAAGAAAGCCGCAGAAGATGCTATAAATGCAGGACTTGATATTACAAATATAAGTAAAGAAAATTTAGCATCAGAAACTGAGAAATTTAAACAACAACAGGAACAACAAAAAACTTTAGATAAAATTTCAAATCAATTTATGGGAATTGCTTCTACAATTGGTAGTGTATTAGTTCCTGTTTTAGATGCAGTTGCACTGGCCTTAAATATAATTTTATCACCTATTATGCTAATAAACGATATGTTTGGTTGGATTGGTGAAAAAATATCCGCACTAACAGGGCCTTTAGGTACTGTTGGTAAAATACTAAAAGGATTGGCGGGTATTGCGATTATTTGGGCGGCTTATGCAGCCTTTCAATCAATAGCTGGATTTATGCCAATAGTAGGACCTATATTAGGGGGTATTGCAGCCGCAGCAGTTTTAGCGGCAGGTTTTGGTGCTTTATCTAAAGTAGGTGATATGTATTCACCAGCGGATGGTAAAACTCAAGTATCAACAAAAGAAGGAGGTTTATTTGAATTATCTCCAAACGATGATTTAGTTGCGGCACCCGGAGCTGCAGCCGCATTGGCTGATGGTAAAGGTGGAGCCGGCGGGGCGGCTGTTAATTTGGCAGCGTTATCCGCACCATTAAACGCATTATTGGGTGAAATAAAAGCATTAAGAGCAGATATGAATTCAGGTAAAATCGCAGTTCATATGGACGGAGCAAAGGTTACATCGGGCATAGCAAAACAAGTTGAAAAGAATTCGAGAAATAATTTCGCAATGTCACAAGCATAAAGATAAATTAAGATGCCAACAATATTAGACCTTTTTAAAAATAAAAAATTAGATGGTGGACAGACCGCCGAAAAGAAGTATGATATTCGAAATCCAAAAGATGAAAAATTATCAACATATTCCGGTGCCATTGATATAATTGCATCTCCGGTCAATTTGTTAAGAAGAAATTTATCAATTAGAACAAAAGAAACTAGATTAGAACAAGAATTGGTTGGTGTAAGAGCAATTAGAGGATTGGCTTCACCAATACTATATGGTACTGATATAATACGATTAAAAACGAAAACTACATCTATAAAAGATTCTATGGTAAATGCCGCAAGAGGCGGTGATGCACCTGCATCTGAAGGTGGGTTGGTTGGTAAGGCATTAGATAAATTAACAGGCGGAAAAGTTAAATCAGTTGATGATGTTAAAAATAAAGTAACTCAAAAAGCATTAGAGATTACTTCTAAATTAGGAATTGCTTTTCCGGAAACAATGATTCCTACAAAAGTTGCTTTAAATAGTAAATTTATAGCGGGTAGCGAACCAAACACTATGATTACTCTTGCTGAAATTAAAAAAGATGCAGCAGGAAATTTTGCAGGAAAACTTTTAAAACAAAGTTTTAAGGGAACACCAAACCAAATAGGAAATGCAATATTAGGAAATGGGATTGAATTGGCAAAAAAAGAACTTAAAAAACTATTATTAGGTGGACCAAAGCAAGGACAACAACTTTTAGCTAAAAAGATTGATAGTGAAGTTCCATATGATAGTAAATCAAAATATTCGGCAACTGTTTCACCTCAAAGTGAAATATTATTAAGAAATGATTTATCTTCTATATTAGAGCAAAAAAGATTAAGTGCTGAATTTAAGAAAAATGATGCACAAGTAAAAGACCTTTTAAAAAATCCACCAACTATTGATGAAGCACCTTTAAATGCAGATAATAATCCATTTGCATCGGTTAAAGATAAATTAAAAGCTGGAAAAGAAAAGGCAAAAGAATCATTATCTGGAGCAAAAAAACAAGGGCAACAAATTTTAGCTAAAACTAAAAAAGGAGAAACACCTAAAAACGATGATGGAACTGCTGTTAAAAAATCTGATACGGTAGACCCATCGGCGGATGACCCAAAGTTAAGAAATGATTTATCAACAATATATAATAATTCTACCATTTCAAAACAAATTAAATCTCGTTATTCACTAAAAGATGATATTCAAGCAAAAAATGTAGAAGTATTAAAAGGAATAAAACCTGGTTCAGATTTTTTAAATAGTAAAGTTGCGTATCAATCAAATAATGGTGAAAATTTAAAATTAGATAATAATACTTATTTGGATGATTACGATTTTGTACCATTGAAATTTTATTCGGTAGCAAAAGGAGCAGCTGTTAATTTTAGAGCAACAATTAATTCAATAAATGAGCAATTTACTCCTAGTTGGAACGATAACAAAACAATAGGAAACCCATTCAATTTTTATACATATTCTGGTATTGAAAGAACCGTATCAATAGAATTTAAAGTGTTTTCATTAAATGCAAGGGAGCACGTTGCTGCTTGGCAAAGGCTTTCGTTTTTAGCATCATTGGTTTATCCACAAGGTTATTCCGGAGGCCCATTAGCAACAATCGCACCTTTCTTAAAACTTACGATTGGAAATTGGTATAAAAATAAAGAAGGATTCATAGAACAATTATCATTTAGTACTGATGAAAATACAACTTGGGAAGTTGGATTAACCGAAGGATTGCAAGAATTTAAATTACCACAAGTTATAAATGTAAATTTATCATTTAAATTTGTTGAGAGTGTTGGTACAACTGAAGTATTTGGTAAAGTTAAAGTAAAAGGAGCAGATGGAAAAGAGACTGAAGTAACTAGACCAGTTTCTAAGGCTAGAATATTTGGATATGGTGAAGCACCTACGCAAGTAGAAAATAAAGAAGATAAACAGAAAAAGCTTGATGCAAGTGGTACTCCAAAACCAAAAGAGGAAACACCAGTTAATCAACAAAGTGCAACACCAACAAAAGAAGAAAATCCAGCTAAACAGGCAATGAAACCAGAAGAACCTGATACATTCAAAAAAGTGCATACAACTCCAGAAGCTGGAAACAAATTTTATATCTACTCTAAAAAAGATGCATATGGACTATACATTGCTACTGCGTATGAAAAAGAAGATAAAAAGGGGTATGTTACCAACGTAATGGGAAAAACCGAAGATAAAGCCGTAGAAAACTTAATTGAGAGTTTGGATTTTCGAAATGACTTTGTACCAGATGGTGGTAATGAACCTAGTATAAGCACATTAAAAACACTAAAAGCTAATCGTGGAAAGTAGATACGAAAATAATAAAACAAAAAAGACAGTAGATGGGAGAACCGTTTATCGTCCAACAATATATCCTAATATACCATTTAGAGATGATGATATATATGTGGCAACCGAAACCGGTGACCGTTTAGATACTTTATCATATCAATATTATAAAGATTCATCTCTTTGGTGGATTATAGCATCTGCGAATAATATGCATGATGCAAATATCGGATTAAAAGAGGGTACTATATTAAGAATACCTCAAAACTTTATTGAAATTTTAACATCGTTTACACAATGAGTACTTGGCCTACGTTATCGAATATAGATGACAAAATTTATAATTCAATCACAGCAAAAAGAGACCCCATATACGCTTCTCAATTAAGTGCGTGGATGAGGGTATTTTCAGGTGCCACTACTGGAAAATTTCAAGGATTAATTTTAGCTTCTTCAAATGGATTTCAACTTTTTAAATCCGCAGGACAAAATGTTGCAAGTATATATGGTAATGCTTCCTCTACTGGTGATTTAGGATATGATTTTAATGGTAATGTTTTAGCAGGTGGAAATGATAGAGGATTAAGACCTTCTCCGTTAATACAAAGTTTTACCGTAAAAGAAGGAAAAGACCAAATATCCAAAGAAGCAAATTTATCTATAAAATGTTTTTCACTTCAACAATTAGAAGTTATGCAAAAATATTTTATGGAACCAGGATATTCTTTGTGTGTAGAGTGGGGATGGAATACAATTGCTAGTGGAAAATTATTAATAAATGATAAAGCAGGTGAGGGTATAATTACCGAAGCCGCTGATAGAAACTTAGATTATGATAAGTTACATCAAACGAGAGTTAGTTCAAATGGGCAGTATGATACATTTTTAGGATTTATCGTAGGTGGTAGTATTAGTAGTGAAGGAGAGAATTATATTTTGACAACTAAATTAAGAGGAGCTCCTGGTCTACCAACATTTTTACAATCTCAAAATAAAATAGAATTAACTGAAAATGGAGTAGTTACTAGTACTGCTGGACCAAAGCCATATCCAACAACGGAGTTAGAAGAAGAAGGTACTGATTTTACAACGGTTACGAGTAGAAGATTTAAACAAATGTTTAATTTACTTCCTGCTCAAAGACAAACCGAAGAAGTGATAAAACTAAGAGGTAGTTTTGTTACTTTTAAAGATTTTATTAATATGGACCCGGTTGTAAATAAAAGTGTTAGTAGTTACTCAAACCCAGGTTTTTGGTCATCAGATACGGTAGAAGTAGGTTCTGCGGCAATTGAGAAAGAAAAACTATTTTCAAAAAATAAATATATTAGCATGGATTTATGTGCTAAAATATTAAATGAAAATGGAAAGTTAGATTCATACATGATTGGTGGTAAAAAAATAAATGTAAAAATAGATATACAACATACAAAGATTGGTGCATTTCCAAATATATTTTCTACTAAACCATCTAAGTTAATAATTCCAGGCCAATTGCCAGATTTCTCAGTATATTTTTTAAATACAACCGATGTAGAACAAAAAGATAATGGTATATTATCCGTTGGTGGTAAAGATTATCCTACTGTTGATAATAAAATTAAAGATATTAGTTTTGTACAAAGTAATGCTTTATCTGTAGGTAATTTTAAAGAAGCGGCAAATTATTGGGGATATTTAAAAAATTTATATATAAATTTTGACGTATTTACGGAAAAAATACAACAAAAAAATAAAAATATTAGAGAAGTATTTATAGATATATTAAACGAATTATCATCGGCAGTAAATTCATTTTGGAATTTTCAGGTGGTAGAACGAAAAGTAACCGCTGATGAGCCCGTTACGGGATTGGCAACAGGAGATGTTTATATTACTGTAATAGATGAAAATTTTATAGGGCAAAATCCAAATACCACTACAAAAGTGTTTTATCATTCTGGCGCCAATTCATCATTTTTAGAAGCATCGTTGGATTTATCATTACCTTCGGAAATGACTAATCAAATTGTGTGTAAACGTTTATCGTTAACTTCAAATCCCGATGAACCGTTAGTTGGTATTGGTGGATTTTTTGAATCAGATACTGATTTATTTTTAAAAAAAGTTATAATCAATGGCGAAGAACGTACACCAACTCAAGATGGAGAAACAGCTGCTAAAAAAGACCAAACGGCTGAACAATCGGAAGTAGATGCAAAAAAAGAAGAAATAGATACGTTAAATAGACAAATAGAAGCAAATAAAGCAGCAGGTGAGCCCACACAGGCACAAGTAAATGAAAAATATAAAAAAGAACAAGAATTAAAAGAAGCGGAGAAAAAAGCGGCAGATGCTGCCTTATCTCAAAATCTTGCGAAGATTGATGTTGTTCCCAAAGTTGAACTAGCTGTATTAGGCGATGTTGATACCGCCAGTATTAAAGACCCAGCTTCATTTAAAGCAAAATTTCAGGTATTTACGTTTGACGATACTTCTTATTTTGATAAATTAAGAATAAATGCAATGAAAGCTAAAAGTGGAGATGGTACAAAGACTTTATCACACCCATTACCGATTAAATATAATTTTAAAATAATGGGATGTAGTGGCTTGAGAAGGGGAGATACTTTTAATATAGAAGGAATACCAAACAAATACAAACAACACGGAATATTCCAAATTACACAGGTAGAGCATACTTTGCAGGGTATGATGTGGGAAACCGAAGTTACAGGTGATTATAGACAAACACAATAATTATGGCAATAAACGCATATAGATATTCTACATTAAATACGGCATTAGAATTTAAATTGCCGGAAATTAATGCGTATATACCATCTCCTACTGAATTGGAATATGAAGCGGGGTATATTAGAAGATACTTTATTCAAAAAGCAAACGATTCAAACTCATTTGTATATGAAGTAAGTAAAGATTCATATACTGGTTTTGTAAATTCTCCTTTTTTTAAAAACGTAAGCTTGGATTGGCAAATAAAAGGTAGTGTTGATGAGATAAGAACTGCTAATTCAAAATCTATAAAATTTGCTTCTCAAAAATTAGATGCCGTAAAATTGTATTTACCAAATACTTTACAATTTTCTAAACAATAATTTGGAATTCTTATAAAAATTTCATATATTTGTATTTATTGATATGGGGATGTCTTGGAATTGATTGCGATGAGAGACATAGTATCACACGTAGTGGGAAGGTTCTCAAACCACTTAAATCTCGGAATCAAACAATAAATGACGTAGAATTATCTACTTGGACCTTCGATGACGTTATGGCATTCGTAGGTGCTGATTACGCTGTAGCAGCCTAATCCCTTCCGCATCACTCGTGGAATTTAAAAAGAAGTGAAACCTAAGTTTACTGAAACTTTAAATCAGTTGGTGGTAGTGCTGAACTAACCATTCGGCCCCAATTATTTTGGAAAGTGAATAAGATTAAACTTTATCCTAAACGTGTGAAAAGCTGGTATTATGGTTACTTCGTAAGACACCGGTTCGAGTCCGGTCATCTCCACCACTTTTTAAATCCCCATCTTACATTTGGTAATTTGGGGATTTTTTCGTATATTTGTATAAATTGTTTTATGGGAAGATGGCCAGAAAAACCAATGGATAAACCTACAAAGTTTGAAGTAACTTATAAAGATGATGATGGATATGAATCCACTTGGAAATATGATTTAAAAAAGTTTCCAAATGGACCAATAGAAGTTATTAACAAATTCCCTCCAGGCTATGATAAGATGTTAAAAAAACAACAAAAGGAAGCCAAATTAACAAAAAAACAATCAACACTAGAAAAAGCAAAAGCTGCAAATAAGAATGATAAGAGTGATAGAAAATATTGGTGAGTTGGAAGACTTAAAGGTAAAATTGGAAACCGAAGTATCTCTTTGGTATCCTATGTGGGTAGATAATGATAAACATCCACGAAACACCCATATATCCTTT
>Ga0315909_10001572_pt1 | contig 30765 bp, 41 predicted proteins | sample LakEriMetagenome_11_FD_203527 | JGI IMG/M metagenome (GOLD analysis project Ga0315909, IMG submission 203527) | Freshwater fungal communities from buoy surface, Lake Erie, Ohio, United States - Buoy 2 MA125 | ecosystem: Environmental > Aquatic > Freshwater > Lake | place: USA: Lake Erie, Ohio... | reverse complement strand
CGATCTCGGGATAGCGATCCAACCCCGACGAAACAAGTCGATTGCATCATCGATTGAATCGGGACACGGCAGCGAGCAATGATCCCGCCACCAAAGCTCAGCCTTGCTCCGTGCATACCCCGTATGCTCAACGCAAATCCATTCGCTCACGCCGAAGGGCATGTTCCCCTGGTGCTCTAGTTCGTAGGTAATCCGCAAGCTTGGGATCTTCCCTTCCTTCTCGTGCCTGGTTGCCGACGCGCCGGCCACGATCCACGTTTCCGGCTCGCTGGTCGAAATCAGTTCGGCCTCCGTGTCGGCTTCCTGCTGATGGTTCGGCTCTCGATGCGGGATCGTAAACCCGCACTCGCATTGCCGCTCTCGCTTGGGAATGATCCCGGTACAGTTCGGACACTCGCGACCATCGCTGATCTCCGACGGATCCCGCTGCTTACCGGACTTCTGACGCGGCTTGCCAAAGTCGATCGCATCGATCGACCCGTGCCGCTTCAAGTTCTCTCCAAAGTCCAGTACCAGGCAATCCGACTTGCTGTCATGGACTCGCAACCCCCGACCCACGATCTGAGCAAACAACCCTGGCGATGCGGTCGCTCGCAAGATCGCGATCGCGTCCACGTTCGGAGCATCGAACCCCGTCGTCAGCACATCGACGTTGACCAGCCATCGGATTCGGCCATCGCGAAACTCACGCAAGATCGACGCACGCTCCAGCGGCAGCGAGGCACCCTCCACCATCGCGACCCGTTCCCCGGTCAAACCCTCCAGCGTTGTCACAACACTATTGGCATGTCGCAGCGAGGTACAAAACACCATCACGCTATGCCGGTCGGAGGTAACTTGGACCAGCTCCTTGCATGCCTCGGCCACCTGCGATCCACCGAACAGGCTTTCCAGTTCCTTGGTGATGAACTCACCGTACCGCAGATGCAGTCCTGACGTATCGAACTGGGTCGCCGTCGGTCGATTCGTGACGCGACACAGGAACCCCTCTTCGATCAGTTGCTTGATGTCTGCGTTGTAGCAGATGCTTTGAAACATCCCGTCAGGCCGGCACAACGCACCCTCACCTGTCCGAAACGGAGTCGCCGTCAATCCGATCACCCGAGCCTGCGGATTGACGATCCGCATGTCGGCAAGGAACGTCCTGTACATCCCTTCATCGTCGCTTGGCACCAGGTGCGACTCGTCGATCAAGATCAGATGCCGGCGATCAAACAACGTCGCCTTGTTGTATACCGACTGGATCCCGCACAGGACAACGTCCTCATCGGTCGCGTACCGCCTCAATCCTGCCGAGTACTCACCAACCGGAATATCGAGCAGCCGTCGAACCTTGTCCGCGTTCTGCTCGATCAGCTCCTTGCGATGCTGCAAAATCAGGACGCGACCTTCGTAGTCCTTGACCGCACGCCTGGCCAGTTCTGCAATGACCAGACTCTTGCCGGACCCTGTCGGCAAACAGATCACCGGATTGCCGGCCTGGTTGCACAGGAATTCATAGGCAGCATCGACCGCTTCACGCTGGTACCATCGCAGATCCATCAGTCTTGCCTTTTATGCTTGGAAAGAATCGCCGCTAAATGCTCTGCCGTGTCAGCAAGTCTATGAATAGACTCAGCTAAGCTGTCTCTCCTTTCTTCTTGGCTCCCGCATCCTAGAGACCTGTTCACAGACTCAGAAAGCATCGCGAACCCGTAAATGATCGCGATAGCTTTCTCGTCCTCTAGGTTAAGCTGGAAAATCATATTGGCGTACCAAGAGTCATCAAAACCGGAATACATTGACATTCGCACCTCTTCGTTCATGAAAGATTCCTAAATAACTAAAACATGCCACTACGCAAAAAGCGGCAGTTGCTCCGATTGCTTTCGTTGCGACTCGACAGACGCAAGATTCTTTTTTGCCTGAGCGTAATACTCAGGCTTCAACTCGCAGCCGTAGAATCGCCGCGGGTCGGCAATCGCCTTGCGTGTCTTCTCCGACCGACCGCCTATCGACACATAGCCTTCGGAGCCGATGCCAGTAAACGGGCTGAAGACAATTTCGTCGGGATCTGAAAACAACAGGACACATCTGCGAATCACCTCTAGCTGCAAAGGACAAATATGTTTCGTGTCGTCCTCGCTCTTAGCCGCTTTGGTGTTCAGCGTGTCGGTCTCTTGAATGTCCGACCAGCAACCTTCAGCCCAGTCAATCCACTCGTTGCGTGTCACTTGCCCTTTCGCGTTGATCTTCTTTGCGTTGTCGCCAGGCTTTCGGAACTTAATCAGGTAGTCTTGCAGTGTTCCGCGTTGACCAGCCCTATCGTTCTCTAGTCCGGAAAACTGAAGCTCCCTAGATCGCGTTCTAATAGCTTGAGCCTGTGGATTCTTCCTGACCATCCAATCGTACTCGTAGACGAACCCGGCACGCTCGGCAATTCGTATCACCGTGCCGCGGAAGTCACACAACCCGACACCGCCGCTTCGCTTCATTCGTGGTATCTGTGCGACGTGAATCACGACCGCCCTCCCAGGCTTAATCACCCGCAGCAAAGCCTTCGTAAAAAACTGCAGATGCACCTTCGCTTCCATCCCCATCGCATCCACATTCCCGATATCACTAACGGAATCAGTATAGGCGTAGATAGACGGAAACGGAGGGCTGAAAACTGAAAAGTCTATCGAGTTCTCTGGCATGTCGCGCATCATGTGCGGTATGCAATCTCCGTGGTGAATCTCCCATTGTTTGTCATCGAATAAAGGCATGACCGCATTCCTTAAAAAGTTCTTCCTGTTCCTTCGTGTCCTGCTCTACGCGAGCAGCTTTCCGTAACACGTTTTCCACGAATGGATACTCCAGTTCCGTAACTGGAATATGCACATTCAATGGCTTCGTTGATCCGATTCGATTGGATCGCTTGACTCCTTGATAGAACTCCTCGTAGGAGTCTTTAAGACCGCTAAATATTTGCCTAGTGCAAACTTGCAAGTTGAGACCAAAGCCTAGAATCTTCAGCTTTGTAATCAGCACTTTAACTTCGCCGCTTTTGAATCGACGAATACTTTCCTCGCGTTCGGATTCTTTTGTTGCTCCCGTTATGCTCACGGCTTCAGGGAATGTCTTTTCCATTTGCTCTTGTTCGTCGTTGTAGTGGCACCAGATGATCGTTGATTCGTCGGGCCATGAATCGACTTGCGCCCGGATGAACGCAGGCTTGTTTGTTTCCATGCCGTTCTTGCCTTTCGCTATCTGCGATAGCTTTCCACGACTAGCAATCCCGCCTACGCTCGTCGTTAGCAGGCTCCCGGTTAAAGCCCGTGCCGCCTTCCGCTGCTCGTCCGTTAGCTCTATATGGTCGATATGAATTTTGATCGGAGGGGTCGTTCCGACATTGTCTTTCCAGCCGTAAGTTGCCGGATTCGTTAGGAAGATCGACCAGTCCGCAAGGCTTCGATAAAAAGGCTTCAGTGCGTGATGCTTCAACTCCCATCGGTTCTGCGTCTCGCCGCGATTGATAAAGTACGTCGCCAGAAACTCATTGACAGTCCTTGATCGATCCAAGAATACAGCATGATTCGCAAACTCGATCCTGTCGTTTGGTGCAGGTGTTCCCGTCGCGCACAGCTTCCAGTCCAACCCTTGACCGAGTTCGATAAGCCGCGTCCCCCATGCTCCGTAATGGCTTTTGAGCATCGACGATTCATCCAGCACCAACCCGCCTAGCTGCGACTGGAACAACCCCTCACGAATAGCTTCGTAGTTCGTTACGCCGATTTGAGCGTGATATTGCTCGTCGCCGTTCAACCAGTGGCTGAGGTTCGCCGCTGGTATCTTTCCGATACTCAGATCCGGATAGAACTTTCCAGCTTCTTCAATGGTCTGGTTGACCACCATAAGAGGCGAAACGATTAAGACTCGCTTTCCCGTCGCCTTGGCTGCGTGCTTCGCAAACTCAAGCAGCATGAACGTCTTGCCAAGTCCGCAATCAGCGAAGATAGCGTATTTGCGTTTCTGGATCGCGAGCCTAGAAATATCCCGCTGGTAGTCGAACAGCGATGGATGGAGATCCGCATCGACATCCGTCTTCGGTTCAGTCTTGATTCCTAATTGCGTAGCGTATTCATCTGAAACAATTGCCCGCGATCCTCGAAAACGATAGCTCGGCAACTGACGCACGTTTAGGAAAGTTGCGTAGTCATCCAGCGAGTTGGTGTTGAAATCTATTAACATTCTATTCCCTGTCTTTACAGTGTGTTGGTTTCAGCTAAGTCCAACAAGCTTTTCAAGCTCTTGAACACGATTCCTCAGCTCATGAACCTGCGCCATCATGTTCGCAAACGGATGCGTAGTCCTGTCCATCTCGACCAAATTGTTAATATCTACGCCGCAATTGTTAGCCGCAGTTTCAATATTGGCTCTGCTGACATCGCGATTCATCTTCGCCGACATTTCGCGAATCGCCTGTTTCCAGTCTGAAAATGGCTTCTTCGCAGACTCAACAAATTTTGTCAGCGAGTACATTTCCGCACTCGTTAAATAACTCTTCTTAACCATTCGATATTCCTCCTCAACCAATCCCATTCAAAACTTCCGCCACACCCAATCGATCGTGCGGGATTCGAACCCGCTAACAGCCCTTTGTCGCCGATCGACACAACCAAGCTACTTTTGCCAAGGTGCCTTGCCGTTGGTTGAATACGAGGCGACCACATCCGCTGTCGCCAACTGTCGGCTGTTCGCTATGCCTGGCTGAGTTGCCACCGGCTGAGCCGCGCGAGGCTTAAACGACTTGATGCGATTCTCCATCTCGCCAGTGTCTTCTCGCTTGCGAACACCGACCGAAATTCGCAGCGGCTTCATGTGCAGTTCGCTCGAATCCTGAGGCGTCAAAATGTTCACCGCTCGACAAATCGAACTCAAAGTAGACGCTGCAATTTGCACCGCTGTCGCGTTCGGGTTGTTCAAGTTCAACTTCTCGAACAGCCTGCGATTTTGGTACTGTCCACTGAGGATCTGGATCTCCAGATTCAGGTAGCTTCCGTTCCCGCTCTTCGTCTGCTTCATCTCCGAGGCGACAATGCACGCCTCATACTCGCCGGCAGGGATAACATCCATGCCAACGTTCGGCTCGACTTCCATTGCATTAAAACCAGCTAGATTTCCCATGTTTCAAAACTCTCCAAAAAACTAGAAACGATTCTCAACCTCAACCATCACATTTGATTTGCTCGAACCGTCACGCACGATTCCCGCGATATTTCCTTTGGCCGGCCTAGCCTGCACAACTTCCGCAGCCGTTGGCCGACTGCCTCGAAACTGGACCGGAGGCAAATACTGAGCGATCGCCTCAAACGTCGGAGGCAGCTCGTCCGGCATACCCAGGCGGTTCTTCGCCTCATGTGCTGCCGACTTGGTGCAGGCCATAAAGCGTTCCTTGCCTCCGATTGCAACCGCTCGCTTGGCACCGAACCCTTCTTCCTTGGTGATCGTGTTTGTGCGATACCGCAGGAACAGCACCTCGTCACACCATTCCGTCACACAGCCAGAGCCTTTGACATGCAACGAGGGACGCCAGTAGTTGTACGAGTCCCCTTCCGGGTTGACGAACTTTTCGATCATCTCGTGGCAAGTAAAAACCACATGCCGGCCTTGCTGCCACAGAAACGCAAACCCGTCGAAGAGACTCTTCCATTTCAGCTCGACCGACTGGTAGCCTTTGCCGTACCCGATGTCATCGATCGTCTTCTTGTTGGCCTCGGCTGCGACCTCCGCAAAGATCAGCTTCTCCAGCCAGTCCGCGGTATCGACCACGATCGTTTCGTAGTCCGTCTCGACCAAGTGCATTAGCCACTGGTAGAACTCCGACACCGACCGAATTACTCCTGTCGAATCGCAATCCAGATCTCCGATGCCGTCTTCCATATTCAAAAAGATCGGTTTCGGAAACTGAGCTGCTAGCGTGCTCTTTCCAATTCCGTTTTCCCCGTAAATCAGTACCCGCCTGGCACGCGGGACTTTGCCTTTGTTGATTTTCACAACACACCTCCAAAACAAACACAACACAACACACACACAGAACGAGGAGCAGGAGTTGAACCTGCAACGCGGGGATGGGCCAACCGCTGTTTTTCCTGGATTAAACTACCCTCGTCGCCATCACAGCAGACCGAACATCCACGATGCCAGCGTCAGAATTGCGCACCACACAATCAATCCCGACACCGCAAACTGAACGATCGGAATGTCCGCAAATTCATCGTCGTTCATACTGGACCCGCCGGCATGTCCGCCCAATGCGTGACACCTTCCATCTTGTCGTTGTGGATGGAAAACCACGATCCCGCATCGTCGTCCCAGTAGCCCATGAATGTCGGATACGACTCATCGTTCGACGCGACCATAACCGTCGTCATCACATCTGGTAGCGATCGCTCGACCGAGTACCAAACGATCGCTTCCGCAACGCCGTCAATCGTTACGTCGCTCACGTTGACGCCCCTTCGCGATCAGCGATCTCCTTGCGGATCTCTTCGATCGTCCGCAACCCCATCGCCGATTCGTAGTTGTCCATGACGCTGTAGGTCTCCAGGATCCACGCCTGCGGGATGCCTCGCAAATCAACGCGACGCTCCGAGCTCGGATCGTGCGTGCAACCAAGCAAGCGTTGCAGGCAATACATCAATTCCGATGCGTACTTGGCGTGGTCAACGCCATCGCCCTCAGACACTTCTTCCATCACGCTGACCTCCGTTTTGACGACCAGTTCGCCACGCAGTACACGCATCGCTCGCGGAGCCTCGATCCCGAGCTGCACTCGGTTTCCGCTAACCTCCACAACACGTACGCTCGCGTGCGATCCGATCCGAATCGATTGATCTTTCTTCCGTGACAACACCAACATTGGGACACTCCTTTTGCTGACTAAAAACGCCCGGCCTGCACCATGCAGACCGGGCCGGTAGCCCGGCCAGGACTACTTGTTCATGCACTCTCCGAGTCCATTGCAAACACGGAGGCTTTATCTCGCTTGATCTCCAGCTGCGTACCCACCGGCAAGACCAGCCCGCGGCGAATCGCTGCTTGCTCAAACTCCAGTTGTGCGACCTTTGTCCTGATGCGAGCCAGTCGGTAATAAAACTCGTTCTTGTGCTTGACGCACAAACCGCGTCCAACCGCCTGGCAGTCGCAACCCTGAATCACGCACAGACCACTGGCCGCACGCTCTTTCGTTCGTTTTGGGATCCGACTTTTGCCCATAGACAACGCCTCAATCAACAGTTCTTTTGCCATGCGACTCATGTTCACCTCCAGGATCGGAATCAAACCATCCATGGATGTGCAAACAGTATCGACAACGCAAACAACTTGTCAACAGAGTTTCATCAAGATTTGTTTGTTACTGACGTTTCCAGATAAACGTAACGCAAACAGAATAAACAACTTGCGTGATCTCAAAAAAGCTGGAAAACTTTTTTGATGAGCAAAACACCGAGTTGCATCTTCTGTGAAAAACCAGCACGTTCGCGAGGCTTATGCCAAACGCACTTCGCACAGTTCAACCGTGCGAAAACCAAGCTAGATCCTGACGAAGCCGCAGAATTTGACGCCGCAAGCGTCAAGGCGGGATTGATTCACCCAATAGCAATCCGGCAAACCAGCAACCCGTTTGCCGAACTCGCAGAACAGCTTGCAAACCGCCGCAAACAGGACGCAAAGGACGAATCGGCGATCGCCGCGAATGAGCAACGACTAGCGGAGATCCGAAAGGCTTCCAGCAGCGACCAAGATCAAACAGCTGTCCCGATCCCGCCACCGGCGAAAAACACGCGACGCACGCCGCGGAGAAAGTGATTGCCAGCCAACGAACGACTGGCCTGTAACCAGATCGACAACCAACACATCCCACATGCTTGCCTCTCCTTTCGTTTCTATCTTTTCGTTTAGATAAAATAGGGGGACGATGGACACCTTTGGTCTCGACAGCCGGCATTACGAAATCATTGTTGCATCGATGGTTTTCGCAGTGATTGTCTGGCTAAGATCCTACTTGACTTTTGAACAGTAGCGACACATACTTCTGCCGCTCCTCCGGTAGCCCGGCCAGGTTTTCGACCGAGGGGAGAGAGATGCAAAACATTCTGACCATCGCGGAAGTCGCAGATCGACTCCGTTGCTCTGTGTCCACCGTGCGTCAGCATATCGCACGCGGTCGGCTCGCTGCCGTCAATCTTGGGACCGGAGGCCACAAGCACTACCGGATAACCGAGTCCGCACTTACAGAGTTCCTGCAAGCACCGTGCGAACCCGCCGCAGCTCTACCTCGTCGCGAAGTCGCACCGATTGCCACCGCTCGTTTCATGAAGCGACTCGGGTAACTTGTCGAACCAATCGACACATTCCCGCAACAGGTCGAAAAAGGAGATCGAAATGGACAGGATTGAAGGCGTTCCAGACGACCCGTTTGAGCCGCCACCGATCACAACCGACAAGCTCGACGCGATTGCGGAGACGTTGGGGATTTTGTGCGTGATGCTGATCTTGTTTTCGTTTCTGGTGATGTCGGCATTGTGGCGAATACTTTACGAATTGCAGCAAAGGGTATAGATATGAAAATCAAGGCAAAAGCAAAGTTTTGGGACGTTCGATTCTCCAGGCCAGAAACAAAGCGGTGGTCGCAGAGTGATGGCAGCTTCAAGGAGTACACGCACGATAGCAACGTGCATGTCATGGTGGCAGCGGAATCGGCGGCTAAGGTCACGGAGTTGGTGATGGCAGAGTATCCGACTGCGACGATCCACCAGATCAACCATCGCGGCGGAGAATGCGGGATCATCGTACAAGCAGAACTGCTCGGCTGACGAACCCCACCCATCACCCAGCGGCGGGGTGGTGCGAATTTACCAAACCGCCTGGATTTACTTTGCAGTAAAGGCATAACACCTACCCATCACCCAGCGGCGGGGTGATGGTTTCAACGATAAAGCACCCGAACGCCGCTTGGGTGCATGGGGTTGTTATGCGGAGGAGGGATAGGACGATGGGAATCGAAGAGGGAGCATTTCCGTGCTACGAGTACGGCGACACTGGTATGACGCTGCGCGATTACTTTGCCGCAAAGGCGATGGCTGCGATGCTGTCGCGTGAGGATGTGCATCTGAATTACGGCGAAAGCGAATTAGCCAAGTGGTCGTATCAGCAAGCGGACGCAATGCTGAGGCAGCGGATGGTCCAGGATGATGGTGTGGATGAGTCCGCATAACCCCCAGGATCACCAAGCCCCCGCGTGATCCTTCCAATTTAGTAACGCACCATCGGGGGCTTTGGTGCATCCGTTGGTTCGTCGGTTAGGAGTCAATTATGTTTGATGGTCAATCACCTGTCGCACGTCAAGCACGAATGCGAATGCTGGGGTTGTACGGGATGGCGTTGGGCGGAATGATGCAGCCAGGGCAACACGTAGCATCGCAGGATTGCGGTCCAGGACGTTCGATTTCCAAGGCAGAACGAGCCAAGCGGAACATCCGCAAGAACATTGCCAAGCAATCGAAGAAGCGGAACCGTCGCCGCTAATAAGACGAACCCACAGGATCACCAAGCCCCCGCAGTGATCCTTTTATTCAATAACGCACCATCGGGGGCTTTGGTGCATCCTTTGGTTATCGGGTTTTTTGATGTCAGAAAAAGCATTGCGGGCGATGAAGTGCCTTGAATATCACGTAAAGAACAATCTGTGGTGTGCTCAGTTTGGAGCATTTCACGGAGAGGGCGAACCTCTCGGCGGTTGTTGGCGGCTTGCGTGCGCCCCATGTTTAGGGGACGCCACCGTCGACGTGCGCGGTGGCACTATGGAGTCATGCCTGGAAGCGGCTTTTGATTCGTTTGATCCGTCGTTTGTGAGCGAAGCTGAATCCCGATAACGCTCGGATTCACCGAGCCGAAAGGAAAGAGGTAATAAGATGAGCGAGACGAATGAGGCTTCGGTGCAGTCCGTTGTTGAGGAGCGACGAGTGAAAATCATCAGCATAGATCAGCGGTTTATCATTGACGTTTTGAATTGGTGGAGAAATCCACCGCATTGGATGGCGTTGCCAGTGACGGACGAACTACCAGATGATTGCGTTGTGGTAAGCGTTTCGGTGTCATGGGACCGACGTTGCATTGAAGCGATGGTGGCAAGCAAAGAGTTTCCTCCGTGTGCTGAAGGTGGAGTACCAGAACGCATCCCAGGCACAATGACAGAATTTCGCAGCGTACCGTTTTAGTCGGTGTAACGCTGGCGATGACCCAGCCCGAAAGGAGATTTGAAAATGTCAGAAACCAGCAATGAGGGCTTGGGTCCATCGCGTTGTTCGTCGATCAAGCGGGTTTCCGATCTGTCCGAAGATGAGAGGTTTTCCATCGCGTTTGGAGCAGGTGTTCCAATCAAAGAGATGGTGCAAACTGACGACGGGATCAAAATGGTTTTGTGTCCATCCGACATTACGATTCACGGAAATAAGTACGTTGTTGTTTGGCGACCGTAAAACAGACGAACAATAGATTCTCCCCGGGTCAGCCGCGGAGAATACCGGAAAAACCACGGGTGACCCGGGGATAATGTTGGAGGTGCTAATGCTGGAAGCTGGCACCAAAACGGCACCAAGCGATTGATTTCGACACGCTTTCCACAGCAACGGCACCACTCAAACACAACAAAAACACAGGGAATTGCGTTCTTTTCTGCGTTGACATCGTTGAGGTCACAGATTCGAGTTCTGTACCGCCCACTAAGGAAAACACTGGGGAAACGACGAAAACGACTAAACGAGAAATGGTGCCGGGCACCAAGAATGGCACCAGCGATTTTCGGATTTGTTTGAGTTGCTGACCGTACGTGTCAATCGCATGGCAAAATCTAGGCTCATGCGTAAACCGTTTTTTCGTAAAGCACGGAAGTGTTGGTATGTCAAGGATGATCAAGGGCACTTCATCCGTCTGGATCCAGATGAGAAGAAGGCGTTCGCGATCTGGGAACGGCTTCGGAAAATCGCGGATTATAGGCATCATGATGCAAGCCTGGAGGCGATCTGTGAGGCGTTTTTGAAGCACCAGGAAACGGAGCTGAGCAAGGTGAGGTTTGCGGATCTGACTTGGTTGCTGGAGGAGTTCGCTTTGTGGTTTGGACCGACCCGACTGGCTCGCGAAGTTGGCAAGGCAGATGTGACTCGATGGATGCGGTCGGAGCGGGATCTGCGAGGTGGTCGGGGTGTCTGGTCGGCAGCTCGGCAACGCGACGCTGGACACGCGGTGAAGCGAACGCTGGACTGGGCGATTAGGCGTCAGTACCTGCCTTGGTCAGATGTGACGGAATTGCGGCTCCCGAGCCCAGAACCTCGGGACGGGATGATTTCCTATGCGGATCACTGCCGTTTGATTGCTGGGTGCGAGGCACCAAAAGCGCGTCCGTTCCGATTGGTGCTGATTGCGTTGCGGCTGTCTGGGGCACGGCCTGCACAAGTCCGGGAGCTGACGTCGCAGAATGTGGTCGGGGATAGCTGGGTATTTCGTCGGCACAAGACGAGCAGCAAGACGGGAAAGCCGTTGGTGGTTCGGTGTGGGCCGTGTCTGCAGACGCTGACGAGGATCTTGATACACGCTAGGCCGGCGGGTCCGATGCTGCTGTCGGCTCACCGGAAGCCTTGGCCGAAGGATGGGATCGTACTGCGGTTTCGTCGCCTCCGAGAAGCGGCCGGGCTGGACGGGGTCACGGCTTATTCGTACCGGCATACCTACGCGACGGATGCACTCCAGGCAGGGGTTTCGCTGCCGACCGTTGCGGCACTGCTCGGGCATGTCAACCCGACGATGGTTTCGCGGGTGTATGGTCATTTGGAAAAGCGATCGGATCACCTCAGCGATGCGGTCGCCAAAATCAAGCGTGCTGAGTGATTGGAGGATCGATTGTGCAGACAATGAACAAAACGACGGCGGGATTTGTGCTTGTGGGTGGGCTGGCCGCGGTTGCGGTCGGCTGGATTATCTCCGCCACTGCCACGGCTCAGGCGTCTACGCCTGGCCAGGATTGGTTCTACGATCTCATCAACTACTTCGGGATTGCGGTCATCCTGGCGGGATTGGGGATGTTTTTCTTCGGTTCGCTGCGGTTTGCTAGGAAGGACTAGGCTTCGCGGCGATAGCCAAGACGCCAAAGGATCCTAGCGACGTCTTCGGCGGTCTCGGTGATCGCTTGCTCGTCCAGGTCCCAGTGGCATCCGTGGAGTAGCTCGTGGATTATCACCTCAAGCTGCCGTTCGCCGCGGAGGGTCTTGCGGATCTTGATGAACCTGCCGTGGTAATCGCAGAGGCCGTCGGCGTCTGGCGGGAGACGTTCGAAGTCGAGCCGGAAGTACCGATTGCGGAGACGGATTCTCATGCTGTTCGCACCTTCCAATCGCGACTGACTCGGTAGTTTTCAAAGTCGAAGTCGCCATTGGCGGACACGCTGACGTAGGCAAAGCCGTGATTGCTCTTGGCGAAGCGGTTGTATCTGGGGTTCAGTCCGCACAGACAACCGACTGACCAGACTGCGACCTCGCGCCCGAACATGTCGGGTTCCACGTGCGTGCTGGTCCGGTGCGAGTGGCCGACGGCTACGGTGTGGATCGTCCTGAGAAACGCACCGCGTGCGGGGTTGACTGGTGCACTGATTCCTTTTGCGAGCTCATGGCCGTGCAGGACTGGGAGCTTGCCGAGCAGGATCGGGCGTTGGTCGGTGACGCACTCGATCCCCATCGAGGACAGCTTGAGCAAGTCCTGGATTCGACACGCGTCGACGCCATACAATTCGGGTGCTCGCTGGAAGATAAAGCTGTCGAAGCGTTCCTCGTGGTTGCCGAGTTTGAAGACTACTCTTGCTTTCGGAAATCGTGCTCGGATGTGCCGGAGCCCTTCGATGCAGAACTTGAGCTCGTCGGCAAAGGATCTTGCATCGGGATGTTTTTCGTAGCGTGAGATCGCGTAGAAGTCGCAGTAGTCGCCGTTGATTAGGAGTCCATCGATCTCGTTGTCTTCGAGCTTTGCAAGTGCAGCATCGATCGCTTTGTCCGAGTGAAACGGAACGTGCAGGTCTGAGATAACTCCGACCCGTTGGCAACCGTCCATAACGAACGGCTCGAACGGTTCGGCGAGCGAGGGTGGCATCGGCGGGAGTTCGCCCGCGGATCGCGGCGTGCGAGGTAGCTCCGCGTTGGACCTCAGTCGATTCCCTTTCGCTCCGCGGATGTGCCGTATCTTGTCGCGTGCGTATTCAGTGGAGTGGAATACTACGGGATGGTCTTTGCGAAGCTTGCGAGCAAGCTGCAAGCTCGGTGCGTCCGGAAACTGTTTGCACAACTCAAGAGCAAGGTCACGGGCTCGCGTTCGGTTCGGTGCTGGCATTGTCGCCTCCTTGGGTTTCGATCCACAACTTCCGTGCGTCTTCGAGCGTGAGTTCTGGTTTGCCGAGTTTGCGGTTGACCGCGTTATGGAGTGCGAAGCCAGACGCGAAAAACGCGGCTGGCGACGAGTAGTCGAAGGGGTGGTCTTTGAGGATCTCTTTGTAGCCTGCCTTGCATGAGCATCCGCCGCCCGCCGGAATGAAGTACTCCCAGAGTTCGACCCACTGCGGATCGCATCCGCGGTAGCGGTGGAGAAGGGACCAGGCACGGCGACCGGCCAACACGGTTGGATCGGGTTGCGGGGGTGGTGGCTGGTCGGGTGCGACGACTGGCAGCGGTGCAGTCTCGACCACTTGCGGCGTGCCTGATGTGCTGGTTGTTGTCTTCCATCCGGTGACGCGGATCACCGGGTCAGATGGTGCTGTCATAGGTGAAGGTGTCCAGAGTCGTGTTGGAATCGGTGACGTTGACAATGGTTGCCGTGCGAGAACCGTTGTTTGACGGGTTGGTGTAGGCGACGAAGCTGAGCCATTGATTGTTTGAAACGAGTATGTTCGTGTTGGAGCCGACAGGGGTCCATGTTCCGTCTGGTGTGCCCGAAACGTTTCCGGTCTGCTGCGTTGAGGTGATCTTGTAGTACAGCGTTGGAATCGATCCGCTGCCCGGCTGGATCTGGAGCGTGATGGTGGTGTTGATGCACGTGATTTGCTGGCTGACGATGTTCGCTTCGTCGTTGACTCCGGAATATGTGGTCGTCGTCCAGTTGACCGAGCATGGCGTTACGTCGGCGGGACAGGTCGATTGATAAACGAACGTATCCAGTTCGCTCTCGCAGGCTCCGGGATTCGCTGTCACGGTCGCGGTGCGGGAGCTGGTGCTGCCTGTCGAGTCATAGGTGCAGAAGCTGACCCACTCGTTATTGTTGACTGTGATCGTGGTAACGGCGGTAATCGCCGTCCACGTGCCGTCAGGTGGTCCGGTCACGGTTCCGGTTTGCTGAGTGGAAGTGATCTTGTAGTACAGCGTTGGAATCGAGCCGGTTCCAGGATCAATGCGGAGTTGAATCGATCCCGCAATATTTACGCCGGTGATCTGCTTGCTGGTGATCGTCGATGTGTTTGGTGTGCAGTCGTATTCGATCGTCGTCCAGTTTGTCGGGTCGGGGACTTGCGACCAGTCGAGATTGATTGACCAAGTTGGACTCGGTGCTTGTACTAGTACCTTTTCTCCAACGCTGCAAGTCACGGAATAGGATACGGTGTTTTGTTGAAGATGAACGACAGGCTGTGGCGTTTGTATATTGACTGGGTTGCGATTGTCTGAATACGCATGCTCGTAACACGTCCAGCGAGTTGTATCGCCACACAAACACGCTCGGTCTGGGCATCCGCCGTCCGGTACGAGATTGGTAAAGCATGAAGAGTCTGGACTTGTCGGGACTCCGAATTTATCGTAACAGGTGATCGGATTGAAATAGGAAGTGCAATTTGTCGGAAAGATCAGTCTTTCAAACGCGCATACTGGCATGATTCCGCAATTGATCCAAGGAGCATTGGAACCGGATCCGACGTACAATGGGCCATACCCCCAGCATCCCTTATCGTCTCCGTCTCGATAGACGCAATTGCCTTGCGAAGCGTCAAACGGATCGCTGGAAATATCTGGCAATGCTATTGCGGTTCCGCTGCAAGGATTAGACGCAAACTGACCGATCGGATTGCTCTGGCCGTACCGTCGCGTCGTGTACCAGTCCGTGCCTCCGCCTAGATCGGTTCCGTAACAACGCGGAGCACAAAAATCTAAGGCATCTGGAATGTTTGGCGTGAACGTCCAGCATTGCGTTCCTGATCCGCCGAAATTGACCGGATCGAGGATGCACGGATTGTCATTGATGAAATCGCATGGCGTTGTTCCGGGTTCGCCTTCGTACGGCGGGCAGTCTGGAAAGGCTGTTTCGTTCACCGCACACCCGCAATCTTTCGGCAGGCCAGTCAAGCATCTTGGTCGGTGCGTAACTGTCGGGCTGTATACGTCTCGCGGATTGATGCCATCGCACAGGCACGGCGGGGCCGGGATGTCGAACTCGACTTGCGTGTCTTCATAAAGCTGGCCAAATGGCTTGCACAAAAACACCTCGTAATCCGTCCCAAGATCTTCGTCGGTAAAGATGATGACGCCGGACGGTTTGGTGTTGTAGATCTTGACTCTGGGGGTCGGAATGTCTTTGAACTCGTACGTTTCACTGAGCCAGAAGTTTACGTTGTCGGGATCGTTTGGACTGCACGGGATTTGCTCCAGCGTGCAGTTCGATCCGCATGTGTCAACATTCCATTTTTCGTGGCACAGTGGCACCGCAGGAATCGTCCGAGAATAGGTGCTGCTGCCGTAACCGGAGTACGAAACAGAGTATCGCTTCCAGTACTCTGAATAGACTACCCAACGCTTAACGGGTGCAGTATCGCCGGTCGTGAGCGTGTCCGTGAAATAAACACAGACGCGAATGTACAGCGGTTGCGAAATGATGATCGGCTTGACGTTGATTGTTTTTGTAAAAGAGTAATCAAGCGTCGCTTGCAATTCCGGTCCGCTGCAACAGCATTTGTCGGCAGATGCTGGCGGATCGCCAGCGACAGGAACTATCTCCGCACCCTGACCCGCCGTGTAGTATTTATGCTGGGCTGTGCCAGAAAAAGTAAACTGTGCCGCAAACGTGTCCGGGAACCCAACCCCAGAGCAGAGCATCTCGCGGCATCCAGACGTAAATGGATTGATGACTACGCATGCACAGCAATTGAACCCGTCATCTGACCGGCGGCATATGGATGTCGCGGCAACGCAAGAAATCTCTGATGCGTTCATCGAGATCGCAAACTGGCCTGGATTGTCGCAGTCGTAGTTCCCGCAACAAGCGCAACCCGGTTGGTTTCGGTTTGCCACTAGCATTCCTCCCAGATCACAACGTGGACATCGCCTAGCCTAAGAGTCAGGATGTACGAATCAACGTTCACAGCAGTTGCGGCTAGGTTGTAAGCGGTGTATGTGTTTGACGAATCCGCGATGACTCTCGTGGAACCGCTAATCGTCAAGTGCTTTGCCGTGACAGTCGCAGAACCGAGCGTGGTTCCCGATCGGGCAGGAATGCCGCTCGTGGCGATCGCCAACTGCAAGCTTTCGTTGCGATCGACGCGAACGATGCTGGTATCGATGGCGTCGTTGCCAAGGTAGCTGAACATTGCCCCCTTACCAATGGTCCATTGATTGTTGACCGGTCCAAGACGCATGCCTGCTACAAATGAAGTTCCATCCTTCTTGACGCGAAATACTGGTCCAGTCTGAGCGATTGAAAACCCGCCGATCGGGATCTCTCTCGGTCCAGAGAACAGAAATCGATCAGTCAGAGCGGTGCTGGTGACGATCGGCTTTTTCACGAGCAAGTAGTTCTTGCCATCGTCTACCGTGTTGGTCACTTGAACGATTGAGTATGGAGGAATCGCTTCGCCGCTATCGTTCTTGATGTAGATCGGTGCGTCTGCAATAGGCACGAACGTATCGGTGTTGCTCGAACCGAGACGCTCGAACTCCTTCGTCGCCTTCCAAATGCGAAGGCATTGCTCTGGAGTGAATAAGCCGTACTCTTCGGCCACGGATCACCTACTGGCTAAAAATTATGTATTCGAGGTTGACGTTCGAAGTGTTAGCACGTGCGAACGGGGTTCCGGTCGCCAGCCGCGGACAGAATGCTGCCTTGCCGGGCATCAAGCGAATCAAGCCGTAAAAGGTTCCGGTAACGCTGACGCCGATCTCGACGTAGTTTGTCGCGTCGGTATTGAGGAAGTAGGACGCGCCGGCGTTGGCAACGTCAAGCATGTCGAGAGCCTCGGCGGTCGTGCCGATGATCTGCGTATTCGCGGCCCGCACTTGCGACCCAACGTCGATAAGTTGCTGAGCGGACGGAATGCTCAACCGAGAGTTTCCATTCGTGTATTGCAGCGATATGCTTACAGACAATTCGTTGGCCATGTTGAATGCGTCTCCTAGATCAGTCCAAGTAGGGAGAATGGTAGCGAGTCGAAAATTTTGAATTCTTTGTAATAGGGTGTCCCGCCATCCGGGATCTTGACGCCGTCCTCGTCAAGCAAGACTGGCTTGTTCACCGGCATCTGATCGCCGTCGGTCGCACGAACGATTCGCTCATTTGGTGCCGTTCCGACGCGTTCGTAGAACCCCTGGTGCAAGACTCGCTTGTACCAAGCCTTGTCCGGAGTCGTTTTGTACGGATATCGAAACTGAATCGTCGCAGTCACTTCCCAATAGCCCAGATTTGAATCGATGACGTTGCTTGCAGAGAACTTGACGATTCGTGCCGTGCCAGGAGGCCAACCCAGGAACATGTCAGAATTGACCGCTTGTCGATACCGAGCCTGGACGTACGAATTGAACAATTGAAAATTTCGACGGATCGTCACGGTCTGATCCGCAATCGGACGTTTGATCCCGGTCAACGGCTCGAAGTTTGCGGTAACGATTGGGTTTCCATCAAAGTCTTCGTCAACATCCTCTTCGGTCTCGACGTCGTCCCAGTCAATCTTGGGCGGAGCAAAGAGCGGGCTGGGTTGGTCTCCGGTGCGGTTGGACCTGCCTATTTCTCCGGAGTACTTGATCGAGACAATCGAGAGGATCGGCGATACGGTTTCAACGCTTGCGGAAACAGCGACAACGAAAGGGAAGCCAGGATAGGGCTCCCCCGCGTACGGGATCCGATTGCCGTCTTTTTCAGCGTTGAGGATGTTTACCCTGGTCTCTCCCACTGTATGGAGAACCTGGTACGCTTCCTCGAAGTTCGCATCGAGACGCCGGAACTTGTCGGAGAATGTCGCGTCTCCGGACGAGCGGCTCCACATTTTATCGACGCCGTTAATCGTCATGAGTTGACCACCGGCTTCAGTTTGAGCCGGCCTCCCTTCGCGTCCTGCCTCATGACATCGAGCATTCGGTTCAGCGTTGCTAGCTGCTCCTTGCTGATTGCAAGCTGGTTCTCGGTGCCACGCGACAGTAGGCGTGATTCCTTGGCCGCGGTGCCGAATTCGTTATTCTTTCCGGCGTCCTGCTTGGTCTTGTCCTTTTCCTGCTGCTCTTTGCGTTGCTGTTCTTCGAGCTCGCGAAGTGCTTTCTTTTCGGCCACGATGCGGTCGGCATCGGCAGCATCGACGCCACGCTTGAGCAGTCGTTCACGCTCGGCAGCATCGACGCCTTTTTCGAGTTCGATACGCTTTAGCCGAAGTGCTTCGGTCTCTTCCTCGACCATCTTTTTTAGGTTGGCTCGGTCGTCTTCCTCTTTCTTGATCAGGTCTTTTTCTTCCTGAGCCTGTCTCTTTCGTTCCTCGTTCATGGCCTCTTCTTCGGCGACACGTTCGGCCATCGCGTCAGACATGCCTTGCTGGACGAGTTCAAACTTGCGAGCGGCTTCGACGCCTTCTTCGAGTTCGATGCGTTGCTTCTGAACGTTCACGGCCGCACTGCTGAAAGCGTCGGAGGCTTTCTGTGCTGACTGTGCTGCTTTCTCTTGCTCGGCTTGTGCGGCCTTCAATGCGTCGTTGGCTTCGCGAGTTCCGACTATCCAGGAGATCATGGCATCGGACATGCCCATCGTCTTCAGGCGGTATCGCTCGGCAGCGGATTCGCCTTCGGTAAGTGCAATGGTTTGCTCGTTAAGGCCGGTCAGCATGGTGTCGAACTGCTGAGCAAGCTTTTCCGCGTCCTGGATTGCAGCGAGTTTTGCGGCTCGTTCTTTGTCGTCGGCAAGTTGCTGCAGTTGCTGGCGTTGCTGCTTGTACGTTTCCAACATCTGCTTTTCGGACTCAAGCTGATCCTTGACCCGTTGCTCTTCGCCCTTGCGTTCGCCAGTAATCTTCCAGGCAGCGGCCCAGGCGTCTACCGACTTTTCGCTTGCCTTGATTTTGCTTTCGGTGCCAGCAATGTTTTTCTGCGTGATCTCCATCATCCGTTGGATGGCCGCAGTCTTTTTCTCTGGATCTCGGATCAGTTCCAGGTCGGCAACATCGCGGCTCATTCGAGCGGACGCCATGTTCCGCAATTCGGCATCGAGCGACTTCGCTTTCTCGCGTGCCTTCTCTAGCTGGCGTTCAAATTTTGCCGTGTCGAAAATCAAGTTTCCAAGTGCTTGGCCAAGCTGGAAACCAGCTACGGCAGCGAGCCCGACGAGGCCGGCCTTGAACGCAAGAGCACCGGCCTTGCCCATCTTGGAGACTTCGCCGAACTGGTTGACCTTCTCGGTCAACTCTCCGACCTTGTTGAATGCACCGCCGATCTCGGTTCCGCCAAGCATGTTTGCGATGACGCTACCGAAGGCGGAAGCCCCCTTGAGATTCTTCCCTACGTCCTTGACGCGGCCGAGTTCCTTTTCGGCGTTCGCGGCAACCTGGGCAAACTTCTTCGATGCCTGGTCGTCAGCGGAGATGATGACTTCGACGGCTTCAGACATTTGATGCCTCCGCCTTCATGGTGGCGTCGTCGATCCGAAACTGACGCTCGGCAGCGAGGAACCAGGCGGACTGGTCAAGAGCACCACCTGCGACCGGGAGGATTCCCTTCTCGAACAGCTCAAATAGCCGAACGGCACTCGACATGGATCGGCAGTATTCGCTCGGGCATCCGGTGATGGTCACGTTTCCGTCCTTGCAGTGGCGGCATCCCGAACCATGACAGCTCGGGCATTCGATTTCTATCGGTTGGCTCTCGGTTCCTAGATCGCGGCACTTACTGGTACACGATCCGCACAGGCGGCCACGGCGGATCGCCGCGGCTACCCTCAATCTTTTTTTTCGTCTGGCTCGACGTGCTGGTTTGCCAGAATCTTTCGGAGCAGTTCGCGAGCTTCTCCGTGGGAAAGGAAGTCGCGAAAGTCGGACTCGCCGAATTTGTATTCGCCCATGTTTCGCCACCCGCGAACGTGCTTAGCGAGCAGATCGCAGGTAGCTCCGAAGATCGCGTCGGCGGTATCATGTTTCAGGCTCTCCTCCATGTCGGATTCAAGTTGCGTTTGACCTCGCATGCTGAGCGAAGCGACCAGGAATGTCGGTTGCTCGTCTTTCGGTTTTGATGCGTCGCTGTCCAGGACAATCCCGAACAAAACGCCAGGCTCAAGAAACTTCGGCATACATCCTCCTCGTTTGCAGTTGTGGAAAATTACGGCGTGAAGACGATCGATACTTCTTGATCAGGAGTCGATCCGTTCTGGCCGCATAGGAACGTCAGCTCGTCGGTAATCAGCGATTCGCGATCCGCTCCCTGAATGTTTTCGATCGTCGCCACTGGTGCAGAGACGACAATCTTCGAGCTGGTCGGTCCAGCGATTTCGAAAGTCAGGACGTAGGGGGTCGAGTCCCGGAAGAACAGATAGCGGTCTTGGGTTCCGATTAGCTTTGCTTCCGGGTTGCAGGTGACGAGCGGTCTCCTGTTGGTGACGACCGCCGACAGGTAGCCGCTGATGTTGTTTGCGGCAGTGCCTTCTCGAAGATAGACCGTGTTCCCAGAGTCCAAAGTTACGTTCTGGCATTGCAAGGCGACCGAATTGAACGTCGTTACACCGGAAGCGTATCGGAGCGGTGCGACCGTCGGGTACGTCGGTGCGATCAGAGTAACGTCCGTAGGAGTCTCCCAGATGCCGGTGAAGTCCCATTCGATCATGGCTTGCTTGCCGGTATCGCAGACCAACTTAAACGTCCCCATGCAACCGCGGATCTGCTTGCGGCGTCCGTCTTCGTACACGGCCATCGTCAGCGTTTTGACGTTGGCACCAGGTGCCTCGCTGCGAGGGGTAAACGTGTTAGTGACCTTGACCCAGCCGCAAGCAGGGAAGAACGTGTCTGCCCATCCGGGTTCCGTGGCAGTACCGTCCCAGCCGAGATCGGTCTTAAACGTGATCCGTCCCTTGTGTCCGCCGGTGGTGCTGGACAAGTGGCCGAAGGAACCTTGACCCTCGCGAGGTGTCTTTTCGATCTCGTGCTGGACGGTGAGATCGTAGACGTTGTATGCCGCGTCTCCAGCACCCAGCGTTTCCGCAGTGCCGGCAGTCGCCTCAGTCTTGGCGGCAAGGATTCGTTTTCGTTTCAGCAGTGTCATTTAGGTGCCCCTGGATGCTCGGAGTTTTAGGATTCCTTTTTTCTCCAGCAGAATCGCTCTGACTCTGCGTTTGATTTCGATCGGCAAGCGTTCTTCGGCGATCTTTTTGGCCTTTGGAATCGCCTGGATGTCGCTGTAGTAGTCGCCTGGTGCGGGACCGTTGAGGCGAATGATCGGAGAGGGAGTCGATCCGACGCGACGGAAGACGTGATGCTTGCGAGTGGTGACGATGAACGCATCATGCAGGATCCGCGTGCCGTTGTTGCCCTTGACGGGCTTGGTGAGCTTGACCTTGATTCCCTTGTTTTGCTTTTCGCCTTTGCGAGTCTTGGTGTATTGCCGTGCGTCGTAGTACTTGAGCGGGAACGGATAACCGCCAAAGAATCCGAGACGTGCCTGGAGGGTTTCGGTCGTCGCCATGCTCTTGGCCTTGATCGATCGCTTCAGCGTCTCGGCCTTCTTGAACCCTGGCTCGAAGTTGTTTTTGAGGTGCATTACCTTGCCAAGTTCCTTGGCGATCTGCACTCGCACGGTCTTTGATACCTTGTTGATTGATGCTCGCAGGTGTCGAGGGATCAGCTTCTGGAAATCGCCAGCAGCGACATACAACTCTGCAAGACTTTTTTTGTCCACGTCGATTTTCATCACGGCTCAGATCCTCGACACGAATGGAGAGTATTCAGAGACGCGGTAAAGCACATGGATCGGAAGGTTGACTCCGTCAGGCCCGCCATCGAACGAGACGTACTCAATGCGTCCGAGCTCGGTGTTGATCGCCAGCCCGCCCCAGTTATGCCATGTGCTGTTGGGTGTGGTGATCGCTTTGACGATGTCGGCAGCGGCTTGATTGACTGCATCCTCACCGCTCCCTTCGTCTGGCATCAAGTGGCATCGAATATTCCAGGTTTGCCTCCGTGCAATGCCTGGCGGATTTCCTGGTATGTCTAGGTCGGGAACTCGTTCATCGTCGCCTTGGACGATAACGATCTGGCGATCGCGAGGCGTGAATTCTCCGACTCGCGTCGGTACCACAACCTCGGCGATACCGATCTCGTAGGCGTCGTTGTCCACCATCAAGGCAACGCGATCGGTGATCGCATTGGCTATCTGGTCAACGATGGCTAGCGACATTCAAGCACCAACATTCCTTCGTCATGGCTGATGAGGCGTGTGATGCTCCGTCGCTCGGCTGGCTTTCCAACCCGCACCGCGAACGTGAGCATGTCACCGCCAATGTTCAGTTCGTTGCTGGCGATTCCGGTGGCGGCATCGTTGGCAACATGGACCTCGAAGACGGGAGTGATGGTGTCCCCGTCTTCGGGGTTGATCGCGAACGCCTCGCGCTGGACGACGGCGTTGATGGTTCGCGAGAGTCCGTTGCGTTTGTAGTACACAACGGACTCCGCGAAGTCGCTTGCGTTGCAGAACACTTGAGCCGCATCAGAGCGGATGGTGTCATGCAGCGTCATTAGGCTCGTCGCTTGCAAACGATTTCTACGAAATCGATCACACAGACGTCCGCGTTGGTGTTTGCGGCTTTCTGCAACTGGACGATCGGTTGCAGTCCGGAACTGTACGCCGACATATCGAAGGTCTGCGAGGCACAGACTCGGATGCCGTCGATGTAGAACTTGACGTTGCTTTTGCCGCCCGTGAAGTCGATCACGAAATCGCGGAAAGTGTTTGCAAGCGCCAAGCCGGTGGAAACGTCGTCAACGTCTCGCGTGCCATCGTCGGTCTCGCAGTAGACAAGCGACGTCGAGTTTGCACCCTCCATCCGGAACCAAGCATTCGCGGCGACATCGTTCGACGCATCGTTTCGAGCCGACCCGACGCCGAAGCAGAGGATCGATCCGGAGGTGAAGGTCGTCGCACCGATGCGGACCCGCATGGTGACTCGCTGGATGTCGTCGATGTCGAACGCCAGAGAGTCACCGTGATGCAAGCCGAGAATCTGAATCTGGCTGGCACTGGTCAACGTCAGGGTCGCAAGACTGCCGGCTCGAACGTGGGTCGGAGGTGCAGCACCAGTGACCGCAGTAACCCACGGAGTACCGATGTTTGCGGAGGTTGGAAACGTAACGCTCGAACCGACAAAGTCGTCAACGTAGCGTTGTTCAAAATCGAGAAGCTCGGCCATTTGTTTTCTCCAGGTTTGGAAGTTGTGTTTGCTTGAGGGAAAGCCCTGGCCGGTTGCGACCAGGGCGGGAAGTCGTCAATCAGACTAGGAAGCGTTGCGGAACAACCCACGCCAATCGATTGCAGCGACACCGAACGTCTGTCGGACGTTGTACTTGTAAGTGTCGGTGTCAAAGTCTTGCGTGCTGGTCAGTACCGGCGACTCTTCGCCGTTCAGGAACGCAAGCTCGACAGTGTCGATTTGGTTCGTGTTCGCGGCCAGGAACCAGTTGGTCGAGCTGCTTGCATGCAAAATCGGCTCGACCACAACTTGAAGCGGACGAACGCCGTTGACGCCGTAGATGTTCACAACGCCTTCGTTGTTATTCGCGGCGTTGTAGGACTGGCTGTTGACCAACTCCAGAGCGGTTGCACTGTAAGCAGGCGGCACAATCAGGAACGCCGGAGTCAATCCGAGGATTGCATCCGATGCCAAGCCTTTTTGGAGCATCATCTGCTGGTAGCCAGTGTTGAGCGTTCCGACCGCCGGAGCACCTGCACTACCAGAGACGTTGCTACCGCTTGGGTGCGAGGCACTGAAGAGAGCGAAACCGTCGGCCACGTTCGCATTGGCGGTCAGCACCTCGTAGACCTTCTTGTTTTGAAGGCGACGAGCAGCGTTGCCGTGCATGGCAGGAATGCGGCTCAAGGCGTCCAGGTCATCGTTGATGACCGTTTCCCACGATACCGAAAACTGCTTGCCGTACTTTTCGACCCGGTAGCTGGTCCGAAGGTCGGTGATGGCTCCTTCGGGGTAAGCTTGAGCCTCTGGGATCGCTTCCAAGTCGGGCGACTCACCCATGCGGATCCGGTTGATCGGCTTGAAGTCGTCAACGCTTGCGGCTTGCCGTGCCCAGATTGACCATGTGTAGGTCGCTTCTTCGTAGGCAGCGAGCAGCGTTTTGTTTGCTGCGTCGAGCAGTAGCGATGGGAACGAGCCGGTCGTATGGTACGCATCGCGTTGGATGCGATACTTCTGCTCGACGCCACGAGCACCCATTGCGATGCGTGCGATCTCGGGCATGCCGAGCTTGTCGGTGTGAATGCCCATCCGCTGGACGCACATGGTTGCCATTCGGCGAAGGTCCATTCGCTCGAACTCGTCAGCACCTGGTGCGGTCTGAGAACGATTGCGAAGACCAGCGGCCTTCATCGATCGCTGAATCAGTCCGCTGCCGATTGCCGATGCAAACTTGTCGTCGGCGGATTCGGTAACGCGAACGTCGGGATTGGGAGAGGTTCCTACGGGTTCTTGGGTTGCCATCTTGCGGATGATCCTTTCGCGAGCGACTTCCACAGAAACACCCTCGTCGATGAGTTGCTCGGCAAAGCTTCGCTCAAGCTTTGCGAGTTTCACATCGGAGTAAATTGATTTGCGTCGGAGTTGGTCGGCAGCGAGTTGACGAGCAACCTCAGCCTCAACCTTTTGCTCAACGTCTTCGGCTGGCATGTCGGCTCGCACTGCTTCGGGTGCGGGCTCTTCCTTGGGTTCTTCTTTGGCGTCAGCCATCATTTCGACCTCTGGCATCTCGGGTGACTCGGACTCGCTAGCGGACGCCTTGCCCGCTAGAAACGTGATGATTGCTACTGGGTCGGTCATACCTTCCGGCACGCCGAGTTTTGAGACTGCCTGCATCAAGGCTTCGTCCATTCTCTGCACCTCTTCCCGGTCGTATGACCGACGAACTGTAGAATTCGGATCTGCACCCGTTGCACAGATCGACGCGTTATGCGGTTCCCATGCGGTGATGATTTCCGCTGGACCTTCGACGACCTCACCCCGTGCGGTGGTGTAGGTCTTCCCCTCTGGGATCAATTGGCGATCGATGACAATCGCATCAATCGAGAAGTCGTTGAGATGCCCTTCGGCGTAGCGAGTGGCGACGACTTGCGATTCGTCGTCGCTTGCGAACTCAGCGACTCCGACTAGCTGTCCGTCCTCGATGGTGATGTTTCGAATCGAGCCGAAGACGTTGCGAACGGTCTTGTCGTTGTGGCTGTCAACAATCGGCAACTGCCGCTTGGCATTACGGAATCGCACGCCGTCCATCAGCAAGACTTGCTTGATCCAGCCGCGTTGCTGGTCGTAGATTTCGATCGGCGTCTCGGTCGCGATCACAGCCTTGCCGTCTTTGGGTGCAGCGAACAGGCGGGTGATCCGTTGAACCGACGCCAGGCGTGCTACCGACTTTTTCTCGTCGAGTTGCTTGCGTCGTTTGATGAGGCTAGCTTTGTTCACGTTGCGGCCTCCGGTTCTACGGTGTCCACGGATCCATCCATAGCGTCAGTGACCAACGCATCGACGTTGTCGGGACTCATGCCGATCGACGATAGGAAGACGCGAGCCTGAGTCTCTGAGAGAGTGCCTGCAGCAAGCTCTTCCAGGGTCTTGAAGATGGCTTTGCGGTTGCGGTTGAACTGGAGGGTTGACAAACCCACCATTTCGCCGGTGCCAGAGGTTCGTTGCTCGACAGGTGCGGATGGTGCAGATCCCTGCGGATCGCTTGCCGCCGTCTGTTGTGTCTGTGCGGCACTGATCGCTAGTTGCTGCTCTTCGGCAGTGACTAGGCCCAGCTTCCGCCGCATCCGCTCTTCTTTTGCTCGCTGATAGAAGACGCTGCGGAACGATCGGCCACGCGATCCGAGGACGTTTTGGTACGTGTCGGTGAACGAGTTCAACGCCATCTCGCTAGCGGTCTGTTCGCTCTGTGGATCGACCCACTCCCACTCCGGAGTTTGCCACTCGACCGGAGCGACGCGGCGTCGATCGTCAAGCAGATCGGACGATGCCGCGAACCCTGGCAACGCAGACAACGCCGCCGCATCACAAAACGCGTCCCAGACTGGTTGGCAGAGGTGCCGAATCAGGTATTGCTGCCAGCATCGAAAGCGGCGTCGGTCTTCGAGTTGGCTGGTGCGGCTGGAGCTATACGATGTCTGGCTGTAGTCGCGTGCGACAACTTCGTAGGAGAGGCCGGTGCCGACCGCGATCCCACGGAGGATGAGTTGAATCCACGGCTCGGCACCGGCGTTTGGACGGCCTGGATTGAGGCCAACGACGTCTTCGCCAGGCTTGAGTTCCATAATCATGCCAGGCTCAACGTACCGCTCTCGATTGCCTGCTGAGTCTGTGCCGCTGCCGCCGTCTGGATCGTAGAGGTTGCCGATCGGCGTATCGGTCTTGATCGCCACCGTGAAGCAGGACGCGACCGCCGAGGCTTGCAGCTCGTTGTCAACGTAGGTTCCGAGATCCCGAATCCAGCTAAGTGCCGGAGCAAACCAAGTCACGCCGCGAGTCTGGCCGACTCGATCACGCCGGAATAGGTGCATGATCTCGTTGGCCGGTATCCGCTCCGGTGTGCGAGTGAATGCGTACGGCTGGAGCGGGTGGTCTTTGTAGATCCAGTACGCGACAGGCTTGCCAAGGTCGTCCACCTCGACGCCACGGATGATGCGGTTGCCGTTTTGTGCCGACAGCCGAGCGGCGTAGGTGTCCTTGTCGCCTGCGAGACGGTCAGCTTCGATCAATTCAAGTGCGAGCGGCACAGGTCGCAGGATGCCGCGATAGGTAATGCTTGAGGTGCGGACAATGCGGACCAGCACTTCCCCGGCCTCGACAATCTCACGCTGTGCAGCGGCCTGCAATTCCTCGAAGGTGTATTGGCCGTTGACGTCGCAGACTTCGCACCACTCGGACCAAACCTTGTCGCGTACATCGTTGACGTTTTCGACGTCTTCGCCTTCCGGAGTTTCGAAGGTGGATTGTGCTCGAATCCCGCAACCTACCACGCTGGAAACGATCGTATCGACGACGCCCCAAGCGTAGGCGTTGTTGCGAACAAGATCCCTGGCCCATGCTCTGGTTCGATCGGCACCAAACGGGCCGAGCAATTCCATGTCCGCGGGTTGGTTCTTAGGATTCCGCGAACTGCTAACGCGGGAGGGTTCGCCGCCTTGGTAGGAGCGAAGCAGGCGTCTGGCTTGCATGCGTCGCAAACCAGAGACAGGAGAAATGGCAGAGACCAAGGAATCGAAGATGCGGTCGATCATCGGCGGTGCCTCGTCATCTTGCCGAGGGCGATTCCGCCTGATCCGGTTTCGCGTTGCACTTCAGTTAGCAACATCCGGCGTTCGCTCATTAAGGCCGGCAAGTCAAGCTTCGTAACCGATCGATTTCCAATCGAATACGAAGACGCACCGCCGGTAAGCAGTGCCTCGATAGCTGCGTCAATTTGTGAGAGCAGGCTTGCAGATGTTGCCATGCAAGCAAGTTTCGCATGGCATGTTTTGGTTGCTAGATGTTTGTACTATTGGAATAGTACAGAGGGCGAAAATTTACTTTCCTTCTTGCGACCATGTGTTTCCGCAAAAGTCGCATTTGCAATATCGAATCGAAGCTCGCGTGCAATAGACTCGGCTATAGTTCTTGCCGTATGGTCGGACGCTTGCACAAGATGAGCATGGACGTGCTTCGAACTCACGCGGCTTCGATTCCTCAATAACCGCTTCGATTACTTGTGTCTCTTGAACTTCTTGCACTGGTTGTTGCTTCCGTTTCTTTGCCATTATCCTCTCCTCCGTGGTATCCAACCGCCTGGCCGTTGACGAAATCGACCGTGCGGATTCCTTCGTTGTGGTTGCGGCTGTTGCTTGGGTGCGTCTTTGTCCACCATGCGAGGTGCGATCTCCTTTTCGCTCGGTGCGATCAGCTTGACACCGCAAATCTCGCCAGCCGCCGCCGACAGGTAGGTCGCGTCAAGCCAGTGATTGTTCTCGTTCTTGACGGTCCAGTATGTTTTGACGCCCTTGCCCTCTTTGAACTCCGAGACCAATTCTTCGGCGGTCAAGTGCATGGCGTAGTTCAAGTGGCTTTTGCCGTGCATCGGATTGAAAAGAGACAATGCCCCACGCCGTAGCATGTTCTGGTCGTCAAAGGTCGGAGACAAGAATCGTTCATGAACGAACTGTTTCCAGTAGGATGTGTCGAGCTCGTAGAGCCAAACGTCCGACGATGCCATGCGTTCCGCGTGCAGATGCTCGGAGGCAAGCGTATTAGCTGTGTTCTGCTTGCGTTGACGGTAAGGATACTGGCCTTTGGCGGGATGATAAATGCCGCGAACCTGCTTAGTGAACTCGTAGATCGCCTGGGTGAAGGTTCCCGAGTCAACAAGCACGAAGTCTAGTTTTCGCTCGGTTCCGGTCGCGTCAACGTATTGCTTGCCGTTCTGCGAGTCCCGCCATTCGAGGAGTGCTTTATAGATCTGCGGTTCCGCGGCTTCATGATCCATGTCGCTATTGGTGTTTGACACCTCCAGAACGCCATAATCAACCACGCATCCACCGGCACCGCTCCACCATGCCGTAACGACCCAGTGGCATCGATACTTGCCGACGTCGATTCCTGCGGTAAGTGCGATGGTGTTGGCTGGCAACTGCCGACGATCCAGACCGCTGATTCGCGACATGATGATGTCCGTTGTTATGCCAAGACCAGCTGGTCCCGCTTCTGGCGGAGGATCGTTGTCGATCTCGGTCGCTACAGCCTTTGGTCCAACGTCTGCGACTCGGTTGTAGTAGGCGTGAATTGCCGACAACTCCAGCGGCTCGCCGTCTGCGTGAAGCTTCTTTGAGTAGCTATTGACGTTGGAAACCACGCAACCCGCTTCAATCTCGACCTGATTATCACGCCAGAACTGGAACGCAACCCGCGCGTCCGGGTCATCGGTCGATCGAGTCTGCCGCATCTGGATGTACTGCTGGACGAGATCCATACGATCAGGCTCGCGAAGCATCTTGCGGTATCGCTTACCTCGCCAAGACGGCTTGACCTGCGGATCGGTGAAACGATAGGCAATGCATTTGCGATTCTGCACCGTGCAGAGCATGACTCTGGGAATCCGCTCACTACTGGCTCCGAGTCCTGCAACGTCCTTTTCCAGGATCTCTTCGTTCTTCTCAATCAATGCTTCAGACGCTGCCGCCTCACGGTCTTCGATGTCGTCGATAATTGCGAGCGTTGGACGCTGATTTCTAAACTTCGTACCGCGAACAGGTCCGTCAATACCAAGGCAGTAGAGCACCTGGCCGCAACTTGCGACCTCAAACGACTCTGGCCAGTCCGCTAACTGCAAGCGTGCAATCGTTGGGAACGCGATGTGATCGGCGGCTAGCTCGATATTGGTGTTCATGCCGCCGACCGTCTGCATGCGAGCACGAGACGACCAGCCACCAACCGCTTGCATCGGCACTCCGATTTCGGGATAGTCGGCAATGAATAGCTCATTCTGCTGGAGCTGCTCCTTGATCGACTTGAGTTCTAGTTGTGCCTTGCCTTGACTCTTCCCGATCACAACAGGAAAGGTTGAGAGCCCGCGAACCATCAAGTACAGTGCCGCATGAGTTGCGATCGTCGTCTTGCCTTCGCCGCGAGGACCGGCTATTGCCTGGTCGCCTCCGTAGAGTGCGGCGTCGATTATTGAGTGAAGCATTGCTAGGCGGTCGTCGGTCCAGGCTTCGCGAAAGATTTCTGCAAAGTAGACGTTTAGCCATCGCTGCGGATCTCGCTCGGCATCGATTCGGCGTGTAATATCGAGCGGAATCGGTATTGCAAGATCACGCTCTGCGGCTCGCTTTTTTGCCATTAACTGGCGTTGCTTTAGCCGCTCGTCCCCCTTGACCGGATCTGCCGCCGATGCCGTTTTCGGATGCAAGACGAGCAAGTTCTGAAGCTGGGACAGATCGAGCGAGTTCAAGAAGTCGTAGTCGCTGCTCATTTTCTTTGACTTCCTTTTTCTGTTCGAGTTCCTCTCGCTTCACATCAAGAGCGTCAGCCAACAACAAAACCTTAGCGGCATCGATCGCAAGATCCGGATCGGCCAAAGCATTCATAAGTGCGGACTTTATTTTCGTCCTGTTGACATTCCATTTTTCCTTCAAAGCTCTCCCCACTAGTCGCACGTCGCTGACCGTTTGAAGTGCAAACAAAACTCACCCCTCCCTAACCCTCTAACGCACTAACTTTTTTGAAAAAAACGTGGCTGATATTCGG
>Ga0315909_10001571_pt1 | contig 30769 bp, 25 predicted proteins | sample LakEriMetagenome_11_FD_203527 | JGI IMG/M metagenome (GOLD analysis project Ga0315909, IMG submission 203527) | Freshwater fungal communities from buoy surface, Lake Erie, Ohio, United States - Buoy 2 MA125 | ecosystem: Environmental > Aquatic > Freshwater > Lake | place: USA: Lake Erie, Ohio... | reverse complement strand
GCTGCCTTTTCAGCCCCTATTCCCAGTCTCCATATTTCTGAAAGATCGTATCAGGCCAAAGGCCTGAAACAAGCCAGCCCAGGGCCTTTGGCCCTCAATCCATGAACCCACTTTCAATCACGCCGCGCTCCTCCCGGCATTTCTCTGCGCCTCTGCTTCTCTGCGTGCAAAAACGGCTCAGCGGATAGGATTCTCCCCATTACTTCACCGCCGAGCCAATCGCGTAGAGCGAATCGGATCCGCGGAGGTAAATGCGGCCATTCGAAATCGCGGGCGACGCAGTGAACTGATCCGGCAGTTTGTTCTTCGCGAGAATCTTCAGTTCGGGCCCGGCCTGCACGACGGTGAATGTGCCGTCCTTCGCAGTGAGATAGATTTTTCCATCCGCCGCGACGGGCGAGGCGCGATACGTCTGCGGATATGCACGATCCGAGTAAAGCTGCGCGCCAGTCTTTGCATCGAGACACGTGAGGATGCCGCTCTCGCGGCAAAGGTAGACGCGCCCCTCGTACACGACCGGCGACGGCACATCCGGCGTGCCGTGATCGATCCGCCATGCCTCGCCCGATGCTCCCGCGTTCACGATGCCCGAAGCATCCGGCTTCATGCCGACGACCGCGCCATTCTTCGCCGTGGGAATCACGATGAGATCGCCGACCGCGACCGGCGATGCGACGAAGCGCAGCGTGCTGTTGTAGCGGCCCTTCGGATTCAGATCGGATGCGCGCCACACTTCCGCGCCGTCGGCGAGATTGTGCGCGATCGCGTAGTCGTTGCCATGCGTGATGAGCCGCGTCTCCGCGCCGCGCCGCCACAGGCACGGCGAGGCGTAGGAATGCAGGCACTCGCTGTGGCCGTCGCTCTTGCGATCCACTTTCCAGATTTCCTTCCCGGTCGCGGCGTCGAGCGCCACGACCAGTGCGGCGCGCGCATGGATGAGCTGCACGTAGATGCGCCCCTCGTGCAGCAGCGGAGTCGTGTGCATACCGAATCCGTACGCGAACTTCCCGTACCGATCCTGCGCATTGAAACGCCAGACCTCCTTGCCGGAAAAATCAAACGCCGCGAAATCGCCGCTGCCCACGTAGGCAAAGACGAGCTTCCCATCCGTGCTCGGTGAAGGCGTCGCGCCGTTGCCCTCACCGCTGCGCGCGCGCTTCGCGCCTGAGCCGACCTTTGCCTTCCACTGCTGCTTTCCGTCGGTGCCGATGCAGATCAGCACAAGATCTTCGCCGTCTTCGCTCGTGACAAAAATCTTGTCGCCCCACACCGCGGGAGTCGCCGAACCCATGCCGGGCAGCGGTGCCTTCCAGAGCAGGTTTTTCGAATCGCTCCACTCGGTCGGCAGATTTTTCTCCGTGCTGACGGCGTCGTGATTCGGTCCGCGCCACGTCGGCCAATTTTCCGCGCACGCGGATGCGGCGCTGAGCATGGCGACGAAAGTTGCGAGCGGCTGGAAACGTCGGGGCGATTTTTGCATGACGGTATGAGTCCCACACAGGGACACTCTTTGGGTGAAATCGTCCACGCGGGCGCACCGCCCGCCAGGAAAGATCGGCGAAGCCGGACCTACTACTTCATCAATTCCTTGAGGTTCGGCGAAATCGCGTCGGCCCAGATCTGGTAGCCCTTCTCGGAGAGGTGCAGGAAGTCGGGCATGATTTCGGCGCTGATCGGCCCGGGGCCGCTCACGAACTTGTCGCCGATATCCAGAAAGAAGACATGCTTGCCGTCGTCGAGCTTCGCGATGATGGCGTTGACCTGCTTGAGTTTTTCCTGCTGCGGGCCGAATGCGCCGTCGGGCTTCGAGCCGCGCGGGAAGACTGCCAGCAGGAGGATTTTTGTGTTCGGCGTCTTCGCGCGGATGGTCTCGACGATCTTCGTCACGCCCTTCGCGATGCCCTCGGCGGAATCATTGCCGGAGTTATTCGTGCCGATCATCAGCACGGCGGCCTTCGGCTTGATGCCGTCGAGTTCACCGTTCTCGATGCGCCACAGGACGTGCTGCGTGCGGTCGCCGCCGATGCCGAAATTTGCCGGCTTGTATGCGCCGAACGCCTTCTCCCAGATCGCCGTCTTTCCGCCCCATCCCGCAGTGATCGAGTCGCCGAGGAAAAGAAGCTCCGTCTTTCCCTCCTTCGCGATCTTCACGAAATTCTCGTGCGCCTTGATGAATCCATCTTGCGGTTTTCCATCGGGCCCGACCTTCGGCGCGGCCACATCCGGCGGCTGCGGCGGAAGCGCCACGGCGGGCACCGCGGGTTTTGCAGGAGCAGGCGCTGTGGGCGCGGCTGCGGGCTTGGTCTCCGCGAAGAGCGACGATGCGGCGAAGAGTGCGGTGAAGGCGAACGTGAGACGATGGAGTTTCATGAGGTGTGGGGTTGCAATGGAGCCGCGGACGCTACGGAGCGCACACCAGTGTGACAACTTTTTCCGAACATTTCCCTGTGAGTCCTGGACGACGCGCGATCTGCGGATTTCCAACGCCACATTTTCTGCCGCTTCGGATATGCTGCGCGCAAATGCCCCGCGTCATTTTCCATGTTGATATGGATGCGTTCTTCGCCTCGGTGGAGCAGCGCGATCATCCCGAGTATCGTGGCAAACCGGTGATCGTCGGCTCGCCGCCGGATCAGCGCGGAGTCGTTTGCGCCGCGAGCTACGAGGCGCGGAAGTTCAAGATCCACTCCGCCATGCCGTCGCGCACCGCCGGGAAACTTTGCCCGCACGGAATCTTCGTGCGTCCGCGGATGGATGCGTACCGCGCGGAGTCTGCGGCGATCATGGAAATCCTGCGCGGCGTGACGCCGGTGATCGAAAAGGTGTCGGTGGACGAGGCATACCTCGATCTCAGTGCGGCGTTTGAAAACCACACCGATCCCGATGCCGCGCTCGAAGCGGCCGTGCCCGTCGCTCGGGAGATCAGACAGCGAATCGCAACCGAACGAAAACTCACCGCGAGCATCGGCGTAGGCGCGAACAAATTTCTCGCGAAGCTCGGCAGCGATTTCCAAAAGCCGGACGGCCTCACGCTGATCCGCGAACGGGACAAGCTGGAATTCCTCAGGCTGCTCCCGGTGCGATCCATCCACGGCGTCGGGCCGGTCACGGCTCAGGCGCTCGAAGCGCACGGCTTCAAGACGATCGGCGACATCCAGAAGACGGACGCCGATTTGTCCGGCATCACCGGATCATTCGCCGCGAGCCTGAAGGCGCGTGCGATGGGAATGGACGACCGCGCCGTGGACACGAGCGATGAGCGCAAGAGCATCAGCGCGGAGAACACATTCATCGAGGACACCGAGGACCGCCCGACCTTGCGCGCGGCGCTGAAGGAACTCGCGCTCGACGTGGCGGACACGCTTGGCAGCCACGGAATCGGTGCGCTGACAATCCAAGTGAAGGTCCGCTACAGCGATTTCACGACCATCACGCGGCAGGTGCGGCTCGAAGATCCAGTGACAGAGGCGAGGGAAATCTACCGCCTCGCGCAGTTTCTCCTCGCACGCGATCGGCTGGTGAAAAGTCCGCTGCGGCTGATCGGCATCGGCGTCTCGACATTCGTCCCGCCGCGCAGAAGCCAGCTCCTGCTCCCGATCTGATCCCGCTTTGCTGGATCGCTTCATCAATAATCTGAGTCGATCTCGCGACGCAGACCACTGTGGTTGAAAAGCCGCGTTCGAAGAGAAGCGTAATTTTCCGTGCGCAATTTCCGCAAGCAGGAGCTACTGCATCACCCTGCGCTCCGGAAGATCAGTATCAGAGTAACGCCCGGATCGGTTCCGCGCCTTCCACGCCGACGAGCTTTTGATCTAGGCCGCTGTAAAAATACGAGAGCTTGTCCGGATCGAGGCCGAGCAGATGGAGCGCGGTGGCGTGCAGATGCTTCACGTGGAATTTGTCCACGACGGCGGACGCTCCGAGTTCATCGGTCTCGCCTACGCTCACACCGCCTTTCACACCGCCACCCGCCATCCACATCGTGAAGCCCCACGCATTGTGATCGCGGCCCGTCCCTTTCGCGTATTCCGCGGTCGGCTGACGTCCGAATTCGCCGCCCCAGATCACAAGCGTGCTGTCGAGAAGACCGCGTTGTTTAAGATCTTTCAACAGGCCTGCGACCGGCTTGTCGGTGCGGCCGCAGTGGAAATTGTGATTCCTCTCGATGTCGGTGTGCGCGTCCCAATTGTCATCATTGTGCGCGCCGCCCGAGTAGAGCTGGATGAAACGCACTCCGCGCTCGACCATCCGTCGCGCTAGCAGGCAGCGGCGGCCGAACTCCTCCGTCTTCTTGTCGTTCATCCCGTAGAGTTCCTTCGTCGCCTCGGTTTCCTTCGCGAGGTCCACGGTCTCGGGCGCGTGGAGTTGCATCTTGGCGGCGAGCTCGTAGCTCGCGATGCGCGCAGCGAGGTTCGAGTTACCCGCGCGTGGTGCCTCGTGCTCGGCGTTGAATTCGCGCAGCGTGTCGAGCATGCGGCGCTGCATCGGCGCGGTCATTCCGTCCGGGCGCTTCAGATCAAGAATGGGATCGCCTGCGGAGCGCAGCACGGTGCCCTGATAGCTCGCGGGCATGTAGCCGCTGGCCCAATTTTTTGCGCCGCTGATCGGCCCACCGATCGGATCGAGCATCACCGCAAAGCCCGGCAAATTCTCGCTCGCGCTGCCGAGGCCGTAGTTCACCCACGAGCCGAGGCACGGGCTGCCGGAAAGGATTTTTCCCGTGTTCATTTGCAGCATCGCCGAGCCGTGGATCGGCGAGTCGGCGGTCATCGAGTGGATGAAAGCCATGTCGTCCACGCACGTCGCGAGATTGGGAAAAAGGTCGCTCACGTGCTTGCCGCACTTGCCGTATTGTTTGAACTGCCACTTCGGCCCGACCACACGGCCCTGATTCCTTTTTCCGCCGCGGCCAAAGGTCTTCACATCAATCGTCTTCCCGTCGAGCGGGTAGAGCGCGGGCTTGTAGTCAAACGTATCCACCTGGCTCGGCCCGCCATACATGAAGAGGAAAATCACGCTCTTCGCCTTCGGCGCGAAGTGCGGCTTCTTCGGCGCGAGCGGGTTCGCGAAAGGTGTGGTCCCGTCAGCGGCGACGGCCTGCGTGTTCAGAAATTTGTCGAGCGAGAGCAGGCCGGTCAGCGCGAGCCCGGTGAAGCCGGAGCCAGCCTCCCACAGGAATTCGCGCCGCGTGCGATTGCAAAAGGAGCCGGATGATTGGTGCGCTTCGTGAGACATGGATTAGTCGAGATAGAGGAACTCGTTCAAGTTCAGTGCGAGCAGGCAGAACGACCGTAGCGCGACTTCCGGTGAGGTTCCATCGGTCTTCTTCAGTGCTTCGATGAAGGCGATGCCGCGCTTGATTTCCGTCTCAGTCGGCAGACGCGATGTGGTGAGACTCAGCGCGAGGCGGACCTGTTTCGCAATGTCATCGCCCGCCTCGCGTCGCAGGCGTTCCGCAAACTTGCCGGCCTGCTCGTTCACGAATGCGCTGTTGAGCATTCCCAGCGCCTGCGTCGGCTGCGTGGAGGCGAAGCGCACGGGAGCGGAGCGATCGGTCTCGGCGAGATCGAAGCTCGCGAGGATCGGCGTGATCAGCGAGCGCTTCACGAAAATGTAGATGCTGCGGCGCGCTTGATCATCCGGTGAGGATTTGCCCCAGCCGCTCCCTGGCTTGGACTGGCCGGCGAGCACTTCCTTCGGGATGTCCACGTAGATTCCGGGGCCGAACATTCCGGTGTTCAGCGTGCCCGTCGTCGCGAGGATCGAATCGCGAACCTCCTCCGCGGTGAGGCGGCGCATGTCGAAGTGCGAGAGCAGATCGTTTTGCGGATCGGCCTTGAGTGCCGCAGCGCTGGGGCGCGATGACATGCGGTAGGTGTTCGAGGTGAGGATGAGCCGGTGCAGCGCCTTCATGCTCCATCCGTGCGCGGTGAATTCCGACGCGAGCCAGTCGAGCAATTCCGGGTGCGTCGGCGAATCCCCCTGCATTCCGAAGTTGCTGCTGGAACGCACAAGGCCGCGTCCGAAATGATGCTGCCACACGCGGTTCACCATCACGCGCGCAGTGAGTTGGTTTTCCGGCGAGGCGATCCAGTTCGCGAGCGCGGTGCGTCGGCCCGATGACTTGCCGGAGGGCGCCGGGGTGATCGCGGGAACGGGCGGTGTGAGCACTTGCAGGAATGCCGGATCGACCTTCGCGCCCTGATTCGCGGGGTTTCCGCGTTCGAGGATGAACGTCTCGCGAGGCACCGCGCCGGCTTCGGTCACAGCGAGCGCCTTGCCGTCACCGCCGCCGTCGCGTTCAAATGCGGTGAGCGTGCTCCTAAATTGCTGATACCGCTTGAACGCCTCCGCGCCGAGCACCTGCTCGCCCTCTTTTAGGATGAGACCGGCGATTTGCTTCGCCGGAGTCTTCTCCCGTTTGGTGAGTAGTCGGAAGTGCTCCTCCAGTTCGTGGGCCTGCGCTTCGAGTTCCTTGCGCTTCGCCTCGCGCTCGGCTTTACCTGCGGCTTCGACCCCTGCGGGAGCGAGCGAGATAGGCACCTGGTCGCTCGCGCCGCCTTGGCCGTTCTGGCTCACGTTGTGAAAGAACGAGAGCAGCGCGTAGTAGTCGCGCTGGGCGATGGGATCGATTTTGTGATCATGGCAACGTGCGCAATCCACCGTGAGTCCAAGGAACACCTGCCCCGTCGTGGCGACGATATCATCGAGCATGTCGTACCGCGCGAGTTCCTTGTCCGCCGGCTCATCGTCCCAGATGCCGAGCCGGTAAAAGCCGGTGGCGATGATGCTGTCGGCATTTGCGTTCACGAATTCATCACCGGCGAGTTGCTCGCGGATGAAATGGTCGTAGGGCTTGTCGTCGTTGAAAGCACGAATGACGTAATCGCGATAACGCCAGGCATTCGGCTTGTTGCTGTCGCGCTCGTAGCTGTTCGTCTCGGCGAAGCGGACGAGGTCGAGCCAATGCCGCCCCCATTGTTCGCCGTAATGGGGCGAGGCAAGCAGGCGATCCACGAGCGATTCCCAAGCCTTCGGCGAAGTATCGGCGACGAATGCCTCGACCTCCTGCGGCGTCGGCGGCAGCCCCGTGAGATCGTAGTAAACGCGCCGGACGAGCGCGTATTTGTCGGCGGGCGGGTTGGGTGCGATGCCTTTCGCTTCGAGCTTCGCGAGGACAAAGGCATCGATCGGATTCGCGATCGGCGCACTGCTTTTCACCGCGGGCACCGCGGGCATTTTCACCGGCTGAAACGCCCAATGCGCGCGATCCTTGTCCGTGATTTTGAATTCTCTCTTCACCGCCGCAACCGCCGGCTTGTCGCCCGCAGGCCACGGCGCGCCCATCTTCACCCAAGCTGCAAAGTCGACGATTTCCGCTTCGCTGAGTTTCTTCTTCGGCGGCATCTGGAGGTCTTTGTCCGTCCAGCGCACCGCTTGCATGAGCAGGCTCTTCTCCTCGTTGCCGGGGACGATCGCCGGTCCCGTGTCGCCGCCCTTGAGCAAGCCGGCGCGAGTGTCGAGCAGCAGGCCGCCCTTCACCTTGTCCGCACCGACGCTGTGGCACTTGTAGCAGAGATCCGCGAGCACGGGGCGTATGCGCTTTTCAAAAAAGTCCAAGCCCGCCGCCGACGGTTCGGCAGCGTCCACCAATGCGCCCGTCAGCACGGAGAGGAGGAGCGCAGTCTTCAGGATGTTGGCTGAAAGCCGCTGCATCACGAACTGCTACTTCTTGTCCGGCAGCACCGCGACGACTGGCGTCGAGTTCCCGAAATTCGTGAAGTCCTTCCAAGTCCACACGACTTTCTTGTCCGCCGTGACTTCGATGATCTGCGGGTTCGCCGGACCTGCGTGGCAGTTGCCGATGATCGTGTTGCCATTCGGGAGCCGCTCCACGCGCGTGACCCACGCGAGCGTGATGCCCGGCAGATCGTTCTGCTCGATCTTCCAGACGATCTCCTTCGCAGGCGTGACTTCGAGGACGCTGTGCCCATTGCCTGCGCCGATGAGCGTGTTGCCATTCGCAAGCCGCGTCGCGCTGTAGAGCGAATTCCCAAATCCTTCCGGCCCGTGACCGCCCTTGCGCTCCTTGCCGAAGAGCGGCACCTCAAATTCCCACACGACCTTCCCGCTCGGATCATACTCGCGCACGCATCCGTCCTTCTCGTGTGCCACGAGGTAATTGCCGTTCGCGATCTTGCGCACGAGGCGCGTGTCGCTGTGCGTATTCGGGGTCTTCACCGTCAGCTTCACCTCATGCTGCACCTTGCCGTCCTTGTCGATTTCGAGGATGCGCGCAGGGCCTGATTCCGCAACCATCGTGAGGCCGTTTTCGAGCCGCTGGAACGCATGCACCTGCACCGGCTTCGGCGCATTCGCCTTCCCTGAATCGTATTCCCAAACGACCTTCTGGTCGGGCGTCACCTCCTGCACCTTCGTCCAGCCCTGCTGGAGAAGCACATTTCCGTTCGGCAAAATGTGCGCGTCGTGGATTGCGCCCACCTTGATTTCCCACTCGAGTTTTCCATCTGCTCCGACGATGGCGAGCCGGTGCGTGGAGTCGTCGCCCGCGAGCACGCGGCGCGCAGTGCCGGTCTGCTCGGCCTGAGCGCATGAGGCAAAAATGGTGAGGCCGAGAATCGCAGCGCGGGAGAATGCGGTGAGGGATGAAATCATAGGTTTCGTATCAAGTCGTGCGGGCCCGCAAAATTAGCAAGCAAGCCCGAAGTGCCCGCCATTGATGAAGCAGCGCAGAAAAATCACACCGCGCCGTTCACCACATTCCGCGGCGTGCCGGCGAGGAATGCGCAGATATTCTCCGCGACGACCTCCATGAGCCGCGCCCGCGATGCGTGCGTGGCCCAAGCTATGTGCGGCGTGATGATGCAGTTCTTCGCCGTGAAGAGCGGATTGCTCGCCGGCGGTGGCTCCGTCGAGAGGACATCGAGCGCGGCACCTGCGATGCGCCCCGCATTCAGCGCATCGGCGAGATCCTGCTCGACGATGAGCGGGCCGCGTCCGGTGTTGATGAGAAATGCCGACGGCTTCATCGTCGCGATGCGCGCGGCGTTCACGATACCGCGAGTCTCTTCGGTGAGCGGGCAGTGCAGCGAGACGACATCCGCGCGGCGGAAGATTTCCTCAGTCGGGACAAATTCCACGCCGTCCATTGCGCGCGGTCTGCGCGCGCTGGCGATCACTTTCATTCCAAATGCGAGCGCGATGCGCGCGACCGCTTCGCCGATGCTGCCGCAGCCGACGATGCCGAGCGTGAGTCCGTAAAGTTCGACCAGCGGGAAATCCCAGTAGCAAAAATCCGGGCACGCGCTCCATCGGCCCTCGCGCACGGTCTGCGCGTGGTGGCCGGTGCGCTGCGTGAGTTCCAGCAGCAGCGCAAAGACATGCTGCGCTACGGACGCGGTGCCGTAGCCGGGGACATTGCACACCGGAATGCCACGCGCTCTTGCGGCAGCGGTGTCCACGACATTGAAGCCCGTCGCCAGCACGCCGATGAAGCGCAGCGCAGGCAGCGCGGCGATCGTCTCGGCCGTGATAGGTGTCTTGTTCGTGAGCAAAATCTCCGCACCCGCCGCGCGCGCGACGATCTCCGCAGTCGCGGTGCGCGGGTGGACGGTGAGTTCGCCAAGGGCCCCGACTGCCTGCCAGTCGAGGTCGCCGGGATTCAAGGTGTGTCCGTCGAGGACGACGATGCGCGAGCGTGGTGTGGATGACATAAGCCGGAATTCTTGTAGCGGAAATTTGGCGTCGCACCACTTTGCGCAAATGTGCGGGTGCAGTTTTCGTGCAGGCGTGAGCGGCTGCGCGATGCTCCGATGTGCGGCACCGGGAAGGGAATGCAATTCACCGCCAAGTGCGTGATTGAACCGCGGCGCGGAATCCCCATACGGTGCCTCAGATGAGCAAACCTGCCTGCCCGATGTGCGAAATGGACGACCTCTTGGAACATCCCGATCACTGGGAGTGTGTGACGTGCGGGCATGAGTGGCCGCGCGAAGCAGCGCCGGACGCGCCCGCAGCGGATCGCATCGTGAAGGACGCGCACGGCAGCGAGCTATTGAACGGGGACTGTGTCTCGCTGATCAAGGATCTGAAGCTGAGAGGCTCCTCGCAGGTGATCAAAGGCGGGACCAAGTCGAAGCCGATCAAGCTTGTGGACGGCGACCACGAAATCTCATGCAAGATGGACGGTATCGCGGTCGGGTTGAAGGCGTGCTTCGTAAAAAAGGCATGACGCCCACGCTCCGCTGAAAGCCGTGTCCCGACTCCCCGCAATTCTCGCAGCATCGGTCTTCGCGATGGCGTTCGCCGGCTGCACGCCCTACTGCGCTGTGCTGGAAACTCACTCACCGCGCCCGGTGAACACGCAGGATGCCAAGCGCATCACGCAGGCGCTCGCACGCAATCCGTCGCATCCGGAATCCGCGCTCGGTGCGTGCCTCGATACAGCGGCCGCGGCGGAACGGCGCCTGCGCTCCACACCGGACGACGCGCAGGCCCGCGCCGACTATAATTTCGCGACCGGCCGCATCTTCGCGATCATCCACGACGCGAAACTCGAGCCGTGGAAAAATCCCATCCGCGTGAAGGGCCGCGAAGTCGGGTGGCTGCTCACTTTCAAGAATGGCACGCACACCGAAGTCGAGCCGGGCAAGGTCGGCATCCTGCCCGCCGACCGCTACAAATTTCACGGCACCTACATCCGCGCGCACACGCTGAAGGAGGGCCTCGGCGCGCCGCTCGTCATCACGGGCAGGCAGCGCGACGTCGCGCTCACGGAACGCTTCGCACAGAGCAAGAATGCGTACTACGGGATGACCGGCCTGCTGCGGTTCGACGGACGCAACTGCGTGCTCACGACCGAGGATCCGCTCGCCGTCGAGCTCGTGCCACTCGGCGGGCACCGCTTCCCGCTGGCGGCGGATTTCACCGCGCCGCTCGCGCTCGCACTCGCGAAGGAGAAGCCGCTCATCTTCGGCTGGGCCCAGATGCTGCGTCCGGAAAAATACGCGCACACCGCGCGCATCGCGCGGCTCCAGCCTTACGACCCGGCGAAGATTCCCGTCATCTGCGTGCACGGCCTCATGGATTCGCCGATGACGTGGGTGCCGTTCCTGAACACGCTGCGCGGCGACAAGGCCATCCGGCAGCGCTACCAGTTCTGGTTTTACAGCTACCCGAGCGGCTATCCCTACCCGCACTCTGCGGCGATCATGCGCGAGCATCTCGACGCGATCAACAGGCTCTACCCGGATCACAAAAAGGAAATCCTCATCGGCCACAGCATGGGCGGAATGATCAGCCGGATGATGATCACGGACAGCGGGATGAAACTCTGGGACGCCTATTTCCAACAGCCACCCGCGCAGCTCGCCGTGTCGCCGGAGACGCGGAAATTTCTGAGCGACTCGCTCATCTTCCAACGCCGCCCGGAGGTGAGCCGCGTCGTATTCATCTCCACTCCGCACCGCGGGAGCGACTCCGCCGCGGGCTGGCTCGGAAAAGTCGGGAGATGGCTCGTGAAAGTGCCGGCCTTCGTGATGCAGATCAACGCGGAGACGCGCAACCTTCCCGCCGGAACAAAGATCGCCGGCCTCACACCGAACAGCATCGAGCGGCTCTCACCGGACGACCCGTTCATCCGGACGTTCAACACCATTCCTACCGTTTCCGGCGTGCCGTATCATTCGATCATGGGCGACCGCGGAAAAGGCGGGAACAAGGATCGCACGAAGCCGGTGAGCAACGACAGCTTCGTGCCTTACTGGAGCAGCCATCTCGACGGCGCGCAGAGCGAGCTGGTCGTGCCTTCCAGACACAGCGCGCACCAAAACGCGAAGGCTATCGAGGAAGTCCGCCGCATCCTGCACGAGGCCGCGCGATAGCAATCGCACTCCGGGATTGCGCGGTGCGGGGGCGTTGCGCAGCCTCAGCGACTGATGCCGCACGAATTCACCCTCTCCCACCGCGTGGAGTTTTCCGAGACCGACATGGCGGGCATCGTCCACTTCGCGAATTTTTTCCGCATGATGGAAAACGCCGAGCACGCGTTCTTCCGCTCGCTCGGCTTCAGCATCCACGCGCACGACGGCAGCGCCACCATCGGCTGGCCGCGCGTGAACACGTCGTGCGAATACCTCAAGCCGCTGCGCTTCGAGGAAATCGTGGACATCCAGCTCCTCGTCGCCGAGGTCCGCCCGCGCAGCATCCGCTACGCGTTTCGCTTTTGGAAAAATGACGACGGCGAGCGCGTGGAGATCGCGCGCGGCACCGTGACGGCCGTCTGCACGACGGTGGATCGCACCACGGGCAAACTCGGCGCGGTTCCGATTCCCGATGCAATCCGCGCAGTGGTCACGCCTGCACCGCCGGAGCTGCTCGCGGCCTTTGCAGACAGCCGCAAGGGTGATGCATGACAAAAAGTTCTCTGTCCTCCGTCCTCAGTTCCCGGTGTTCTCGCGCTTGTCTGAGCACTGAGCACTGAATACTTGAGCACTCACCAATCTATGCCAACACAAGCACCCGCATCATCGTCCTCCACTTGGATCCTGTTTTCGTTCCTCACCGTCGCGTGCTGGGGCGTGTATGGCGTGTATCTCCACCGCGGCCAGACCGAGATGGCCGACATGGCGAATGGCCGCTGGAAGGCTTTCCTCTTCGTCGGCTTTGCATATTTCCTCGTCGCGGTGATCGCGCCGCTGATCATGCTTCGCCTCAACGGCAAGCCGGGTGACACGAACTTCCTAGCGTATCCGATGAAGGGCCAGATGTGGTCGCTCATCGCGGGCATCGTCGGTGCAGTCGGTGCGTTCGGCGTGCTGCTCGCATTTGGCGCAGCACCGCAGCCGAAGGCGGCCTACATCCCGGTCGTCATGTCCATCATCTTCGCGGGCGCGCCGATCGTGAATGCAATCGTCTCGATGCTCTACCATCCGCCGCACGGCGGACTGAGCGAGGTGAAGTGGCAATTCTGGGCCGGCATCATCATCGCCGCCGTCGGCGGAAGCATGGTCGCGCTTTTCAAACCCGACGCGCCTGCGCCTGCAAAGCCCGCGGCCAAGCCGGGCATTGAGCAGCCGGCGAAGCACTGATGCTCGGCGAGCAGCGATGAGCACGTTCACGAAGCTCCGCGAGTTGCTCGGCGCAATCGCGGGTAACCGCTTCCAGTCGTCGCGCCTCGCGGGCGTCGGCGACATCGCGAGCGTCGAGGATTTCACCGCGCGCGTCCCTTTCACCACGAAGGCCGACCTCGTCGCGGATCACGCGGCGCATCCGCCATTCGGATCGAACCTCACTTTTCCAAAAGAACGCTACACTCGCTTCTGCCAGACGAGCGGGACGACCGCGCTGCCGCTCGCCATCCTCGACACTCCGGAGAGCTGGGACTGGATGCTCGGCAACTGGGCGCGCATCTACCGCGAGTGCGGCATCGCGCCGGGTGACTGCGTGTATTTCGCGTTCTCGTTCGGGCCGTTCCTCGGGTTCTGGACGGCTTTCGAGGGCGCCGCGAAATACGGCTGCCTCTGCATCCCCGGCGGCGGGCTTTCGAGCGCCGCGCGCATCCGCGGCATCGTGCAGCACCGCGCGGAAGTGCTGCTCTGCACGCCGACGTACGCGCTGCATCTCGCCGAGGTCGCCGTGCGCGAAGGACTGTCGCTGCGCGATTCCGCGGTGCGGAAAATTTTCGTCGCGGGCGAGCCCGGCGGCAGCGTGCCCGCCGTGCGCGAAGGCATCTCTGCCGCATGGAACGGCGCGGAGGTGCTCGACCACTACGGCATGACGGAAGTCGGCCCGGTCGCATTCCAGCGCGGAAAAAAAGCGGACGCTGACGGCAGGTGGAACGCGACCTCCGGGCGCGTTGGGGACGGACTCGCGCGCACGCTTCACGAGGAAAACGAATCCTGCGCGCTGCACATCATCGAGGAATCCTACTTCGCGGAAATCATAGACCCGAAAACCGGCGCACCCGTCGCTGACGGCGCGACCGGCGAACTCGTCCTCACGCCGCTCGGCCGCGAAGCGAGTCCCCTGCTCCGCTACCGCACCGGCGACCTCGTGCGCCGACGCGCAGGCGCGGGCTTCGTGCTCGAAGGCGGAATCCTCGGCCGCACCGACGACATGCTCGTCGTGCGCGGCGTGAACATTTTCCCGAGCGCCATGGACGCCATCGTGCGCGCGCTGCCCGAGATCGCCGAATACCGCGTCCACGTCACGCGCGACGGCGCGATGACCGAACTCGCGATCGAGATCGAAAGCGACGATGGCACGGCTGCGTCACGCCTCGCGGCAAAGCTCACCGAGTCCTTCACGCTGCGCATCCCCGTCATGCGCGTGGCTACCGGCACGCTCCCGCGCTTCGAACTCAAGGCGCGCCGCTGGGTGCGGTAAAAACCGTAGCCGCGCTTGTGAAAGCGCGGGCTGATCTTCCGCGCGTGAAAGCAAGAAGTGCCCGCTCTTTTACAAGCGCGGCTACATCGTCCGGCTCGCCCGCCTGCGCTTACAGCAGTTCCGCGATCTGCACGGCGTTCAGCGCCGCGCCCTTGAGGAGTTGATCGCCAGCGACCCAGAAGGAGAGGCCGTTGTCGAATGCGCAATCCTTGCGGATGCGGCCGACGGCGCAGTTGTCCTTGCCCGCCACGTCGAGGGCGAGCGGGTATTTTTTCAAAGTCGGATCGTCCACGAGGTCGAGGCCCGGAGCCTTGCCGAGTACTTCGCGCGCGGCTGCCACAGTGACGGGCTTTTCAAACTCCGCACTCACCGCGACGCTGTGCGCCCGGAAGACGGGCACCCGCACACACGTTACGCTCGCGCGGAACCCCGGGTGGTGCATGATTTTGCGCCCCTCGTTTTCCATCTTCATCTCCTCCTTCGTGTAGCCGCTGTCGAGGAACGAGTCCACGTGCGGCAACGCGTTGAACGCGATCTGGTGCGGATACACGCTCACATGCTCGCCGCCGAGGCGCACGTCGTCCCATTTGCGCTGCGACTTCGCCCACTCGCGCGTCTGCTTTTCGAGTTCCTCGATGGCCTGCGCGCCGGTGCCGCTCACCGCCTGGTAGCTACTCGCAAAGACGCGCGTGCAACCGAACGCCTGATGCAGCGGCCACAGCGCCATGAGCGTGATCGCCGTCGTGCAGTTCGGGTTTGCGATGATGCCGCGGTTGCCCTTCACGTCGGCACCGTTCACCTCGGGCACGACGAGCGGCACATCGGCGTCCATGCGGAATGCGGACGAGTTGTCCACGACCACCGCGCCGGCCTGCGTCGCGAAGGGCGCGAACATTTTTGAAATGGAGCCGCCTGCGCTGAAGAGCGCGACGTCAATTCCCTTGAACGACTGTTCGGTGAGTTCCTGCACCTCCACCTCGCTGCCGAGGAATGGCAGCCGCTTGCCCGCCGAGCGCGCAGAGGCGAGCAGCGTGAGTTTGCCCACGGGGAATTTCCGTTTCTCGAGCGTGCGCATCATTTCGATACCCACGGCTCCGGTTGCTCCGACGATGGCGACATGCAGGTTCTTGCTCATAAAAAGAGCGCGGACGGTAGCGACGAAGCGGCGCTTGGCAAGACACTGGAAACGATCACTTCGCGGTCTTGCCGTAGCTGCCAGCGAGGTAGTCGAGCAGCGCGTCCACATTTTCAGGCGCGATCGGCGCAGCGTATTTTTGGAGCATCTTCGTGACGGATGCCTTCCACTGATCGCGCGTGAGCAGAGGCTGCGTGGTGATGTATTCGTGCGAATGGCACATGATGCAGTTTGCCTGCGCGAGTTCCGCACCGGGCGCGGCTTTGAAGGCGGGTTTTTCCGCGGGCAGCTTCCATTCGTCGGCGGCGATGGCGGAGGTGATGCAGGCGAGGAATGAGATGGGAATTCGTTTCATGGATTGGGGCGGATGAGAAAAATGAGCGGCGCTCTTAATCATTTTCTTAATTCTAATCGTAATCCCCCAGCAGAGCGTGCGCGGAGGATCGGAGGCGCGATTATGATTAGGATTAGGATTAAGAAAAAACGATCAGGCTTTCTGCACGGTGACGGTGACGGTCTCGACGACATTCCGCATGTAGCCGGCGGGATTCCACAGCGGCTCGAGCGGCTGCGACTGGCCGAGCGTGTTCGTGGCTTTCACGCGCAGCTTGCGCTCGCCTTCCGTCGTCGGCGTGAAGGCGAACGTCCATTCGCGGAACGAAAACTTTCCGAAGTCTTTGCCGAGTTCCGCAGCGCGCCAAGTTCGCCCGTCGTCCTCGCTGAAAAGCACTTCGCGGATTCCGTGCCCGCCGTCGAACGCGATGCCTTTGACGATCTGCTGCACACCGGCGCGGAGCTTCGCACCATCGGCGAGGCTCGTGATGAAGGAACGCACGTTGAAGCGCGTGATCGGCACGGTCTTTTTCGGCGCGGTGCCGGGCGCGATGGCAGCGCACTCGGTGTCCGGGATGCGATACGCGGGGTCCATCCAGAAGCCCTTGAACTGCTCGTCCACGACGGTGATTTCGTGCAGGTGCTTCACCCAATACGTGCCGTAGTGCCCCGGCACGACGAGGCGCAGCGGGAAGCCGTTCAGCCACGGCAGCGGCTCGCCGTTCATCTCGTAGGCGAGCAGGATGTCGGGATCGAGCGCCTGCTCAACATCGAGGGCCTTCACAAAATCCGGCACCCCCGGCGCAGGCGGCGCATCAAGGCCATTGAAGAGCACCTGCTTCGCGCCTGCTGCAAGACCGGCTTTTTCCAGCACGTCCTTCAGGCGCGCGCCCTTCCATTTTGCGTTCCCCATCGCGCCGTGGCCGAGCTGTCCGCCCGGCACGCGCGGATTGAAAAATCCGCGGCTGTTCCCGCTGCATTGGTTCACCGCGGTGATCTCGACGGGTTCAAAATTCGCGCGCAGCTCCTCGATGCCCAGCTTCAGTGGCGTGTTCACTTTTCCGAGCACCTGCACGCGAAACGCATCCGCCGTGAGCAACTCACGCGCGGGCGGCGAACCGGCAAGATGGTAGCGCACGAAGAATGCGTCGTTCGGCGTGATCACGCCGTCGTTGAAAACGGCAAACGGCGTCTCAAGCTGCGGCGGACGCGACGTGAGCCGGATGAGCGCGCGCTTCTGAGGATACTTCACCAGCTCACGCTCACCGTTTTCAAAAGGCAGCGTGACCGTCTCGGAATGCAGGGCCGCAGGCAGCGCGGCAGCGGCGAGTGCGGCGCGGCGAAGAAAGGATCGGCGCGAAATTTCCGGGATGCTGGGGACATTCATGTGCGGGACACTACCGCCTGGCATTCCTCGAGTGCAATGCAGCCGTGCGACGGCCTGCGGTTTCATCGGTGATTCTCGCGGGATTCCGCGGAGGATGCGGAGGAGGAACCACGGATTTCACCGATGGCACGGATAAAAGAATTGGGTCTGAAAACCGTGCTTGTCCGCTTGATTGACAAAGGAACCCGAGTCGCGCCGGGCATGATGGGACGCGAGCGGGACGGGCGTCTCGCCTGTCGTGGTGGGAGAGCCGGGACGGCTCTCCCACTGCCACGCCACGCTCCCCAGCCAGCGCGCGGCATTGTCAACCAACCGGTTCGGCAGTCTGAAATCCCACCCGTGCCATCAGTGAAATCCGTGGTGAACTTCTTCCTCATCCGAGTGATCGAGGTTTTCGCAGGGCTCTGAACGATGTAGCAGATCATGAATTCCCGTCACCAAAACGACATTTATGGGAATTTGCTTGGCGGGGCCGGTAGAAAAGCGGAATGGAGACGGAACAAAAGCGGAATGGGTGAAAACAGGCGAGCGGCCCACGATTGGCATTTTTTGCTCCGCGCTTGCGCATCGTGGCGCAGCTTGAGGGGATGAAAAAAAGCAACTTTACCACCGCCTCCCTCCCGAGTTTGTCCGCCGCATTCTCTGCGAGTTCAATGCCGGCATCCTCGATGCCGCCTCGGCGGCCGGACAGCTCGGCATCGCCAAGACCCGCCTCTACGAACTGCGCTCGGCTTGGTCGGGCCGCCGTGAGGCCTTCCGCTCCATCGCTAGCGGCGGTGCCCACCGGGGCGTCTGGCCGGACAACGTCCGCGCTTTTCTTCACCAGTTTGTCCCTATGGGCAAGCCTCTCAATTTTCAACTCGTGGCCGATGAAATGAAGCGGCTCTTCGGCTTTGTCCGCGCCCGCTCCAGCGTCGAGGCCTTTCTCAAAACGCACCTTCCTCTTCTGCTCCCGGCTCCGCCTCCACGCATTCGCACTTACCGCCGTTTTCGCAGGGCTCACATCGGCGAGCTTTGGCAGCACGACAGCTCCATCCACCATCCACCAGTGGTGGCCTGCTGCGCAAAAGCAGATCCTCCTCCTCACCGTCGATGACCATTCCGGCCTCAACGTCGCGGGCCGTTTCGTCACCGCCGACACCACCTGGAACCACTTCTGCCACTTCCGCTCCGCCTTTGAAAACCACGGCATCCCCGAGGCCATCTACACCGATGCCCTCAGCCTCTTCGGCCCAAGCTCCAGCAGCGACCGCAGCGACCCGAAGAGCGAATTCCAGCGCGCCCTCCGCGCCCTCGACATCGCCCACCTCGTCGCGCCCACCCCGCAGGCAAAAGGCAAAATCGAACGCCGTTTCGGCACCTTCCAGCGCCGCCTCATCACCCTCCTGGCCCACGCCAAAGCCACCACCCCCGAGCACGCCGACGACATCCTTCAGATGGAACTCCAGCGCCAGAACCGCACCCGCCAGCGCAGCACCGGCCTCATCCCCCTCACCGTCTGGGAAGCCTCCCTCCTGGCCCGCACCCAGCGCCTCCGCCCCGCACCCGCCCGGGCGCTGCTCGACCTGCACCTTTCCCTCCGCCAACAGCGCCGCGTCAACAACGACCACACCATCGATTTCGAGGGCCGCAATTACGAGAACGCCCGCACTTCCAAATCTTCCGTCACCCTCATCCACCACCCCCAACTCAGGTTCTGGGTCGTCGAACATCCTCCCACCGACATTTGGCCCCCCATTCTCGCCGCTTTTTCTCTGTAATCCACTGTCCGCTTTTGTTCCGGCAACAATTCCGCTTTTGTACCGTCGCCGACAAACGCGCCTTCTCTTCTTGCCTTCTCGACGAACGCGCGGAACACTCCGCGCCGTTGCCTCGGCAAAAAACGGCGGAGCAGCACAACCAAACCTAACACGAACACATGAAAAACATCATCGTCATCATCGCGGCAGTTCTCGCCGTCGGCATCAGCGGCTGCGCACACAAGAAGCCGGCGCACGCCTGCACGGACGGCAAGTCCTGCTGCGCGAAAAAGAAGTAGCACTCGTCCGCTGGACGAAATCCAAACAACGGGGCGCACTGGAAACGGTGCGCCCCGTTTGTCTTCCGCCGGCAATCTTCAGCCGTGCGCTACCTGCCGCCGGCCGACTGGTAGATCTCGATCGCCTTGGGCAGTTCCTTTTTCAGCCGGGCGATGCGCGTCTCGTGCGCGGGGTGCGTGCTGAGGAATTGCGGTGGCGCCTTTCCCCCGCCCTGTGCACTCATGCGCTCCCAGAATCTCACGGCCTCGCGCGGGTCGTAGCCGGCGCGCGCCATGTAGCGCAGGCCCACGCTGTCGGCTTCGCTCTCGTGGTCGCGGCTGAACGGCAACAGCACGCCGATGCGCGTGCCTGCGCCGATGAGTCCCATGATCTGCCGGTGCTGCTGAGGGTCGGTGCCGGAGAGGGAGAAATTCGCGCCGGTGAGCAGCGTGTTCGCCGTCTTCTCCTGCAGGACGCGCTCGGCGCCATGATGATTTGTGGCGTGCGCAATCTCGTGGCCCATCACGACCGCGAGCCCCGCCTCGCTCTGCGCGACAGGGATGATGCCGGTGTACACGACGATCTTTCCACCGGGCAGGCAGAAGGCATTCACCTCGCCGCTCTCGACGACGGATACTTGCCACTGGAAATTCTTTCCCGCATCGCCGGTGACCGCCGTAAGCCGCGCGGCGCAATTTTTCACCATCTCGTAGCCGGGGCCGCTGGTGACGGTGCGGCTCTGCGAGAGCACCTGCTGGTAGGCCTGCGCGCCGAGCGAAAGCTCCTGCTGCGCGTTCATGCCGAGACGCGCGGTGCGCCCGGCTTCGTTCACGATCTTCGGTGCCGTGCCACGCTGGTAGAGCACGACCGCGAGCGCGATGAAAAGCGGGAGGATGAAGCGAAGGATGCGGCCTTTGTCTGGCATGGGCGGAAGGAAACGAAGGCGCACGCGGTGCGCAACCAGTTTCCCGGTGCGCGCGATTTCACGCAGCGTGCGCCAACAGCGTCGCATCCGCTGTGACGCTGGCGCAGCTTCGCGGGCCGGTTTGTCACGCGCAAGATGCGCGCCCCTCTGGACAACTGAGGGAATGCATCCTGCGCGCGGATCGGGCACGATTCCACAAGCACCATGAGAACCGACCGCTTCACCCAACGCATGCAGGAGGCCCTGCAATCCGCGCAATCCCTCGCGACAAACCGCAACCACACGGAATTCGACAACGAGCATTTTCTGCTCGCGCTGCTGGAGCAGCCGGAGGGCGTGACGCGGCCGCTGTTTGAAAAGCTCGGACTCAACGTGGCAAATGTGCAGCAGCAACTCGAAGCGGCGATCGCGAAACGCGCGCAAGTCCACGGCGCAGCGGCGCAGACAAATCCCGCAACGGAGCTGCTTGCGATCCTGCGGCAGGCGGAAAAGGAGATGGCGAAGCTGAAGGACGAATACCTGAGCGCGGAGCATTACCTGCTCGCGCTCGCGGACAGCGGCGTGTCGTGCGGCAAGCTCGTGGGGTCGCTCGGCGTGACGCACGCGAAACTCATGCAGGCGCTCCAGCAGGTGCGCGGTTCGCAGCGCGTGACGGATCAGAATCCCGAGGACAAATACCAGACGCTGCAAAAGTACGGACGCGATCTCACGGACGCTGCGCGCAAGGGGAAGATCGATCCGGTCATCGGGCGCGACGACGAAATCCGCCGCACGATGCAGGTGCTTTCGCGGCGCACAAAGAACAACCCGGTCCTCATCGGCGAGCCCGGCGTGGGCAAGACGGCCATCGTCGAAGGCCTCGCGCGACGCATCGTCGCGGGCGACGTTCCCGAGTCGCTGAAGAACAAGCGACTGATCGCGATGGACATTTCGGCGATGGTCGCAGGCGCGAAGTTCCGCGGGGAATTCGAGGACAGACTGAAGGCGTTCATCAAGGAGGTCACCGACTCGCAGGGCGAGATCATCCTCTTCATTGACGAACTGCACACCATCGTCGGCGCGGGCAAGGCCGAGGGCTCGATGGACGCGGGCAACATGCTCAAGCCCGCGCTCGCCCGCGGCGAGCTGCGCACCATCGGCGCGACGACGCTCGACGAGTACCGCAAGCACATCGAAAAAGATCCTGCGCTCGAACGGCGCTTCCAGCCGGTGAAAGTGGATGAGCCGAGCGTGGAGGACACCATCGCGATTCTGCGCGGACTGAAGGAGCGCTACGAAGTGCATCACGGCGTCCGCATCCAGGATGCGGCGATCGTCGCTGCAGCGGTGCTTTCGGATCGCTACATCAGCGACCGTTTTCTGCCGGACAAGGCGGTGGATCTCATGGACGAAGCGGCGTCGCGCCTGAAGATGGAAATTGATTCGATGCCGACGGAGATCGATCAGGTCGAGCGCGCCATCATGCAGGATGAGATGGAGCGGCAGGCGTTGAAAAAGGAGAAGGACGCTGCCTCGAAAGACCGCCTCGCGAAGCTCGAAAAGGAGCTGGCAAATTTGAAGGAGAAAAGTTCCGCGCTAAAGGCACAGTGGCAAAAGGAGAAGGCCATCCTCGGCGGTTCACGCAAGGCGAAGGAAGAACTCGAACGCGCACGCACTGAACTGGAACAGGCGCAACGCCAGGGCGATCTCGGGAAGGCGAGCGAGATTCAATACGGTCTCATTCCCGATTTGGAGCGGAAGCTCGCCGCGCAGTCCTCCGGGCCGCAGCAGCAGACGACGCTGCTCCACGATGAAGTTACCGACGAGGAAATCGCCAAGGTCGTCGCCGCGTGGACGGGCATCCCCGTTTCCAATCTCCGCGAAGGCGAACGCGAGAAGCTCATCAAGATGGAGCAGCGGCTCGGCGCGCGCGTCATCGGGCAGAAGCAGGCCATCATCGCCGTGTCGAATGCCGTGCGCCGCGCGCGCAGCGGATTGCAGGATCCGAATCGTCCGATCGGCTCGTTCATTTTCCTCGGCCCGACCGGCGTCGGAAAAACGGAGCTCGCGCGCGCGCTCGCGGAGTTTCTTTTCGACGACGAGAACGCGATGGCCCGCATAGACATGAGCGAATACATGGAGAAGCACAGCGTCGCGCGGCTCATCGGCGCGCCGCCGGGATACGTGGGCTTCGAGGAAGGCGGGCAGCTCACCGAGACCGTGCGCCGCAAGCCGTATTCGGTCGTGCTTTTCGACGAGATCGAAAAGGCGCACCACGATGTGTTCAACGTCCTGCTGCAAGTGCTCGACGACGGGCGCATCACCGATGGCCAGGGGCGCACGGTGGATTTCAAGAACAGCGTGATCATCATGACGAGCAACATCGGCTCGCAGTTCATCCTCGATGACGCAAATGCCGAGCAGCGCGAGGCGCGCGTGATGGAGGCGCTGCGCGGACATTTCCGCCCCGAGTTCCTGAACCGCGTGGACGAGACGATCATCTTCGACCGCTTGAGCGACAAGGATCTCGATCAGATCGTCGGCATCCAGCTCAAGCGCCTGGAAAAGCGGCTCGCCGATCAGAAACTCACACTGGTCGTTACCGACGAGGCAAAGCGCATCCTCGCCGCCGAAGGCTACGATCCCGTGTACGGCGCGCGTCCGCTCAAGCGCGCCATCCAGCGCGAACTGCTCGACCCGCTCTCGATGGAAATCCTCGCCGGAAATTTCCGCGAAGGCGAGACGATCACCGCGGACGTGAAGGGCGGGAAAATCACGTTTACGAAGTGACCGCGAACTCCGCGAGAGACGCGTGCCGGACGGAGCACCGGTGGAGCGTGACCTCCGGGCACGATTCTTAGGCGGGGCGCAAGCATTCCATCCGCGAAATGCGCCCGGAGATCGCGTTCCACCGGCACTCCACGCCTGCGGCATCCATTCGTCCGTTCATTTCTGGAACAAGGGATCAATTCCCCTCCGGGTGCTGAAAATGCGCGCCGTCCAGCCGCCGTGAGCCAGGGCCGCCGAAACGCACGTCAAGCTTTTCGCCGTTCGCCCTGCCTTCGATGCGCACCGTGTGCCTCCCTGCTTCGAGATGCACGGGGACGAACCACCACTCGGTTCCGTGCGGCCACGACTGAACCTGGCCGTCCACGGAGATGCGCAGATCCGCAGCGCCGCGAAGCTGGAACTGATACACGTCGGTCGCGGCGACATTGAACCACGCCTCGACGCTGAACGCCTCGCCGTCCTGCACGCCCGCATTTTTCAGCCAGTCGCCGTCGGCCTTTTGTACGGTGGATTTTTTCCCGCCGGAATTCGTGACAGTGAATCCGTCGGCACACACAAGGCGCGCAGCGGCTGCACGCGCAGGAAGCGCAGCGGGCGGCTTGATCCGCACAGCGATCAGTTCGCCGAGGATCTGTTTTGTTTCGCTCAACACCGCGAGCGGCTGGATGCGCACCGGGCCCTGCCCGAGCATCCGCGGATCGATCCTCGCGGTGCCGCTCTCGCCCTCGATCCGCGCAACCTCGTCGAGGTTTTGAAAAAAGCGGATCGCCTTTGCACCCGGTGCGCTGGCGGTGATCTCGATCGGCCTGTCCCACGGCACCGACGCAGGCGGCGCAGTCACGCGGAACTCGGCCTCACCATTCTTGACGACCACGGGGACGCGCACGCTACCGCGAGTGAGCGGGCCGTCGGATCCCAGCGCCGTAATGACGATCTCGTGCGGGCCGTCGGGGATCTCGGCGGTGTTGAGATCGAATGGTTTCCCGGGCAATGCCGCGGCGGCACGCCGGCCATCGAGGTAAAATTCAAACGCACCCGGAGTGATGCCGTCCTTGGAAACGGACGTAGCGGAGATGACTGTGTGACCCTTTAGAATCGTGCCGGACTTCAACTCACCCGCCTGCACGGTGAGATCTTTTTTCCACGGCGCGCAGAGCGCATCGCCCACGATGAGGAGCTGATACGGCCCCGCGAGCGATTGGAAGTAGGCCTCCGCAAGCGAGCAGCCCTGCGCGTAATGGAAGTGGATGAAGGGCGACGGAAATTTCGCTTGGATGGCGAAAGGCTCGGTGACGGCACCGCTCGCGCCCGCCGCGCCGTTGCGGATGAATTCCGTGAGCGGCGTCTGCCCGTCGGACTCGCCCATCGCACCGCTGTAGCTCGTGAGATTGTCGCCGATCGCGCCAGGCAGGAGTCTGCTCCCGCTCGCTGGCCACGAATATTCCGCGCTGCCGATCGTGACGCCGGCGACATCGCCTTTGCCCTTCGGCAACACGCCGTCCAGGATCTCGGCCCACACGCCGGTCTCGCGCAGCTTCTCCGCCGCGCGCTGGAATCCCCACTCACGGGTCGTGGAGCGCACGTCATTGTTCCGCATGAAATAGATCGTCCCCTTTGGCCGCGAGCCGTCCGCACCGGACGATCGCTGGAGCGATGCGATTGCTTCGTTCACGGAATTCCCGCGTCCGCTCGTGCAGGCGAGCACCGTCGAGAGCATGTAGTGGATGCCTTTGCCCGCCTCGGCCCACTGGCCGTTCGGCTGCCATCCGGCGCTCCCTCGGAAGCCCATCGTCGGCGCGAGATCGAATTTCACGAGCTTCGCGCGCTTCGAGAGGTTCACAAAATCCTCGCTGCCGCGGATGCTCGCGAGATCCGGATCCGCGGCGGCGGTGCGCATATCCCACCAACCGTTGTCCACCGCGCCGCGGAGCGCGTTGATGGCCGCGTCGGAATTGCCGAGCCGCGCCTGGATGCACGCGATGTTGTAGTGCAGTTCCGTGCTCGCCGGGTGGCGCTTTCGAAGCTCAGTGAGCTTGTCGAGGATCGGCTGCAGGGCGGATTCTTCCGACGGCGGCGAGGTCGAGAGCTTCGGCGGAGACGGCAGGTTTTTGTCCGGTGCCTTGAAAGGTGGCGCCGGCTTTTCGCGCAGCGCTGCGATGGCAGCGAGATAGGCGTTCCGATCGTCTTCGCCCCACGGGGCCTGAATCGACGTGAGCAGCGGCTGGCGGCAGTAAAAATTTGCGTTGAGTCCGAGATAGTTCGGATCCTTTCGCATCGTGAACTGATAAAAATACGTGAGCCCGGTGATGGACGCAGGCTGGCTGATCGCCTTTGAAAACTGCTTCCCCGCCATGTCTGCGCTGACATCAATCGCCCACGGAAAATCCGCACTGAAGATCACGCAGTCGAGTTGCGGCGCGATGCCGCGCAGCTCCGCGGTGCGCAGCAGCGGCCCGAGGATCTTCGTGCGGAAGTCCTCGACGTTCATGTACTCGAACGACGGCAGATTCCGCAGCCGCACGACATTCGGCGGCGGGATGCGCCGAGTGACGATGTATTCGTTTGCGATGGCAGTGGAGGCCCACGAGTCGGCGTTCACGACGAGGAGGGCGTTCTCCGGCCCGGTCGCGGCGGAAGCGATTCCCGCAGCGCACGCAACTCCCGCCGCGAGAGGCACGCGAAATCTTCCGAGGAGTGACTGGATGGGAAATTTTCGTATGCGGGCGGACATGGGAGCTGGCCTGAATCGCCGAAAGCCGGAGAAAAGAAAACCATCAATCGTGCGAAACGTGCGCGGCCTTCGCCGATCCTTGCCACTGCGCGCCGGCACACACAGGATGGCTCGCCTTGAAAGATACGATCCTCGTCGCAGCAACCATCCTCGGAGCCGTGCTCGGCGCGGTGCTCGCGTGGCTTTTCCTCCGTCAGCGGACCGCCGCAGCGGTGGCGGAATCCGAGGCGCGGCTACATTCCGCGCACGCGGACGAAAAGCTGGGGCTCTCGAAAAATCTCGCAACCGCGGAGGCAAACGATTCGGCGGCCCGCGAGCGTGTCGCGGATCTCCAGCGAGAGGCCGGCGAACGCGAGCGTGCGCTGGACGAATTGCGCCGGGCAAAGGGCGAGGCGGACACCCGACTGGCCGCGCTCGGGATGCAGATTTCCGAGGAACGCCAGCAGGCGACAGAGAAGCTCGCGCTGCTCGACGATGCGCAGAAAAAACTCACCGACGCATTCCACGCGCTGAGCGCACAGGCACTGCAAAAGAACAACGCGTCGTTCCTCGAACTTGCGAAGTCGGCGCTCGGGCAGTTCCAGGAAAAGGCGAGCGGCGATCTCGCGCAGAAACAGCAGGCCATCGCCGAACTGCTCAAGCCTGTGCGGGAATCGCTCGCGCGCGTGGACACGCAGATGAACGAAATCGAGAAGACCCGCGCCGGTGCCTACGAGGGGCTGATCGCGCAGGTGAAATCCCTCGGCGAAACGCAGCAGCAGCTCCGCGGAGAGACAGGTCGCCTCGCGAGCGTTCTGCGCTCGACGGGCGCACGCGGGCGCTGGGGCGAGATCCAACTCCGGCGCGTCGTCGAACTCGCGGGGATGCAGGACCACTGTGATTTTTACGAGCAGCAGAGCGCCGACGGCGAGGGCGGAAGGCTGCGCCCGGACATGCTCGTGAAGATGCCCGGCGGAAAGACGATCGTCGTGGATTCCAAGGTGCCCTTCAGCGCGTACGACCGCGCGGTCTCCGCAAACGACGACGTGATCCGCCTCGCCGCATATCGCGAACACGCGCAGGCGGTGCGCGAGCACATCAAGGCGCTCTCGGCGAAAAGCTACTGGGAGCAGTTCGGCGAAGCGCCCGAGTTCGTCGTGCTCTTCCTGCCTGCGGAGACGTTCTTCGGCGCGGCGGTCGAGCACGACCCGGAGCTGATCGAATTCAGCGCTGAAAAAAATGTGATGCTCACGACGCCGATGACGCTCATCGCCCTGCTCCGCGCGGTCCACTACGGATGGCGGCAGGAAAAGCTCGCGGAGAACGCGAAGCAGATCAGCGACCTCGGCGCGGAGCTTTACGAGCGGTTGTCGAAGCTCGGCGATCACTTCGCCAAGGTCGGGAAAAATCTCGGCAACGCCGTGGACGCCTACAACGACGCGACGCGCTCGCTCGAGACGCGCGTCTTCGTGACGGCGCGGAAATTCAAGGATCTGCACGCTGCGAACGGCGGCAAGGCAATCGAGGAGGCGAAGCCTCTCGAACAAACCGCGCGCAGCCTCCAGGCGCCCGAGTTGCTCGCAGGCGGCAGCAGCGAAACTCCGGAACAAAACGCGGAATGACGGGCATGACTTTCCGCCACGCACCGCAGCCCGCCACATCACGATGAACTGGTTTCACATCGAATTCGCCGACTTCGCCAAGGCATTCCTCAGCGTGCTATTCGAGGGTGCGCCGTTCCTCCTGCTCGGCGCACTCATCTCGGGATTCGTGGACGTGTTCGTGTCCTCCGAGCGTATTGCGAAACTGCTGCCGTCCCGCCCCGCACCCGCGATTTTTCTCGCGGGATTGCTCGGGCTGATTTTTCCGATCTGCGAATGCGGCAGCGTCGTCGTCGTCCGGCGTTTCATCCGCAAGGGCCTGCCGCTCGGCGTTGCGACGTGCTACATGCTCGCCGCGCCCATCGTGAGTCCCATCGTCGCGCTGAGCACGTTCAAGGCGTTCACGGGGCAAAACGCCTGGCTCATGGTCACGCTGCGTCTCGGCTTCGGCTACGCGATCGCGGTGCTCGTCGCGCTCGTCGTGCATCAGCTTCCGAAGCGTCTCGTCGCGGCGACAAGCGCACCCGCGGCCCCCGTGAAGCGCCGCACCGGACTCAGCATCTCCGGCGACGCCGGCGACGATTCCGCGCCGCTGGATTTTGCGCAGCTCGTCGCGAAGGCTTCGCCGATGCGGAAGGTGATGCTCGCGATCCAGTCGGCCACCGCGGACTTCCTCGATGTCACCGTGTTCTTCGTCATCGGCACGGCGATCACGAGCGCATTCGCCGTCGGCGTGGACCGCGAGGCCATCGCGCCATTTGCGCAGTCACCCTTCCTCTCGGTGGTCGCGCTCATGGCGCTTGCCGCGCTGCTCGCGCTGTGCAGCACCACGGATGCGTTCGTCGCCGCCACGCAACTCACGATTTTTCCGCCTGCGGCAAAGCTCGCCTTCCTGCTCTTCGGCCCGGTGTTCGACCTGAAACTTTTCTGGCTCTACGGCCTCATCTTCCGCCGCCGCTTCATCGTGCTCATGGCCATCGCCCTCTTCGCGCTCATCGCATTCATCTGCTGGGGCTGGGCGATGATGGAGACGGGGCGCTGATCGTCCTTGGTCCTTGGTTTTTGCAAGGCGTCCAAAAAGTCGCGGGACGAACGTTGGACGTTGGACGTTAAAAGTTAAACGTTAAGCCCCGCGCAGCGGCCCCTCGATATCTCGACGCGCGTTCAAATTCACAACGCGCCTGCGGCGGACTTCAACGTCCACCGTCCAATGACGCCGCAGTCCGATTGGTTGCCTCAGAGCACAAACGCCCCTACCCTCCTGACAATGCAATCCCTCTTCGCCCGCTGGCTGCCAGCCGCGACGCTCGCGACATGGAGCGCCGCGCTGCTCTACTTCCATTTCACGAAGGCCATGAATTCCATGCTCGCGCCGGAGTTCCGCATCTACGCGCTCATCGCGGCCGTCGTGCTCGGCGTCATGGCGCTGAGTTTCGTCGTGTTCAAGGGCGACGCCACTTGCTGCTCCTCGGGCGAGTGCGGCCACGGCCTGAGCCGGCTCGCGACTGGCAAGCTGATCACATTTTTCATCCTCCTCGTGCCCATCGTCGTCGCCGCGCGTTACACGCCGCGCGAAGGCTTCAGCTTCAGCAAGACCCTCGTGAAAAACCGTGGCACCGACACGACCTGGCAGTCTTCCTTCACGCGCCCGGCCGCCAAGCCCGCCGCGGCAAAGAGCGCGGCCGCCACTTCGCTCGAACAGATCCCAAACGCCGTCCCTCCCGCGCCGGACGGCACATCCGCCGTCCGCAAACCCGCGGACCTCACGCTCCCGACGAAGGACGGCAGCCAGCCGCCAGCGGCCCCCGCGACCGGGAGCAAGGCCGCCGATTACCTCACGCGCACTGCCGACGGCATGATCGTCGCCGAGGTGCTGGACCTGCTCTACGCCGCGCAGGACAATCTTCTGCGCAAGGATTTCGAGGCCCAGCGCGTGCAGCTCATCGGCCAGTTCATGCCCGACTCCTCGAACAACGCCGACGGCAAACGCTTCAAGGCGGTCCGCATGTTTATGACCTGCTGCGCCGCCGATGCGCGCCCGGTCGCCACGCTCGTCGAGGCCGAAAAGCTTCCGGCATTTCCCGAGATGACGTGGGTGAAAATCACGGGCACCGCGAGTTTCCCGATCGAGAAAGGCCGGCGCATCTCCGTGCTCAAGGCCGAGAAAGTCGAGAAAGCCGAGCCGCCGAAAGATGCGATGATTTACTGAAAAATCGCGCGCCGCGCAGCCGCGCTTCTCCCATCGGAGTTTCCGCTCAATTCCGCGCCCCGCGATCGTTCCTCACCCGAAGACCGCCTGCGTCGGACGCGGACGTTTCGAGCGCGGGCCCGGGCACTTCCGCGGATGCGGCGATCGTGACGGGCGGCGGCGTGTTCCGGTTCGAGGCGATATGCTTTTCGAGATCCTTCATCATCCGCTGCACATGCGCGTATTTTGATCGCTTGCTGAGGACCGCAAGCGCCCCGTGATCGTCGCCCCAGTTTAGGATTTCGATGTTCACCGTGCGTGTGCCCCACGCGTTCATCGCGCCGCGCGTGGGCTTGTAGAGATCGATCGTGTTGCGTCCTGAGAGCGCCCAGCCGATGTCGTCCACCTTGCAAATCTCGCCCGTTTCGAGGATGCGGAAAGTCGTCCCGAGCGGCCAGCGCGACCAGTCCGCCGCAGCGCTGTGGACGGCGTCGTAGCGCAGCGTGGTGCCGATGCACGTCTGGGAGCCATGCTGCAAGTGATCGCTCTCCGTGTGCGTGTAGGCCGTGGTGCGGACGCGTTGGAATTGCGAGCGCGCGATCGGTTTTTCGTAGGGCGGCAGCTTGCGGGCGCAGCCGGTGAAGACCATGACGGCGGCCAGGAGAATGAGGCGGTGCGACATGGGGAATCCTGTTAGCACGGAATCGTCCGCTTACCAAGCGAGGATCTGCTGAATCGTTCGCAGCACTATTTTGCCGCCGCGCCCACGGTGAAGCGCAGCACGACCTTTTCGCCTTTGAGCAGTTCCAGATCAGCCTTGTTCATCCGCCAGCCGCTCACGCCTTGGAGCGCTTGGAGGAAAGCAGTCTCGGTCGCCATCTGATCGTCCGGCCCGGCCATCATCGTGCCGGCGAGCATGCCGAATTTCAATTTCTCCTCGGTGCGCTCGTAGCCGCCGAAAAAGCGGTTCACGCCGGAAAAACCGGAAGCCTGCTTCTTCCCCGCATCGAGGCGCAGAGTGGGAAGACCGCGTTCACCGGACGGCGCAGCGAGCTTGCCGTTGATTTCCCTCACGACCCAGCCAATGCCCTCGGGAGTTGCAGGCGCGGCGTTTTCCGCAGCGCGCAGAGGGTGGAAAGGCAGGCAGAGTGCGACGGTGGCGAACAGGAGGAGCAGGGACGTTTTCACAATTCGGAGATGAAACCCCCGACCATCGGAGCGCACGCCTTTTTTCATCCCTGCAATTTGGTGGCAAGAAATGGACTGCGCGCCGGCTGTGATTTGCTTTCATCATCTC
>Ga0315909_10001570_pt1 | contig 30773 bp, 30 predicted proteins | sample LakEriMetagenome_11_FD_203527 | JGI IMG/M metagenome (GOLD analysis project Ga0315909, IMG submission 203527) | Freshwater fungal communities from buoy surface, Lake Erie, Ohio, United States - Buoy 2 MA125 | ecosystem: Environmental > Aquatic > Freshwater > Lake | place: USA: Lake Erie, Ohio... | reverse complement strand
AGATTATCGGACGCATCGTCTCACGCGTAGGCCGTCGTATTGATGAGTCCAGCCCTATGGTCGATGCCCGTCTGCCCGATGGCTCACGCGTCAATGCAATCATCGCGCCACTCGCGCTGGACGGACCGGTGTTGTCGATACGCCGTTTTTCCCGGCAGCCACTGACTATCGATGATTTAATCGCGCTCAAGACATTGACACCCCCAATGGCACAGCTGCTGGAGGCACTGGTCAAGGCGCGGATCAATGTGTTGATTTCCGGCGGCACTGGGAGTGGCAAGACCACGCTGCTCAATGTCATGTCCAGTTTCATACCCATTCAGGAGCGCATTCTGACCATTGAAGATGCGGCAGAACTGCAGCTACAGCAGCCGCATGTTGTCAGACTGGAGACCCGACCTCCCAACATTGAGGGGAAAGGCGAAGTCAATCAGAGAGCTCTGGTCAGGAATGCGCTGCGTATGCGGCCAGATCGCATCATTCTTGGCGAGGTGCGGGGTGATGAAGCACTGGATATGCTGCAGGCGATGAATACCGGGCATGAGGGTTCGTTTGCAACCATTCACGCCAATAACCCCAGAGATGCCGTGATGCGACTTGAAAATATGGTCGGTATGGCAGGACCGCAGTTGGGCGTGCACGCGATGCGTCAGCAGATTGCCTCTGCCATTACGGTGGTACTTCAATTGAATCGACTCACCGATGGCACGCGACGCCTGGTCAGTGTGCAGGAAATAACGGGCATGGAGGGTGACATTATCACCATGCAGGAAATTTTTGGCTTCCGTCGGCTCGGTGTCAGTAGCGATGGCAAGGTACGAATGCAGTTTTTTGCCACAGGCATTTGTCCGCAATTTGATCACCGACTCAAGGAATTCGGCGTTGGTGTCCCGGATTCTATTTATGACCCTAAGAAGATATTCGAATAAGGCAGTGTCATGACAGATAAAATTTTTATCGGGATTGCGCTTCTTGTTTTTGTTACAGCAGCATTCTTCGTGGAAGCCACTTGGCAATGGTGGTTTTCCTCGCAAAGCAAGGCGGTCCGAAGAACCAAACGTCGAATTCAAGCCTTGACACCCGCTGCTCAGGCAGGCGAAGCAGCAGGATCATTGTGGTTGCAGCGGCCATTGGCGGCTTCTCCAGCGGTTGAAAGTTGGCTGATAAAAATGCCAGGTAGCGCCTGGCTCGACAGATTTCTCCGACAATCGGGGAGTAGCTTGCGCGTCGATCAAATACTGATCCGTTCGATTGCCTTCGCGCTCATCGGGGGCTTATCAAGCCTGGTCGTCTTGAAATCGTTCATCCTTGCGCTGGCTCTTGGTCTGACGTGCAGCTGTTTTCCCTTGCTTTTTCTAGCACGGTTGCGTGAACAAAGATTAAGTCTGCTTGAACGCCAGCTGCCGGAAGCCGCTGATCTGATTGCGCGCAGTTTGCGTGCTGGTCACGCACTGCCATCTACCTTGCAGATGGTTGCTGATGAAATGCCGACACCGATCAGCGACGAGTTTCGTATCGTATCCAGTGAGATTAATTACGGACCAGGGTTGCAGCAAGCATTGCAGCATCTTGCTGAACGTGTTCCGCTGGACGATTTACGATTTTTTGTTATCTCGATACTGATACAGCGGGAGACAGGTGGCAATCTCTCTGAACTGATGGGTAATATCGCTGCCCTCATACGGCAAAGATTGAAATTCTTGAGGCAGATACGTGCGCTGTCGGCGGAAGGAAAGCTCTCTGCCTGGATCTTGTTCGTTTTACCCATCGTCATGGCGACGCTGCTGTCCTTTACCAACCCGGATTACATCGGTAAGCTCACCCACGATCCCACCGGGATGCAGCTTCTCTTTGCGAGCGCTGTCATGCAGATCCTTGGCGGGTTATGGATGTACCGAATTATTCGCATCAGGGTCTGATCACTATGCCCGAATTTTCCATTTATTTTTTGGCGCTGGTTTTTTTTATTACGGCGGGCATTGCGGCTTTTGTGATCAGATTCTTGTTGCCCGATCGATTGCAGCAGCGACTGGCAGTGTTGTCGAATCAATCTATTGCGGATGCAGTGTCTCCTGTCTTGGAGCCGCCGGGTCGCAACTTGCTCCGATTCCTGCACCCGTTTGCCCGTCTCGCTTTGCCGACAGAGGGCTGGGAGGAATCGCCGATGCGATTGCGCTTCATGCATGCTGGCTGGCGAGGTGCGATGGTACCTACTCTGTTCTTCGGCCTAAAAACGCTGCTTGCGCTGGGTATGCCAGCGCTGACAATTTTGTTTGCCAATGACATCGTACGATCACTCGAGGGTGCGCGCTTGCTTCTGCTTCTCAGCTTGCTGGCAACGACAGGATTCTATGTACCTAATCTGTTTCTCAACCGCGCTGTGCACAGGCGGCAGCAGGAAATTTTCGAGAATTTTCCCGATGTCCTGGATTTACTCACCATCTGTATAGAAGCTGGCCTGAGCCTGGATCAGGCTTTTCTGAGGGTGACCGAGGAAATCGAGCTCAAGAGTACAGTACTGGCACAAGAGCTGAAGCTGGTCTTGCTCGAATTGAGAACGGGCTTTTCCAAGGAGGTGTCGCTCAGGCATTTGGCGCTCAGGACCGGGGTCGAGGACATCGATCTGTTGGTCGCCATGCTGATACAGACCGATCGTTTCGGTACCAATGTCGGTGATGCATTGCGCGTGCATTCGGATAATCTGCGTACCCAACGACGACAGCGAGCTGAGGAATCAGCCGCAAAAATCTCAGTCAAGTTACTGATGCCCCTAATTTTTCTTATATTTCCCACACTGATGCTGGTCTTGCTTGGACCCGCTGTAATCCAAATACGTCGGGTATTGCTCCCTGCCGTGGGCCAATGATCTCCTCCAAGGAAAGCAATATGAATAGAGCATCACTTCTGTGGCTTGCGTTGCTGAGCAGTGTGCTTCCAGCCTGCGTCAGCCCGCCTCATCAGGCTGCTCAGCCTTTGGTTGTGATGAATTCGGGCATTCAGATCAATCCGGACAGTGAGTACCTGCGTGGAAAACGACTTCATAGGCAAGCGCGGTACGACGAGGCTAGGCAGGCTTATTTGAGCGCTCTGACCACCGATAAAAATCATGAGGGAGCACGTAACGGCTTGGCGGCATTGATGGGTTCGCAAGGCGATCTTGATCGCTCGATTGCAATTCTGAGCAGCATGGCGCAGTCGGGTACCCGGCTGCCACAGGTCTATGTCAATTTGGGGCATGCCTGGATCAAAAAAGGACAGCTGATTCAGGCACGTAGCGCACTGGAGCGCGCGCTGGTGCTTGATCCGGATAATTTGGCCGCGCAAGAGAAGATGGCAGTCTTGCTTTCACTGGAAAAGACGGCAACGGCTGATGTGACTCGCGACGCAGCATCTGCTGATCCAGGGACGTCAGTCTCACCTGTGAACGCGGTCGAGCGTCTGGGCGACGGCCTATATGTCTTGCGCTATAACATTCCTGTCCGCGAAGATCTTTCGCAAGCCGCACAGAAATCTGCCGGAGTCTTATTGGGTGTTGCAGCCGGGGGTACTGTCGAGGCTGCGGTTGAGTCTACTATGACTGTGCCAGAAGCCAGACCCGAACGGTCCAACGACAGAGCACCTGTGCGCGTGATTCCCGTGATTGCTATCGTATCAACCAGCGAAGTCAAGGCGCTTGACGAGTCAATTATCAAAATCACTGCTCCATCCGCGCGGTCTGATTTTTACAAAGACAGTGAGGTACGGCGTGCCGTTCGTTCTTTAGCTATTGAGGTCGCCAATGGAAATGGTGTGCTGGGTCTTGCCAGATCGTTGCGGGGATTGTTGGATGGACAAAGCTGGCGTGTCATACGTACCGTGAATCATAAACCGTTCGGTGTACGTTTTACCCGCATCGAATACGTCTCCGATTCGGCTAAGGAGGCTAAAAATTTGGCAGACGCTCTGGGGATTGATGCACAACTTCGTCTGAATAATGACCAGGGGGGCACGCAAATGCGCATCATTCTTGGCCATGATCTGAAGGATCTGGGTGCGATAAGACAGCGTCTTGCAGCAACTGCTCAAGCTGCACATGCTACCAGCGTCATTCCTGCAAGGTCCGATGAACGCCATGCGCTGAACTGATCATTGCACCGATGCGAGGTTAGCATTTGTATGCTCCTGCGCGCTCCACACCACATCCTGATCAACTGAATACAAGCTGCATTTTGGCTTACTGTTTTTCTGACAAGCGGCAAGGGCACGCGAGGGTGGATCATCGCCATCTTCTGCCCAGCTCCACGCCCCGGATGCAGATAGGGCGAAGGCGCGCGGCAGTGGCTGACTGAGATAATGCCGATAGGCCTCGCGACCCGATTCTGTCAGATGGGGAATCGCATCCACATTGTCGATCGCTGCAAATCCGCTGGCCGGGATGCGCGCTGCTTCACCAACCAGCGTATTGATATCACTTGGCAGACCTATGCGCTGCAGAAAGCGTTCCGTTTCTGGCCACCAGACCGGAATGCCATCTCGACTACTGATCAAGCCGTGCGCATCCGATTTGAAGCGGCCATAGGCGATGAGTTGTGATGATCCTCCGGCTGATTGGTAGGCGTTTTGCAGGCGTTGGGCCAGTGAAGGATCAAAGTAGCTGTCATTCTCACCGTAGAACCAAAGGCTGGGCAGCGATGTTCTACTGCCGTAGTTGGAAAATGCAGTCACCAGTGCAGATTTCCAGTCACAGAAATCACCATCAATACGCAGACCACCCGCAAAATTGATCAGGCCGCGTACCCCGGGGAACTGCCGTGTACCGAAGGCCATGGTAGCCAGCCCTCCATAGGATTGACCTGCAACGATTACCCGATCATGGTCGATCCAAGGCATTTTTTTCAGAGCGTGCAAGGCAGCTTCAATGTCGTCAGCCTGCACCAGGCCGTTGTCATGCATGTTGCAACCGAAGTCGCTATAGATACCGTCAGATTTTGAAAACCCCTTGCGCATCGGAATGGCGACTGCATAACCCCGTCTTACAAATTCCCGTCCCATAGCAAGAAAGCGATCTCTTTTTTGGGCGGCAGGTTTGCCACGTTCTTTGCCATGGTTCATCAGCAGTAATGGAAATGGACCTTCGCCCGGTGGTCTGTAGATCGTGGTTTCAAATTGCAGCGCATTGCCATTTTCGACAACCGGCAACATGAGTACCTGCTCATTGATCGATATATCAAGTCCCTGTGCTTTTGCTTGTCGTGTGAACAGCGTGAACACGGTGAGGATGCACAGGACGTGAATGACGACAAGAGACAGACGAGGTTTCATGAAATCTTTTTGATGAGCCGATATCACTCATTCTAAAGATCACGTTGCCGGTGCTCAATGACTCAACGAATAACTTCTGCGACTCATGACGAAAATTGAAATTTTGTCACACAAGCGCTGGCCACTTGTCATGCAGATCGCTTTGGGAGCAGGCATTTGTCATGAGCTGCCAAGCAATCGCTCGATTACTCAATCGCTTCCAATCGCGTTGCCTTCATGCGCGATGCCAGCAGCTTGCCCTTACGAGCGCGCTTGCCGAAATGATGCGCGAGATCGGCACCGCTGAGGTTGTTTTCCTGCGGTTTGCCACTGCGTGCACCGGTACCAAGAATTCTTACGCCTTTTTTTGAGATCGGTTGCGCTGCCAGCAGCTTTTCGTTCACATCGAGATCCATGAGCGTCACACCGCGTCCGCCACTGGCTTGTGTCTTGATCTCGTCCAGGCCGAAAACCAACAGACGTCCTTTCTCGGACAGGCATACCAACGCGCTGGCTTGTTTGCCGATGATGGCAGGCATCACGGGCTCGTCGCCTTCGTCCATGCTCATGAAGGATTTGCCACTCTTTTGGCGGCTGATCATATCGCCCGCTTTGGCAGCAAAACCAAAGCCACCCGTGGACGCCAGCAGCAGCGGTGTTTCGGGCGTGCCTGCAAAATAATGAACAAGACGTGTGCCGGCTTCCACTTCGATCAGCGTGGTCATAGGTACACCATCACCGCGCGCCCCCGGCAATTGCGATACCGAGACTGAGTACACGCGGCCATTAGAGCCGAATGCAAGTACATGATCTGTGGTGCGGCATTCGAAGGTCGCATACAGGCTATCGCCCGCCTTGAAGCTGAACTGCTGCGCATCATGACCATGACCTTGACGGGCGCGAACCCAGCCTTTTTGCGACATGATGACGGTCACTGGTTCATCAATGATTTTGATCTCAGCAACGGCTTTTTCTGCGGCCTTGATCAGCGTGCGACGCGCATCGCCATATTGTTTTGCATCCGCATCGATTTCCTTGACGATGAGTTTTTTCATCGATGCCGGGTTGTCGAGCAGCTCCTGCAGTGTGGCTTTTTCCTTGCGCAGCTCGGCGAGTTCCTGCTGCACCTTGATCGCCTCCAGCCGCGCGAGCTGGCGCAGACGAATTTCGAGAATATCTTCCGCTTGTCGCTCTGAAAGCTTGAAGGCCTTCATCAACGCAGGCTTGGGCTCATCGGACTCACGAATGATCTTGATGACCTTGTCGATATTGAGCAGTACGGCCTCACGACCTTCCAGAATGTGAATACGATCATCCACTTTGGCGAGTCGGTGCTGCGTGCGACGGGTGACGGTGCCAAAGCGAAACCCTATCCATTCGCGCAGAATATCGCCCAGACCCTTCTGACGCGGCTTGCCATCGTTACCGATCATGACCAGATTCACACCGACATTGTTTTCCAGCGAGGTGTGCGCGAGCAGCAGATTGCTGAACTCTTCCTGATCCTGATTTTTTGATTTTGGCTCGAACACCAGACGCACTGGCGCATCGCGACCGGATTCGTCGCGCACGGTATCAAGCACACCAAGAACCGCTTGTTTGTTGGCCATCTGATCGGGTGACAAACTCTTTTTACCCAGCTTGATTTTGGGATTGGTGAGTTCTTCGATTTCTTCCAGAATTTTTTGGGATGAGGTGCCCGGAGGCAGTTCAGTCACGACCAGCTGCCACTGACCTCGCGCCAGATCTTCGATTTTCCAGCGCGCGCGTACTTTGATACTGCCGCGTCCATTCTGATAAACCTCACTGACGGTGGCATCAGGCGTGATGATCTGGCCGCCACCGGGGAAATCCGGGCCGGGTATCAGTGCCATCAGTTCATCGTGGGAGAGCTTGGGATTTTTGATGAGTGCCACTGCGGCTTGTGCGACCTCATGCAGGTTGTGTGAGGGTATCTCAGTCGCCAGCCCCACCGCGATACCCGACGCGCCATTGAGCAGCACGAAGGGAAGACGCGCGGGCAGCAGTTTGGGTTCTTCGGTCGAGCCATCGTAATTGGGCTGAAAGTCCACCGTGCCCATGTCGATTTCATCGAGCAGCAGGCGTGAGATCGGCGTCAGGCGTGCTTCGGTGTAACGCATGGCAGCAGCACCATCACCATCGCGCGAACCGAAATTGCCATGTCCATCGACGAGCGGATAGCGCAGCGAAAAATCCTGAGCCATGCGGACCATGGCGTCATAGACCGATTGATCGCCATGTGGGTGCAATTTACCGAGCACATCACCGACGACGGCTGCCGATTTACGTGGCTTGGCGGCGGGATCAAGTCGGAGTTGATCCATCGCGTAGAGAATGCGGCGCTGTACCGGTTTTTGGCCATCGCATACGTCAGGGAGCGCTCGGCCCTTGACCACGGAGATCGCATAGTCGAGATAGGCGCGCTCTGCGAAGGTGGCCAGTGTCAGGGATTCGCCGCCTTCATCTGCGGCGGCTTCGAATAGATTGGTTTGGTCGGTCATTTGTTCGTGGCTATTTCAATGGTCTTTTTTCGTTATGCTTTGACAGGTGCTTTTCCTCAGATATCCGCCTCTACCTCATTTCCATGTTCCTCGAGCCAGGATCGACGCGCCGCCGCTTCGCCTTTGCCCATCAACATGGTGAAGCGATCTTCCGACGCTTTCAGGTCAAGCTCGCCAAGCGCCACGGGCAGCAAGCGTCGCGTATCCGGATTCATGGTGGTTTCCCATAATTGTTCGGCACTCATTTCGCCCAGACCCTTGAAGCGGGCAATGCTCCATGCACCGTCTTTTACACCGTCTTTTCGTAGCTTGTCTTCGATAGCTTCCAGTTCGCCGCTGTCGAGCGCATATATTTTTTGCGCCGGCTTTTTACCACGCGCAGGTGCATCAACGCGATACAGCGGTGGTCGCGCGATGTGAATATGACCGCGTTCGATCAGTTTGGGGAAGTGCCGGAAGAAGAGGGTAAGCAGTAGCACCTGAATATGCGAGCCATCGACATCGGCATCCGATAGGATGCAGACACGTCCGTAGCGCAGGCCGGATAAATCCGGGGTGTCGTTCTTCCCATGGGGATCCACACCGATGGCAACAGCGATATCGTGAATCTCGTTGTTGGCAAACAGACGATCGCGCTCAGTTTCCCAAGCGTTCAGCACTTTGCCGCGCAGCGGCAGGATCGCCTGAAATTCTTTATCGCGTCCCATCTTGGCCGAGCCACCGGCGGAATCACCCTCGACCAGAAAGATTTCATTGCGCGTCAGGTCAGTGGATTCGCAATCAGTGAGCTTGCCGGGCAACACGGCAACACCTGAGGATTTTTTCTTTTCCACCTTCTGCGCCGAGCGCAAACGACTTTGCGCCTGACGTATCACCAGTTCAGCGAGCTTTTTGCCGTAATCAACATGCTGATTCAGCCACAGCTCAAGCGATGTGCGTGAGTAGCCACCGACCAGCCGTACTGCATCGCGCGAGTTGAGTCGCTCTTTGATCTGGCCCTGGAATTGCGGATCAAGTACCTTTGCCGACAAAACAAAGGACGCACGCGCAAACACATCTTCGGGTAATAACTTCACACCCTTAGGCAGCAGCGAGTGCATTTCAACGAAGCTTTTGACTGCACCAAAGAGACCTTCACGCAAGCCGGATTCATGGGTGCCGCCCGCGGGCGTGGGGATCAGGTTCACATAGGATTCCCGCACGATATTGCCATCCTCCGTCCAGGCAACGACCCAAGCCGCGCCCTCACCCTCGGCGAAACCCTCGGCGTCGGGGCTTGCATACTGTTCGCCTTCGAACAGCGGTATCAGCGTCTCGCCGCTGCCGGACTGCGATAGGGCTTCAGTCAAATAGCCGCGCAGGCCTTGCTCATAGAGCCAGGTTTGCGTATCGCCGGATTTTTCCTGGGTGAAGCTCACTTTGACACCGGGCAGCAGCACGGCCTTGGAGCGCAGCAGTCGCTGTAACTCGGCAATCGGAATAATCGGCGAATCGAAATATTTAGGATCGGGCCAGACCGTCACCCGGGTACCGGATTTCTTGTCTTCCTTGCCAGCGGCGCGTGATTTCAGTTTTGAGGTGAGGTCACCACCGGAGAAGGCAATCGTGTGTACACCATTACCTTTGTCATCCTTGCGCCAGACGGTAATGTCGAGTTTGGAAGACAGCGCATTGGTGACAGAAACACCGACACCGTGCAGACCACCGGAGAATGCATACGCGCCCCCCGAACCCTTGTCGAATTTACCGCCGGCGTGCAGACGGGTGAAGACGATTTCGACCGTGGGTACTTTTTCTTCCGGATGCAGGCCGACGGGGATACCGCGACCATCGTCTTCAACGCTAACGCTGCCATCTTTATGCAGCGTGACAAAGATATTCTTGCCGTGACCGCCGAGCGCTTCATCGGAGGCATTGTCAATGACTTCCTGAATGATGTGGAGTGGGTTCTCGGTTCGGGTGTACATACCGGGTCGTTGCCGGACTGGCTCGAGTCCTTTCAGAACGCGGATGGATGATTCGCTGTAATCAGATTTTTTGCTGGCCATGCGACAAGTGTAGGTGGTTAAAAGCGGTGGGCCCGGGGATGTGTTTAGCGACATACCCTCAGAGGCAAAGTGGCTGCATTCTAATGAAATTTCCCGCAGAGGGGATCACGGCGTCAGAAAAGTCTATTTCGACAGCATCTGCATCGCGCGTTCCAGGCCATCCATGGTGATCGGGTACATGCGCTCGCTCATCAGTTGACGGATGATAGCGATCGATTGCCGGTACTGCCACAGTGCCTCGGGTTCGGGATTGAGCCAGACGCATTTGGGGAACTGCTGGGCAAAGCGCTGCAGCCAGACTGCGCCGGCCTCTTCATTGTGATATTCGACCGAGCCACCGGGTTGAACGATTTCGTAGGGGCTCATGGTGGCATCGCCGACGAAAATCACTTTGGTATCTGGTGGATATTTGCGCAACACGTCCCAGCTCGCAAACCGCTCTGCGTGCCGGCGGCGATTATTTTTCCACAGTGTCTCGTACAGACAGTTGTGGAAGTAGAAGAATTCCATGTTCTTGAATTCGGTTTTTGCTGCGGAGAACAGCTCTTCCACACGCGCAATGTGATCATCCATGGTGCCGCCGACATCCATGAGCATCAGCACCTTGACCTTGTTCTTGCGTTCGGGCTGCATTTTGATGTCCAGCCAGCCAGCGTTATTGGCGGTGGCGCGGATGGTGTCATCGAGCGCCAGTTCATCCTGTGCACCTTCACGCGCGAATTTACGCAACCGACGCAGCGCGACCTTGATGTTGCGTGTACCCAGTTCGCGTTCGCTGTCATAGTCACGATAGGTGCGGGCATCCCACACCTTGACGGCGCTGCGTTTGCCGCCTTCGCCGCCGATGCGTATGCCCTCGGGATTTTGTCCGCCGTTCCCGAAAGGCGAAGTGCCACCGGTGCCTATCCATTTGTTACCGCCCTCGTGACGCCCTTTTTGTTCCTCGAGCAGCTGTTTGAGTCGGTCCATCAGCTTGTCGTAACCGAATTTTTCAAGTGCCGCTTTTTGTTCCGGTGTGAGTTCGCGTTCGAGTCGCTTCATCAGCCAGTCGAGCGGAATGTCGGGATTTTTCTCGAAGAGAGCCTCGACGCCATGAAAGTAGGCGCCAAAAGCTTGGTCGAATTTATCGAAATTGGCTTCATCCTTCACCAGCGTGATACGCGAGAGGTAGTAGAAATCATCCAGCGAGGGCGCGATAACCTGCTTTTCCAGTGCTTCGAGCAGCACCAGAAATTCCTTGATCGAGACTGGGATTTTCGCGCTCTTGAGCGTGAAAAAAAAGTCGATCAGCATGAGGTGATTTAGCGGTTGTTGCGCGACATGAAGACCAGTCGCTCAAAGAGGTGCACATCCTGCTCATTTTTGAGCAAGGCGCCATGCAGCGGCGGCACGATAGCTTTCTGATCCTGGCTGCGCAGGGCTTCAGGCGGTATATCTTCTGCCAGCAGCAGTTTTAGCCAGTCCAGCAGCTCGGAGGTGGATGGTTTCTTCTTCAGACCGGGTACGTCACGCAGCTGATAAAAAGTATTCAGTGCTTGCGCCAGCAGATCTTTCTTCAGTCCGGGAAAATGCACATCGACGATCTGCTGCATCGTTTCCGCGTCGGGGAATTTTATGTAATGAAAGAAGCATCGGCGCAGGAAAGCATCCGGCAGCTCTTTCTCATTGTTCGATGTAATAATCACCAGCGGCCGGTGCTTGGCACGCACCATCTCACGGGTTTCATAGACATAAAACTCCATGCGGTCGATCTCGCGCAGCAGATCATTGGGGAATTCGATGTCGGCCTTGTCGATCTCGTCGATCAGCAGCACCACGGGCTGATCCGAGGTGAAGGCTTGCCAGAGCACGCCGCGCACGATGTAGTTCTGAATATCCCGCACACGCTCGTCGCCGAGCTGGGAATCGCGCAAACGTGAGACCGCGTCATACTCGTAGAGGCCTTGCTGGGCCTTGGTCGTGGATTTGATGTGCCATTGCAAAAGTGGCATCTTTAGCGCTGCCGCCACCTCTTCGGCCAGCATGGTCTTGCCCGTGCCGGGCTCACCCTTGATCAGCAGGGGACGTTGCAAGGTCAGAGCGGCATTGACCGCGAGTTTCAGGTCGCTGGTGGCGACGTATTGCTCCGATCCTTCAAAGCGCAGAGGTTTATTCATTGTACTGATCAGTCATGGAAAATAAGCTTGAGTATAAACGACGGACCGTCCGATGGCGGCGCACCTAGGTTGGTTACCGTAGGTCAATATTAGACTCGCCTGCCATGAATCGGTTAGAATTGCGTTCGTTTTTTGTGACGGACAGGCAATATTTCACGCACCAGCGGAGCCTGTTTCCACCTGCATCAGTCCCGTTTTTGAACAACCCACCCAGCTATCATGAAAAAACTTTTTGTTCTTACTGTGCTGGCCTCGCTCGCTCAGGTGTCGGTCGCTGCCGATGTCAAAGGTGATGTAAATGCGGCCAAAAACAAGGTCGCCATGTGCGTTGGCTGCCACGGCATCCCGGGCTATAAAGCCTCTTTCCCTGAAGTGTATCGCGTACCGATGCTGGGTGGTCAGTCCGAGAAATACATTGCTGCTGCACTGAATGCCTATAAAAAAGGTGAGCGCAAGCACCCGACGATGGTGGGTATTGCCGCCGGCCTGTCCGATCAGGACATTGCCGATGTCTCTGCCTATTACGCCCAGCAGAAATAAACGGAGCCCTCCATGAAAAAGCTATTTGTATTCCTTGCTCTGGCGCTGTCGATGAACGCGTTTGCGGGCAATGTCGAAGCGGGCAAGGCCGCTGCGCAGAAATATAACTGCGCTTCCTGCCATGGCGCAGATTTCAACAGTCCTATCGATCCCAGCTACCCAAAGCTCGCAGGCCAGCACGCTGATTACCTTGAGCACGCACTGGTTGCCTACCAGCGGGGCGGCAATGGCGCGAATGGTCGCGGCAATGCGATCATGGGCGGTATGGCCAAGCCATTGTCGAAAAAAGAGATCAGCGACATCGCAGCCTACCTCGCCAGCCTGCCGGGCTCGCTGGTGGTTCGCAAGTAAGCCTGTCCCAGGGTGTGCAGAGAGCCGCGCAATGCGCGGCTTTTTTTATAGGCTGGCGCGTTGACGAATGCAATGGATATAGGCCTCACCATCGGGTGGTGTGCCGTTGCGCTGAGCGGTCCACAGCATTTCACCCAGACATTCCATGATCGCGTGATGAGCATGATGTACTGAGCCCAGCCGCTTGATCAGCACCTCGCTCGCATCGCGTATACCCGGTGGTTGATCAACCGAGATCTGTTCGTGTATAGACAGGTGCATGGACAAATGCAGAAAAGGGTTGCTGCGTCCTTGATCGACGCTGTAGTCCGTCTCCAGAGCACGCTCGGAATCAGCGAGATCGTTTTCGTACTCGGGATGCTGACGTATCCAGTCGCTGGCAATCGCTTCGAGCGGCGTGAGTACCTCACTCTGCATGGATTTTTTCCAGGTGTTGCAGAAGAACTGACGGACTTCGTCTTTGCTGGGGTTAAACATGCTTTTTGTATTTAATCAAGGAAAGCACGAAGATACTCATACCGCTTTTTCAGGTTGGGGCGTTTTTGATTTGAACTCGCATAAATCGGCAATCAGGCAATTCCAGCACTGCGGGCTACGCGCGGTACAAGTATAGCGACCATGCAGTATCAGCCAGTGATGCGCATCCATCAGGTATTCGGGTGGCACAAACTTCATCAGTTTTTGCTCGACAATATCGACATTTTTGCCGGGTGCAATACCAGTACGATTGGAGACGCGGAAGATATGCGTATCGACGGCCATCGCCGGGACGCCAAAGGCAGTATTGAGCACGACATTGGCGGTCTTGCGACCCACACCGGGTAAGGCTTGCAGAGCCTCGCGATCGCGCGGTACCTCGCCGCCATGCTGCTCGAGCAGAATGCGGCACGTTTCGATCACGTTCTTTGCTTTGTTGCGATATAAACCTATAGTTTGCACAAACGGGATCAGGCCATCTACGCCCAGCGCATAAATGGCCGCCGGTGTATTTGCCACCGGATACAGCTGTCGCGTCGCCTTGTTGACTGAAACGTCCGTGGCTTGTGCCGACAGAATGACAGCGATCAGTAATTCGAAAGGCGTGGTGTATTCCAGCTCGGTCGTGGGATGCGGATTCGCTGCCTTGAGTCGCGCAAAAATTTCCCTGCGTTTTTCAGGATTCATGACTTATCCCTGGCCGATGCGTCCTTTTGCTGTCGGGCTCTGTCCATTGCTGCTTCAATGATGGCACGCTTACGCTCTTTCTCAGCGAGCGCTTCGGGATCTTGTGCGGATTCATTGTTGACTTCACGTAATTTGGCCGCTGCTTTTGCAGCGAGTCGTGCATCGTTTTCGGTTTTTTCACGGATCAGTCGTTCATTGCGAAGGTGGAAGCGTTGACGTGCTGCGTCTGCGGCCTGAGGTGACCACGCATCCCATCCGGTTTTACCCGGCGTTACCGAGATCATTGCAATGCAATCGACCGGACAGGGAGCGACACAAAGATCGCAGCCGGTGCAGAGCTCAGGTATCACCGTGTGCATTTGTTTGGCTGCACCGATGATTGCATCGACGGGACAAGCCTGTATGCACAGCGTGCACCCTATGCACGCACTTTCATCGATCACGGCAACCGGGCGTTCTCGCTCAGTGCCATGGACGGGGTTGAGGGGTATCACAGGTTTGCCCAGTGCTGCAGCCAGCCGCGCAATGCCTTGCGCGCCACCAGGCGGGCACTGGTTGTAACTTGCCTCGCCGTTGGCGATGGCCTCGGCATAGGGACGGCAGGCGGGATAGCCGCATTTCGTACACTGCGTCTGCGGCAGCAGGTCTTCAAGACGATCGGCGAGGGTGGATGAGCGATCTGACATAGATCGACATTATCCGGTATTTGCGATTCAGGGAGAGGCTGGATAAATCCACACCCTATGGCGAGCCTGCGTCGCTGTGCGACGCGGGGGACAGCAAAATCAGGGGCTTATCGCATGTCATGAAGCTGAAAAAGTGTCTGGTTTTATTTTATCAGCGCCTTGTCAAATCACGACCATAAAAAAGCCGCCCGAAGGCGGCTGATGCAAGACACGGCCGGGTCAGGCATGCGCGCGGATGAATTCGGCTATGCGGGGCGCAATCATTTCGCGCCAGCGACGGCCGGAGAAAATCCCGTAGTGGCCGCACTTTGGCGCTTCGAAATGCTGTTTCATATTCGCAGGAATACCGGAGCACAGGTCTTGCGCGGCTTGGGTCTGGCCCGAGCCAGAAATATCATCAAGTTCGCCCTCGATGGTGAACAAGGCCACGGACGTGATGTCCTGCGGTCTGACCAGTTTGCCTTCGACTTCCCAGGTACCCAGGGGCAGCGCGTGATCCTGAAACACGGTTTTGATCGTTTCAAGGTAATACTCGGCGGGCATGTCGAGCACGGCGTTGTATTCATCGTAGAACTTGCGGTGTTCTTCTGCCGATTCATTGTCACCTTCGCGCAGATGCAGGTAGAACTCCCAATGACTTTGGGCATGACGACGTGGATTCATTGCGACGAAGCCGGCGTGCTGCAAGAAACCTGGATAAACGCGGCGGCCGTAGCCGGGGTAATTCGGTGGCACGCTGTAGATCACATTGTTTTCAAACCAGGCGTAGGGTTTGTTCATCGCCAGATCATTGACTTCGGTTGGCGATTTGCGTGAATCGATAGGACCACCCATCATCACCATGGTTTTGGGAAGTACGGTTTCGCCCGCACTGGCCATCAGCGAGATAGCCGCCAGTACCGGTACGGTAGGCTGACAGACCGAGACCACGTTCAGGTTCGGCCCGAGGAAACGTATGAATTCCTGCACGTAGTAGATGTAGTCATGCAGGTGGAACGCACCTTTTTCCATGGGGACCATGCGCGCATCGATCCAGTCGGTGATGTACACATCGTGCTCAGGCAGCAGGGTACGGACGGTATCCCGCAACAGGGTCGAGTGGTGCCCGGAGAGCGGTGCCACCAGCAATATCTTGGGTTGAATCAGCTGTTCAGGCGCGAGGAAATGGGCATCCTTGCGGAAATGCAGCAACTTGCAGAACGGCTTTTCGACGACCGTGTCCTCAATGATGGCAGTACGGGCGCCGGCTATTTCGGTGTGTGTGATGCCAAAGGCGGGCTTTTCATAATCCTTACCCAGTCGAAACATCAGTTCGTAGCCTGCAGCGATGCGCTGAGAAAACGGCGTGTGCGCAAAAGGCGAGACGGGGTTCGTAAACAGCTTGGACGATGCCTCAGCCCACTGAATAAGCGGGTTAAGCAAGGTGCGATTCATTTCGTGAAGTTGATAGAGCATGATGACCCCTCATTCAAGACGCTCAAATTGTGTCCCCAATCCCATATTTCTGCAATGCAGCAAATACAATAAGCAGAAATTTGAGGGGATCGAGGAGCGTTGATCGCCCACCTTTCTAAAATAGCTGAAAAAGCTTGAAAACACGCATCGCAGTGGCGTTAAGCCAACTAGTTTCTTCAATGTAACACATCTTTTTCAGGGCATTTTTGCCAGTTTGCTGCTCATGAGCTTGCCTTTCAGACAACTCCTGCTCGTGCCAAGACGGATGTGCCCGAAAAAACCGCACATTCGCCTGATCAATTGGACCGTAAATGGTTCGGATTGCGCCCCTGGAGAGCGCTGGTCATAGAGGATTTACTCGGGTGTCTGGCTCTGGAGGATCTTGCAACATGGAAAATTGGCAAGGTCTGCGTGATAAAATTCGTCCCCATGATGTTCCGCCTATGCTCCAGGAAAGCGCTGTCGTGCTGGTTAGTGGCAGCGTTGCTTTGGCAATCGCTCATGCCGGCGATTGCCGGCCTGCGCTCAGGCGATGGCGGGCGTTGGACCGAGGTCTGCGCCAGCTCGGGCGTCAAGTGGGTCCAGACATCCGATGTCGGCCAGCCTCAGGTCTCGCATGCAGCGGCAGATCATTGCGTATTGTGTGCCGCCACCGGTGCTGCTCGCGATTTCGATGTACGTGCTTATCTATCGGATGCAGCGACTGACAGCCTTTCTCTCCGGCGCGGTCGTACGCCGGTGTTGAGCTTCTCCGCATTTCAGCGACGTTCTCGCGCGCCCCCCTCCTTCTCCTGATCACAACCTGATGTCGCTGGCGGTACACGAATGTGTTCCGTTGCGATCCTTTCCGCTGTATTTCAGGAGTTTTCATGTCTGCTGCTGTTACCAGAGCGTTCATCGCGAGCGCTCTTTGTGTCGCGCAAACCGGGTTTGCCGATACGCTCTTGCCTGCCGTGACAGTGACCGGTACGCGCGAGCAAACGCTTTTGTCGGAGACCCCCGCATCGGTGGGGGTGATCGATCGCGGTGCGATCGATTTCAACCGACCATCCCATCCCCAACAGTTGCTGGGGCAGATTCCCGGCGTGGCCATCGCGGTCACCAATGGCGAGGGTCACACGACGGCGATCCGTCAGGGCTTTACCACCGGGCCGATGTACCTGTTTCTGGAAGATGGTATCCCCGCGCGCGCCACTGGCAATTTCAATCACAACGCATTGTATGAACTCAATCTCCCCTCGGCAGGTGGCGTCGAGGTTGTGCGTGGTATTGGCTCAGCCTTGTACGGGTCGGATGCGATCGGCGGTTTGGTGAATGTCTTGTCTCGCACCCCACGCGAGACTGCCGGTGCCGATCTCTCGGTAGAGGCAGGAAGTTTTGGCTGGGGGCGTGTGTTGGGTGGTATCGATAGTGGTCGGCGTGGGCCCAATGCCCTGCGCGCGGATCTCAATCTCACTCATACCGATGGCTGGCGTGACAGCACGGCTTATGACCGACAAAGCCTAAATCTGCGCTGGGATCATGAGTACGATTCACAGACTTTGGTAAAAACTATTTTGGGAGCAACGCATATTGATCAGCAGACGGGGGCGAACTCGGCATTGCCTCTGGGTTTGTATTTGAATAATCCGACCGTGAATCTGCGCTCGGCTGCGTATCGCGAGGTGGATGCACTACGCCTGTCATCGGCAGTCGAGAAAGATTTGGGGCAGGGCATGCAACTGAGTTTTACCTCGTATTTTCGTGATAACCGTATGGATCTCAACGGTTCGTACAATTTTCCCACCAATGCACGCATAGAAAAAACGCAGGTGCAGTCCTACGGATTGATGACCAAATTCCGTCAAAACTTGAATGACAAAATGCGTACTCGTCTGATTGCCGGTCTCGACCTCGATTACAGCCCCAGCCAGAGACTAGAAGACAAAACGACACTATTGACCGATACAGTCGCCGGGCAGACTCGCTATTACAGCTATGTTTTAGGGCAGCGTATCTATGACTACGACGTGACCTACCAGAGTGCAGCACCTTATTTGCATCTTGAGTTGTCGCCGACGGATGCGCTGCGTTTCACTGTGGGGCTGCGTTATGACTACGCAAGTATGTCGATGCAAAATAATCTAGGACAGAACGCCACTGTGAACAGCTTCTATCAATTGGCGGATACTGCGGTGAATTTTTCCCGGCTATCGCCAAAGCTGGGACTTACCTGGGCAGTGAACGAGTTCTCTCATGCGTTTGCCTCTTACAACCAGGGTTTTCGCACCCCTTCTGAAAATCAGCTGTTTCGTTCCGGTGCGACAGGGCTTACGGCGGCCGCAGCGGCAGCAGCACTCCGTCCGATACTGGCCGAGCAATTCGAGGTTGGCCTACGGGGTGAGGTGCAACGCTGGTCATATGAACTGGTCGCATATCACTTGAAGAAACAGGATGATCTGCTCGCGCAGCGCGACAGCAGTGGCGTCACAGTACAGACGAATAATGGCAGTACCGAGCATCAGGGTGTGGAAATGGGACTGGGAACAGAGATCGCCCCCAGGCTGCGGCTTGATCTGGCAGCCTCGTATGCGAAGCACCGCTATCGCCAGTGGCGCACCAGCATCGCGAATTACTCGGGTAATGAGATAGAGAATTCACCTCGATTGCTCGCTAATCTACGCCTCACATGGCAACCCGTCAAAGGTACGCAGGCGCAGCTTGAGTGGGTAGAACTTGGTTCCTATTATCTGGAAGCGAGCAATCTGCAAGGTAAATACGACGGCCACCGTTTGTTCAATGCACGTATCAGCACGCAGCTGGATCGGGACTGGTCATGTTTTGCGCGCCTCGTGAATCTGACTGACAAGCGCTATGCAGACAGCGCGTCGTATGCATCAAGCATGGCAATGTATTCACCCGGTCTGCCGCGTGCTGTTTATCTGGGCGTACAGAGAACGTGGTGAATAGGATGTTTAAAAATTCAATATTACTTCTTTTGTGGATACCGCTGGCAGTCGCAGCCCAGCACAAGCATCAAGCGACGCTGGCTACGGGTGCTGCTTTCGCACCGGATGGCAGTGTCGTAGTTGTGGGCTTGGATGCCGGAAAATTATTCATGCAACGCCGACTTGTGGACGGTGAGTGGGGTGAGCGCCTACGACTGGAGATTGGTGACGATACCGTCGCAACCAACGGCGACAATCGACCCAAGATCGCATTTGGCCCAGCCTCTGAGGTCGCGATCAGCTACACACACCCGCTAGCAAAGCCTTACACCGGTGAGATACGCATGCTGCGTTCGGCAGATGGTGGACAGAATTTCTCTCTCCCTTTTACGGTTCATCAGGACAGGCAGATCATTACGCATCGCTTTGATGCCATACAGTTTGATGCACGAGGAGATTTGTACACCTTCTGGATCGATAAACGCGATGCAGAGCAGGCGCGACGGTCTGCCAAAGACAATCCATCCGCCTATGAAGGCGCAGCGATTTATTACAATATTGCTTCCGATGGCGGGCGTACCGTCAGTGAAGATCGCAAGCTGGCGGATTACAGCTGCGAGTGTTGTCGTATCTCGCTGATTGCCGAGCCTGTGGAGGGTGTTGCCGCGCTCTGGCGCCATGTGTTTGCAGGGAGTATTCGCGATCACGCATTTGCGCGTGTCACCCGCACGCAAGCTTCATCACGTGTACGTGCGAGTCACGATGATTGGGTGGTGCGCGCCTGCCCGCATCATGGACCCGGCCTCGCTCGCGCTGCCGGCGGTGGCTATCACGCTGTGTGGTTTGGCGAACATAAAGGTTTTCAACGGGTACGTTACGGCAGACTCGATGCAAAGGGGCACGCTGTCGGCAGGGTGCTGGAGTTGCCTGATGCACGTGCCGAGCATCCAGATATCGTCAGCGCTGGTCAGCGGGTGGTAATTGCATGGCGCAGCTTTGATGGTACCAACACACAGATCAGTGTCTGGATATCGGAGGATGATGGACGTCATTTCACGCTGCGGCGGCTGCACTCGTCAGAGTTCGATAATGACTACCCCAGACTGATCGAGCGTAACGGCAAAATAGCGCTGGTATGGCGAACCGAGAGAGAAATTCATGTCATCGATTTTTAACTATGCGATTGGTTTGTCCATGCTGCTGTGTGCTCCGGTCCTCGCTGCACCAACGGAGGTGGAACCCTTTGACAAATCAACCTGGCCCACCCTGATCAATGACAAGCGACAGCCAGCGATAATCGTGTTTTCTTCGGTCAGCTGTACCCATTGTCCCGGTGCGATCGAGCGGCTCGCGACCCGCCGCGCTGCAAGCCAGTCGGCAACGCGTTTGTATGTGGTGCTGATGGACAGTGAGCATGACTCGGCTGCGCTCAGCAGTCCGCATCATCGTCTTGCCGACCGCCTGTTTGCGTTTCGTGGGCGCTCTCAGCCGCTCCAGTACTTGGTGAATCCTGATTGGCGCGGGATGACGCCCTATATTGCCTATATCGATGGCAAGAGTGCTGTACGTTTTGTGTTGGGTGAGCCAGATGACCGAACGCTAGTGGTTTGGCTACAAGGGAAAAAATGACGCTAAAAAAAACGGATACCCGCAGGTATCCGTTCTGGTGATTCATCACAACAGCATTAATCGAAAACAGGCGACTCGACACCTAAAATCTTGTGCAGCTTTGGTGATGTTGTCGTGTACTGCATATGAATTTTTTTCTCGGGGAAGATGTACGGCGCAGCACCAAAGGCCGCAAGCGCAGCTTCATGAAAGCCTGAGAGGATCAGTTTCTTCTTGCCAGGATAGACGTTGATATCACCGACCGCAAAAATACCGGGCACATTGGTTTCGAATTTTTCTGTGTCTACTTTGAGCTGCTTGCGCTCAATGTCCAGTCCCCACTCGGCAATCGGGCCCAGTTTTGGCGAAAGACCAAAGAACACCAGCAAATCATCCAGTGGCAGGCGACGTGTGACGCCATCCGCACCGGTGACCTTGATCTCAGTGAGCTTGTCGTCGCTGGATTCGAAGCCTGTCACTTGACCGATCAGCAGCTGCATTTCGAATTGTTCGCAGAGCTCTTTCATTTTCGCAACAGAGGCGGGCGCTGCGCGGAACTCATCTCGACGATGTAGAAGAATCACCGATTCCGCCTTTCCCTGCAGGTTGAGCGCCCAGTCGAGCGCTGAGTCACCACCACCGCAAATGACGATATTGCGGCCAGCGAAGCGCGCAGGGTCTTTCACACGATAGAACAACTGCTTGCCTTCGAAAGCCTCAATGCCATCAACCTTGATCGTACGCGGCTGAAATGAGCCCACGCCGGCGGCGATGAAGATCGTTTTGGTGATGAAGCGGGTACCGATCGAGGTTTCCAGATCGAAGCGACCATCATCGCGTTTTTGTACCAGTGTGACTTCTTGGCCCAAATGAAAGGTGGGTTCGAAAGGCTCGATCTGCTTAAGCAGATTGTCGGTCAACTCCTGACCCGTACAGACGGGCACCGCCGGTATATCGTAGATTGGTTTGTCAGGATAAAGCTCAACGCACTGACCACCAACGGCGGCGAGCGAGTCGATCACATGGGCTTTGATTTCAAGAAGGCCCAGCTCGAAGACCTGAAACAGGCCAACGGGTCCGGCTCCGATAATCACGGCATCGGTTTCAATCGGAGTGTTAACAGAGGTGTTCATTCGAGTCAGAGAAGTTGAAGGCTATTGAGCCAGATAACGTACCAACCCCGGCCGGAGCCGGGGCTGAGAAAGAGTTGCACGGCACCCGCGTCGGGCAGCCGGAGCGATTAGCGTTCGAGATACTGTAATTTTTCCTTGGTGTCCTTCCACTCGTCGGCATCGGCGAGTGGCGCTTTCGACTTGGTGATCGAGGGCCATTTGCGGGCCAGCTCGACGTTCAGTTTGATGAACTGCTGCTGGTCAGCTGGCACGTCCTCCTCGGCATAGATGGCATTGACCGGACACTCGGCGACGCACACCGCGCAGTCGATGCATTCATCGGGATCGATCGTGAGGAAATTGGGTCCCTCGCGGAAGCAATCCACAGGGCAGACATCGACGCAGTCAGTGTAACGGCAGCGGATGCATGATTCGGTCACAACGTGGGTCATACAACAGTCCTATCTGTGAATATTTTTGAAACAAAGCCGAAGAAAAACAGGCGAAAGCACTAGCGAAAACTCAGGCTTTGTTCCTGATACCTGCCCCGAATGCGGGGATTTTCCGTGCCGGAGGAAGGCCTGCAAGCGGCTTTCCGACAAAGCATTGCATTTTAAGACAAATTGTGGGCCCTCACACGGCTCGCTTAGATGATTTTTGAATATGCAAATACGCATCCTGCCCGTGAACCGTGAATATTTTGGCATCACACTCTGAAATAAAATCAAGCGCCTTGTCCGGCGTGCTTTTCTTTACCGGGATAAAATCGGCCGGCCAGAACAGGGGAGACCATGGATACATCCGCCGCACGCCAGGCGATTTTCAGTCGCATACGCAAAGCACAGAACAGACCGGCCGAGCCCACGCCGGCGGAACTCGCACAGGTCACCGACTACCTGAGACATCATGAGGCCGGCCCAAGGCCCGATCTCGGCATCGACCTGGTCGAGCGCTTTCGTGTTCAGGCCTTGCGAACATCGCAGACCCTGGATGAGGTGGCGACTTTGGACGATGTGCCTGCGGCTGCGGCACGCTATATAGATAGCATCGGTGTCCCCAAGTCCGCCATCGCATGGCAGTCACTCACCGCGCTACCTTGGCAAGCTTCCGGCATCCGCGTGGATTTCCGGCCGCCAGTCGACAAGGACCTGATCGGTATTACGGGCTGTTTTTGTGCCGTGGCCGAAACCGGTACCCTCATGCTGCTGTCCGGCGCGGATACTTTCGCATCAGCTGCGCTGCTTCCAGAAACGCATTTGGCGATCGTGCCGATGTCGCGTGTGGTGGGCTCTATTGAAGATGCGTTTGCACTTGCCAAGAAAGAGCGCGGCGAGCTGCCGCGCGCAACCAATTTCATTTCCGGGCCCTCACGAACCGGGGATATCGAGCAGACGATTGTGCTGGGTGCGCACGGCCCCTACCGGGTACACGTGATTCTGGTGCGAGATATCTGAGTCAACGGTAGTCCCAATGAAGCCCAAAATTCTCATCACGCGCGCTGTGTTTCCGGAAGTGATTGACTACCTGTCTCAGCATTTCGATGTCGATTCAAATCAATCGGACGAGGCCTTTTCCGAAGCTGAGCTGATAAGGCGGCTGCAGGGCAAGGTGGGCATTTACGCCAATCCCACCACCATCATGTCTGCGGACGTCATACGCAGTGCGCCTGAGCTGCGCGCGATCTGCAATGTGGCGGTGGGCTATAACAACATCGATGTCGCCGCCGCCACGGCGGCTGGCATCATGGTGACCAATACACCGGATGTGCTGAATGAAACGACGGCCGATTTTGGCTGGACGCTGCTGATGGCGGCAGCGCGACGTGTAACGGAATCCGAGCATTATGTGCGTGCCGGCCTCTGGAAAAAATGGACCTACGACGCTTTCATGGGTGTGGATGTGCATGGCAGCACACTGGGCATCATTGGCATGGGTCGCATCGGTCAGGCGGTTGCACGGCGTTCGATGGGTTTCCATATGAAAGTCATCTACAACAACCGTTCGCGTTTGGCACCGGAATTGGAAGCCAAGGCAAACAACGCACAACACGTGAGCCGTGAAGAGCTCTTGCGTACTGCCGACCACGTGGTGCTGGTGTTGCCCTACTCGAAAGAATCGCATCATCTGATCGGTGCCGCCGAGCTTGCGCTGATGAAGCCAACGGCAACGCTGATCAATATCGCGCGCGGTGGTATTGTTGATGATGCGGCGCTAATTGAGGCATTGAGCGCTGGGAAAATCGCTGCTGCGGGTCTGGATGTGTTTGAAAACGAGCCTGCATTCAATCCGGGCTTTCTGAAGCTGAGCAATGTGGTGCTCACGCCGCATATCGGCAGCGCTTCTGGCCCGACGCGTCGTGCAATGGCTGATTGCGCTGCGGACAACCTGATTGCTGCGCTATCGGGTCATCGTCCACCGAATTTGCTGAACCCCGAATCATTTAAACAATAACAACCACGCTCGAGAGGGCAGGAGATACCGATGGCCGATTTCACGATTGTTCAACAGCACAGCTTGTCCATGGAGGGAGCTCGCGCTGCTGCGCAAAAAGTGGCCGACCAGATGGCGGTTGATTATGAAATGACACACCAGTGGGTGGGTGACGTACTCGAGTTCAAGCGCAGTGGTTTTTCCGGCACGCTCGCGCTTTCGGAGGGTAGTGCTCAGCTCGAGGTGGTGCTTGGCTTCATGCTGCGTGGTTTTGCGAAGAAGATTGAAGAGCAGGTGAGCAAAAACATGCATAAGGTATTCTGCGGCGACACCGATCAGGACGCCGCCTAAAGGTGCGCAAGCGGGCCTGCCGGCCCGCTCTTGTACTGATCAGACTTCCAGCAATTCCACATCAAAAATCAGTGTCGCGTGCGGAGGTATGACACCGCCTGCGCCGCGTGCACCGTAGCCAAGCGCTGAGGGAATCACCAGTCGGCGCTTGCCGCCGACCTTCATGCCTTGCACGCCCTGATCCCAGCCCTGAATGACTTGGCCAGCGCCGAGTGAGAATTCAAAGGGTTCATCGCGATCCACGCTGGAATCAAATTTTTCGCCGGGACTGCCATCCTCGTTTTGCAGCCAACCGGTGTAGTGAACCGAGACAAACTGACCTGCCGCCGCTTCGGCACCATCGCCGATGGTCAGGTCTTCGTATTGCAGGCCAGAGGCCGTCATGATCAGGGACATGATCTTTCCTTCAGGGTGGGTCAACAAGAGTCCGGCATTCTAGCAGCCACGACCCTCTTATAATGCGGGACGATCATGATGCCTCTCTTTACCGCCCTCTTGCGTGCCATCGCCTCGCAGCTGCATTTCCGTATGCTGCTGCTGACGCTCTTGCCCTTGCTGGTAGGGTTGGGGCTGTGGGGCCTGCTGCTGTGGCAGGGGCTACAGCCATTGATAGACCAGTTGCATCAGTGGTTTTCCGATTATTCGCTGTTCAGCGGTGTGGGGGAGCGGCTGGATGCCTGGGGTCTTTCAGCCATCAGAACGCTGATGGTGCCATTGCTGGCGATGTGGCTCTTGCTGCCACTGATGATTCTGAGCGCACTGTTACTCGTCGTCTTGTTGTCCATGCCCGCTATTGCGCGCCATGTCGCTGCAAATTTTCATCCTCAACTCGTGATGCGCCACGGTGGTTCGTTTGCAGGCAGCTTGTGGGTATCCTTGTCATCATTTATCGCGTTTCTGTGCATCTGGCTGGTCACGCTGCCGCTGAACCTTGTACCTTTGTTCGCGCTGTGTATCCAGCCATTACTCTGGGGCTGGCTGACCAGTCGAGTGATGGCCTATGATGCGCTGGCCGATTTTGCCGATGCGGACGAGCGCCGCACGATACTGAAACAGCAGCGCTGGCCCTTGCTGGCCATCGGTGTGGTGACTGGCAGCTTGGGTGCTGTGCCCGGTTTGCTGTGGCTGGGTGGCGTGGTGTCGGTGATTTTGTTTCCGCTGCTGGCAGCGCTGGCGATTTGGCTTTATCTACTGGTTTTCGTATTCAGCGGTTTGTGGTTCCAGCATTACTGTCTCGATGCGCTGGCCCGCTTGCGCAGCATACCCATGAATGCGGATGATCCCGGTCGCATCATCGATATCAATGAATACCTCTGAATGGGCAATCTATGAGTTTTGGCATCATCATCATTGGCGATGAAATCCTGTCGGGCAAGCGCACCGACAAGCATTTGGCGAAGCTGATCGAGCTGTTGTCAGCGCGTGGCCTGAGTCTGTCGTGGGCCGAATATCTCGGTGATGATCCGGTTCGTATTACCGAAACACTCAGGCGCACCATGGCCACGACAGATATTGTTTTTTCCTGCGGCGGCATAGGCGCGACTCCGGATGATCACACCCGGCAATGCGCTGCGGCCGCGCTCGATGTGCCGCTGGTACTGCATCCCGAGGCCAGGGACAAAATTCGCGAACGCATCCGCGACATGTCACTGGAATCCGGTGTCGAGCCTGACTTCGACAAACCCGACAATCTGCATCGTCTAAAGATGGGCGAATTTCCCCAGGGTGCGGAGATTATTCCGAATGCCTTCAATAAAATTCCGGGCTTCGCATTGCGTAACGAGACGGGTGGCGTTCACTATTTTTTGCCAGGTTTTCCGGTCATGGCTGAGCCAATGATGAACTGGGCGCTGGATACCCATCATGCTGATTTATTTCATCGATTCGCCTATATCGAAAAATCCGTCATTGTGCATGACGGTATCGAGTCCACACTGACGCCATTGATGGAAGCGCTCGAAACCGAATTCCCTGGCGTTCGTGTTTTCAGTCTGCCCAGTGTCGGCGATGGCACGCGGCGACGTCACATCGAATTGGGAGTCAAGGGTGACCCTGAAATCGTTGAATTGGCTTATGTGCGCATGCTGGCTGGTCTGGATTCATTGAAGCAGGCCTATGCAGCTGACTGACGCTGACGGATCTGTTTCAGGACGCTGCAGCTTTTCCCTGATCGAGCAAACCCTGTGTACGGATGAACGTAATCACCTCATCAACACCATCGCCCTTGCGAAGATTGGTAAACACAAACGGACGATCGCCGCGCATTTTTTTTGCATCACTGGCCATCACTTCGAGATTGGCACCCACATGTGGTGCCAGATCGGTTTTGTTAATGATCAGCAGATCCGAACGCGTGATGCCAGGCCCGCCCTTGCGGGGGATTTTTTCTCCGCCAGCCACATCGATCACATAAATAGTCAGATCTGACAACTCGGGACTGAAGGTCGCCGCCAGATTGTCGCCACCGGATTCCACCAGAATCAGATCCAGCTCAGGAAAGTCAGCACTCATGCGCGCGATCGCCTCAAGATTGATTGACGCATCTTCACGTATCGCCGTGTGCGGACAACCGCCGGTTTCCACACCCATCAGACGCTCGGAAGGCAGCGCATCGGCGCGCAGCAGAATCTCCATGTCTTCCTTGGTGTAGATGTCGTTGGTAATCACAGCCATCTCATACGCATCGCGCATTTTCTTGCAGAGCATTTCGCACAAGGCAGTTTTTCCGGAGCCGACCGGGCCGCCGATACCGACGCGCAGAGGATTGGGGTTTGTCATGATGTATTCCGTTTGAAATTCAGTGATGCATTAAGAGCCTGTCCGATGAGGTCGATGGCAAGTTACTGCCAACGCCGCTAGCGGCCTAATGGGACAGGCTCTAAGAGCGATACAAGCGGCTGTACTGTACTTCATGCTGCATCGATAAAAGAGAGAGTCCGGGTGACCAGTTCGAGAGTTCATCATCGGCCAGCGTGCGCGCTGTGATCGCTGCGGCTTCGATCGTCTCAGTGAGCGAGAGCAGCAGTCGCTGACCTGACACCTGACCCAATGGTACGGATTTTACGCACGCGAGTACCTGATTTTCTGCCCAGGAGAACAGCATGCCGGGCAGCGCAGACTCGGCAGGTATTTGCAGTGCGACGGTCGCTGCCGCAAGAGCGGTCGGAAACGGAATTTCTGGCTGCTGTTGCAGGATCGTGAGCAGCAATTTGTCATCGGGGGCTAGCTCGCTGATCAGTTTGGCTAGCGAATAACCCATTTGCACTGTCTCTGCACGAAACTCGGCGCTGTCGCGCGAGGCGAGGAACATCGCGGTCCAGTCAGCGACGGCATCGGCATCGTGCGCTTCAAACGCTTGTATCAGACGCCATGTAAGCGGCGCCTCGAAGCGTGCAACGATCTCATTGAGCATATCGACAATCCATGCACGTGCACTGGGCTCGTCATGCACAAAGCCGCGTGCCATCGCAGTTTCAAGTCCCTGCGAATAGCTGTAGGCACCTACCGGTAGCGAAGGGCTGGCTAATTGCAGCAGATGGAGCAGGGATGCAGATTGCATGCTTAGGGCTTGTCGTTGGGACGATGAATTTTCTGTCGCAAGGGAATCGGCGCGAGGGGGTGCTGCGCATGACCATCATGATGATGGCCGCCATAAGCACCTGACTCAGGTTCGAAAGGCGACTGCTCATCGGTCACGCTGGCACCCAAACCGATCAGCATGTCCTTGAGCACAGGATCACGACGTATGCGCAAAAAACCATCGCCCACTTCAGCTTGGGTGTGCCGATTACCCAGATGAAAGGCGCAGCGCAGCAGCGCCTGACTACCATCGCAAGTGACACGGCAGGTCGCTTCGGTGGCCGCCGTAATCTTGATGATGCGGCCGTCATCGCCTTTGACCAAATCGCCGTGCCTGAGCACGGTACCGCGCACGGTAAAGACGGCGACTTCTTCGCCAGAAACCAGTGCGGCGCGCAGACGACTTTTCTCGCGTAATTCGTAAGGCAGTACGAGTTCGCCATCAATCGTGTCAGCGTGAGTAACTTTGGTGTGCAGGGTAAGCATTTATTTTTTCAAAAAGTAATTCGCTGATAGCGTCACCGATGATCAAAACAGGAAATAGCGCTGTGCCATGGGCAGAATATTCGCCGGTTCACACACCAGTAGTTGGCCATCAGCGCGTACTTCATAGGTTTCCGAATCTACCTCCATGTGAGGCACATAGTCATTATGGATCATGTCGGATTTTCTGAGCTTGCGCATGTTTTTTACGGCTGCAATGGGCTTGTTCAGTTTCAGCGTCTCTCCGATGCCAGCGTCGTATGCTGCCTGGGACACAAAAGTGAACGATGTCCGCAGACCACCGCCGTAGGCACCAAACATCATGCGGTAATGCACTGGCTGCGGCGTGGGTATCGATGCATTCGGATCGCCCATTTGGGCTGCAGCGATCATGCCGCTTTTCAGAATCATGGAGGGCTTTACACCAAAAAACGCCGGTTTCCACAGGACGATATCGGCCAGCTTGCCTGCTTCCAGTGAGCCCACCATATGCGATACGCCATGGGTGATGGCTGGATTGATCGTGTACTTGGCCACGTAGCGCTTCACCCGGAAGTTGTCATTGCGTGCGCTGTCTGGTTGCAAAGCGCCGCGCTGCTCTTTCATCTTGTGCGCGGTCTGCCAGGTGCGCAGTATCACTTCACCCACACGTCCCATGGCCTGAGAATCGGAGGACATCATCGATATCGCACCCAGATCATGCAAAATGTCTTCTGCTGCGATGGTCTCGCGTCGTATGCGTGATTCGGCGAAGGCAATATCTTCGGTGATGGCCGGATCCAGGTGATGGCAAACCATCAGCATGTCCAGATGCTCATCGAGCGTATTGACCGTGTACGGGCGGGTTGGGTTGGTTGACGAAGGCAGCACATTGGGCTGACCCACGGCAGCGATGATGTCCGGCGCATGACCGCCGCCTGCACCTTCGGTATGGAAGGTATGAATAGTACGGTCTTTGAATGCCGCTAGTGTGTGTTCCAGGAAGCCGGCTTCATTGAGCGTATCGGTGTGAATGGCGACCTGTATATCCATGTTGTCGGCGACTGACAGGCAGTTATCAATGGCGGCTGGCGTGGTACCCCAATCTTCATGGAGCTTGAGGCCGATGGCGCCGGCACGAATCTGTTCTTCCAGCGGCAGAGGCATACTGACATTGCCCTTGCCCAGAAACCCGAGGTTCATCGGAAACGCGTCGGCTGCTGCCAGCATCGCGTGAATATGCCAGGGACCAGGCGTGCATGTGGTCGCTGCTGTACCTACGGCAGGACCGGTTCCGCCACCGATCATGGTGGTCACGCCCGACATCAGTGCCTCTTCGATTTGCTGCGGGCAGATGAAGTGAATGTGCGAATCAATACCACCCGCTGTCACGATCATGCCTTCGCCAGCGATGATTTCGGTCGCACCGCCGATCGCAAGCGTGACATCCGGTTGTATATCCGGATTACCTGCTTTGCCGATACCGGCAATGCGACCCGATTTGATACCGATGTCCGCTTTCACGATACCCCAATGATCGAGAATGACCGCATTGGTAATCACGGTGTCCATCACGTCGGCGTGCGCTCGCTGCGATTGCCCCATGCCATCACGAATGACTTTTCCGCCACCAAATTTCACTTCTTCACCGTAAGTGGTGTAATCCTTTTCTATTTCGATGAAGAGACTTGTATCGGCCAGACGAAGGCGGTCGCCCGTTGTCGGACCAAACATTTCAGCGTAGGCTTTTCGTGAGATCGTGCTCATGCTTCACCTTCTTTCAGTTTCCCCATCACCTTGCCATTGAAGCCGTACACTGTGCGTGCACCTGCGAGCGCAACCAGCTCGATAGTGCGTTCCTGGCCTGGCTCAAAACGTACGGCAGTGCCTGCGGCGATGTTCAGTCGCATGCCATACGCAGCGGCACGATCAAATTTCAGCGCGGGATTGGTTTCGTAAAAATGAAAATGCGAACCTACCTGTATCGGTCGGTCACCACTGTTGGCAACGGTCAGCATGAGGGTTTTGCGGCCGAGGTTCAGTGCAATCTCGCCGTCTTCTATCAGCATTTCACCAGGAATCATGAGGTTCTCCGTTGTTTG
>Ga0315909_10001568_pt1 | contig 30801 bp, 44 predicted proteins | sample LakEriMetagenome_11_FD_203527 | JGI IMG/M metagenome (GOLD analysis project Ga0315909, IMG submission 203527) | Freshwater fungal communities from buoy surface, Lake Erie, Ohio, United States - Buoy 2 MA125 | ecosystem: Environmental > Aquatic > Freshwater > Lake | place: USA: Lake Erie, Ohio... | reverse complement strand
CACACCCACATCATTGGTGATGTGACAGGCTTGCAGACCGCCATTGATGGGAAAGCCAATGTCAGCCACAATCATTCTATCACACAGGTCACAGGCTTGCAGGATGCTCTCAACGGAAAAGCTGACAAGGTAGCTCCCACCCTTTCTGGTAATGTTCAGATTTTTAATGGAAGCTTAAAGGTCTGGCTTGGTTCAAGTGGTATTAATGAGACATACAGCGAAGTCACTACATCTTCCGTTGTCGGCACACCAAGGGTATCAATCAGCAATTTTTCTTATCTTGGGTCTGGTGACCCGGAAATCCCTTATCTGCACACCTACCATCAAAGCGATCTTAAGAGTAATAGCTTAAACATCATAGACCAAACCTTGGATGAAAACGGACAGCCTCTGGGTGGTGGTCAGATCATATTGTCTGCCGTCAGTGGCACTGTCACTGTGGCAGTGGTGAATGATGGGAACGGAAATGCCAAGTCTATGGCAATTGATCCTGTCAATGGTGTCAGATTTCCAGACAGCACCTATCAGGCAACTGCCTTCTTGCCCACTGATTATCTGACAGCCGCTGACATTGGCACAACCTATGCCCTGCTGGACAGCCCTGTTTTCAGCGGAACGCCAAATCTTCCGACAGGCACAGTTGGTGTGACACAAGCTGCTGGGGATAACACCACTGCCCTGGCCACAACAGAGTTTGTCACTACTGCTAACAATCTAAAGGCTAACCTAGCAAGCCCCACTTTTACAGGGACACCACTTACACCTATTGCTAGTGTAAATACAAACAATACGCAGATTGCCAATACTGCTTTTGTGCGTGATATGCTTTCAGACTGCACTTGGTCAGCTCCTCCCATTTCCACAACCACGACAGCAACAAGCGGAGCAGGTGCTGCTTATGTCAATATCCCGCCTGACTACGGATACCTTGTCAGCCCAAACGCAAACACAGCTGGCTTTTGCCAAAAGAGTTTAGCTTTGTTTGCCCGTAGTAATTCCACCTATGGATTTAATCTTACGAAAGAAATCCGGATCGCCTGCAAGATTGCTGCTTCTTGGAGCAGCTCCTTCACTGCCATCACGCAGACTTTGTTTTTCCGTCTTAACACAGGGACAACCAATGGGACGCTTTCCCAGAGAGGCTTCGGCATATCCATAGACCTTTCAACAAAGGTGCTGTCAATCCTTGCACACGATGGAACAACCTTGACAACCAAAGCGACATCTTGGGCTGTGCCTTTCTCGGGGATTGCATCGGTGGATTTTATGGTAAAATCTGACGGGACAGGGACTGTCTATGCTTATGCTGATGGGGTTTTGATTGATAGCACAGGAGGGATGTCCACCTTGACCGCTTCGGTCACGACAAGTGCTCTCGCCGCCGTCGAGATCAACTCCGCCGGAGGGACTTCCACAGCCAATGCAACCACCTATGTCTCTAATCTCCGAGCATTTATTGCCCACGGATAATTTATGACTACTTACAAAATTACATCTTCACTTCTTATTGGTGATTATGCACAGCTACTTAAGACCATCTTCCCTGTTTGGGATGGTGAGCCTATGACTGCAAACCAAACAGAAATCACAGTGACCTTTGCCACACCCCAGACACCTGTTGACCTGGGTGCTTTGGTGAAGGTTGAGATCATCAGCTGATTTTCCTATGTCATATCTCATCACCTTCACAATCGGTCTTGTCCTGGGTTTCATCTGTGGCCTCCTGGTCTTCCGGAAGCACTCAGCCAAGCTCACCAGCCTTGAAGGCCAGGTGAAGCAGACTGTGGACAGCCTCAAGAAGTAAGCCAATGCCCAGGTGCTTGCTCATTCTTCTGGTGGGCTTGCTCTCCGGTTGCTTCTCTTTCAAGCCCCAGGCTTCCATCCCAGACCCTGCACCCCAGGCTGGGGCACAGCCCACCCAGAGCTTTGGCCAGAAGCAGGACAAGGCAGATCAGAAGATCAGTGCCAGCATCACAGCTGCCAGGGAAGCCATACCCACCAATCCTTCCGGAGCAGACAAGGAGCTGCAAGTGGCTCAAGCTTATCTGCCAAGTCCAGCACCGGAAGAGGTGGCACTGTCCAGGCAACGGATCAGCAGGGCTGACAATAAGGAACACCTGGAGGCCATTGCCAAGGGCAAGAAGCTGGCCACTGAGCTGGAAGACCTGTGGGCTAAGATGGAAGCCCAGCAAGCCAAGAGCACAAAGGACATTGCTGACCTCAAGAGACAGCTGGAAGACAGGCAGCTTGCCCTGGAGCAAGCCAGGAAGGACAAGGCCAGCACAATGCTCAGCCTGGTGGGTGCTGGCATCCTGGCAGTGGGCACTCTGCTCATTGCCTTTGGACACTTTGTGGGCATAGGGAAATTCAACGCAGCAATGGTGATCCTTTGTGGGGTTGCCACTGTCAGCTTGCCCTGGGTGTTTGATAGCTCCTATTTCCCTTGGGTGGTGGGTGTGACCCTGGCCGTCCTGGGTGTTGAGCTGACTGTGGTGCTCTGGAAGAAGATGACCCACAAGCCAGAGCAGTGCCAGGCCACTGAAGCCCAGCCTCCGGAGGATCAGCCCAAGTGAGTGCAGCCCCGGCATCCGGTCTGGAGTCCGTCACTTCTGATGAGGCTGTGAGGCAGAGCATAATTGCTTCCATCCTTGGGATGGCAGCTATGATTGCCAGGCTGCTGATGAGCACAGACAAGGCCAGCTTGCCATACATTGCCAGGTCTTCAGTAGCTGCCGGACTCACTGCCTACTTTGTGAACCAAGCCAGCAAGTCCTATGTGGAGCAGGAAAATCTGAGGGTCTTCATCTGTGGGGTGGCTGGCTTTGCCTCACCGGAAATCCTGTCTTATGGGCTGGCCTGGCTGAAGGCCAAGATGCAGGGCAAGGTGGCTGAAGCCCAAGCCCAGGTCAAAGGTGGCAAACCCAGGAAGGCCAGGAGAGGATCAAAGGGTGGCAAGTGACAAGGCACAGGCTGACAGCTTCAATGCCCACAATCTCTTGGTGGCTGTGGTGGGGTGCATCCTCATCAGCAGCCTGGCCAGCCTCACTGTCTATCTGACTGCGGACTTCATCCTGCAAAGTTTCCGGAGCACTGAGGCAATGGTGCTGCTGATCACCCAAGAGCCAGGCAAGGCAATCCTCTCTGATGATGCCACCCTGGAGAGAAATCTGAACAATGCCAAAGCTGCCTTGGTGGCTTGCAGGGACATTGCCTTGGGGATGGCTATTGCTTGTGGCCTCATCTTCACAGCCTTGGTGCTGAAGTGGACAGGACTGAGCAAGCACATCAACCGGAATGGGTGAGCTTATGGCCAAAACTAAGAAGAAGTTTAAGGTGGTGGAGACTGATCTGACCAAGGAAGACTGCTGGGGTGAGGCAGAGCCAATGGGTGGCAATCGTTATGAGCTACGGATTGACCCTGCACACAAGAGTGAGAGAAGCAGAGCCAACACCCTGGTGCACGAAGCCATCCACATTGGGGATATGGAGCTGCCGGAAGCCAAGGTCAGACATCTCACAGCTGTGGTGGTGGAAGCCCTGTGGAGGGAAGGCTACCGGAGGGTAAGGCTTTAGGGCTTGCCAGGGGTGCCCTGCCTGGCTGGGCTTCCAGACCCCTATGCCACCCAGACCCAGGCCAAGAGCCAAGCCAGCCCTAAAGAAGCCCCAGAAGGCCAGCCAGAGGCCAAAGAAGGGGCATCCTATGGGCAGTCCTGGGTGGAGGGAGGCCAAGCTGGCCTGGCTGAAGGGAAGGCAGAGGGACAGGCTGGCCTGGAGGATCACCAGGTGGGAAACAATCGTTTGAAATAATTGTTTGACAGGAGGGTGGGCAGGGCTGATGCTGGGTGAGTAATCCAAATACACCTATGACAAACGCCATCACCACCCAGCAGCTCGACACCCTCACCTGGAACATCAGCCGGATCATCCGGTGCATTGACCTGGCCTTCATCTTCAAGAGCAATTGGGAAGCTCACAGCTGCATCAATGATGCTGTGGACAGCCTCAAGGAAGCCAATGCTTGGATCAACAGTGCTGCCCTTTCCTCCAAGAATGGCCAGGCTGTGAAGATCAGTGAAGCCCACAAGTGCCTGGGCTGGGCTGATGCCTTCATCACTGAAGCCCTGTCTGTCATCTCTCAGCACCAGGATCAAGGTGCTGTGTCCAATCTGGTGGCTGGCCGGAAGGCCATCTGGGAAGAGGCCAAGTCTCTCAAGTCTATCCTGGCCTAATTCACCCAGCACCTACATCTCACACCTATGACAAACGCCAAGCCCACTGCCCCTGCTGACCGGACTGATCTCAAGACCTGGACTCCGGAGCAGCTGACCTATGCTGCCCCCTTCTGGGTGGCCAAGCTGGAGAAGCAGCTTGTGGATGATCTCACCCTGGTGAACAGCATCCAATCTGAGACACAGCCCTGGCTTGATGCACTCAAGCTCACCAGCAAGACCCAGGAGCAGCTGCGTTATTGGAAGATTGTCCTGTCTGATCGCATCTTCCGGGTCATCCCTCCCTCCCTGCGGACTCACAAACGCAGTGCCAGCTATGACCACACCGGACTCATCAAGAGGCACACCAAGGTGGGCAATTGGGACAAGACCCTGGGACTCTGGGGCTGATCACCACCATCACTTTCTCCACCAATGAAAACACACAAGACCCACACCACCCAGCTTTCTAAAGAGAAGCTGACTGAATACCAGGCCAGCTATTTCAAGGGGATGACTCTCCTGGCTGTTGGCTTCTCCTGCATCATCCTCCTGGCTGTGATCTGCAACAGCCTCACCAGCCGGAAGAGCTGACCACAATGGACTCAATCAAGCCAATGCTGGCAGATGCAGTCACTGACCTTGGCAAGCTGCACTATGACAAGATGTGGGCAGTAGAGCCAAAGCTGGATGGCATCCGGTGCTTCTGCTTTGTTGATCCAGAGCACAAGGCTGTGACCTTCCAGAGCAGAAACGGCCAGCCCCTGCCCAGCCTGGGCAAGCTCTCACCCCTGCTGCTCAAGCTGGCCAGCTCTGTGGGCAAGCCTGTCATCTTTGACTGTGAGGCCACAGCCGGGGCTGACTTCTTCAGTGGGGTGGGCAAGCTCACCCAGAAGGCTGAGGCCACTGACCTGGCCAAGCTCACTGTGTTTGATGTGCCCCTAGTGGAAGGCTGGGGTGCAAGCAGTGAAGTCCCCTATTCCCTCCGGAGGGAGTGCCTGGAAAAGATGTTCAATGACGCAGGGATGGATTGGGCTGGGGACAAGGTTTCACTGATCCCTCTGCTCGACATCATCACCACCTCTGATGTGGTCAGCCAGGCTGAAGACCTGTTGGCTGATGCACTGAAGTCCGGCTGGGAAGGTGTGATGCTGAAGGATGTGGATGCCACCTATCAGTCTGGCCGGAGGTGCAAAGCCTGGATCAAGCTCAAGCCCAAGCTCACCTTTGACTGCCGGATCATTGGCTTCCAGCCTGGCAAGGGAAGGCTTGATGGTTCAGCTGGTGCTCTCCTGGTCAGCTACCAGGGCAAGGCTGTGGCTGTTGGCAGTGGCCTCTCTGATGACCAGAGGCAGGACATCTATGACCACCCAGAGAAGTGGGTGGGCAAGACAGCTGAGGTGGAGTGCCAGCAGCTCACTCCCTCCGGATCAATGCGACACCCCAGCCTGGTCTGTGTGAGGTGGGACAAATGAAACACCTTGCCCAAATGCTATCACAAGACACAGTGCCAGCTCTGATGAGTAAAGACCTGGCCACCTGGCAGATGAGCTGCATCCTTGAAGAGCTTTACCACATCAATGACCGGGTGCTGCAAGGTGACTACACAGAGAGAGCTGGTCTGAAGAAGGCCAAGACAATGCTGGCAGATCACCAGGCCAGCCTGGCCTCCCTGCCTGGGATGATTGAAGCCTGGGTGGATTGCTCAGTGGCTTATGGTGGTTTCATCCAGGTGTCCTGGAGGTTTGTCTGGAATGATGGTGAAACCCAAAGGGGCAATTGTGTGCCTGTCCGCAAATGAAGACAGCCCTGCTGCTGATCCTTATGACCACCCAATCCTTTGCTGTGACCCCAGCCCTGGTGGAAGCCATCATTGAGGTGGAGTCTTCCAATAAGCCCAATGCCACAGGTGACTCCGGCAAGGCCAGGGGCTGTGCCCAATTCCACTTCAGTGCCTGGCTGGATGTCACCAGCTGGAGGAAGGCCAATGGCCTCAGCACTCACCCCTTCTCCAAGGCTTATGATCCACTGATTGCCAGGGCTTATCTGCACAGCTGGCTCACCCTCAATTCCCACAGGTTTGAGGATGCCACAGGACGCAAGCCATCCGGAGCTGAGCTTTATGCCATCCACAATCTTGGCTTTGAAGGTTTCCGGAAACGGAAGTTTGACATAGTTAATTGCCCCAGCATCACACAGAGGAAAGCCAAGCTGATCTCCAAGAAACGCTAAGACAAAACCCCTTTGGACAAACCACTGACAGTCACTTATGCAGCCATTGACCCAGGCTTGGGTGGTGGCATTGCACTCTGGAATGAAGGCAGGATCACCCTGCACCCTATGCCAGAAGACCAGGCAGAGCTGTCCGACATCATCCCCTTTGGATGTGTGGTGGCCATTGAGAAAGTCCCACCCTTTGTTGGCCGTCTCATCCCCAGCTCAGCTGCCTTCAAGCTGGGCAAGTCTGCCGGATGGGTGGAAGGCTGGTCTGTTGGCCGACAGCACCGGGTGCTCCTGGTGACCCCACAGCAGTGGCAGTCCAGGCTTGGCATCCCCAAGGGTGACCGGACTCAGAGCCAATGGAAGTCAGCCCTAAAGGCAGAGGCCAGCCGGAGACACCCCACAGCTGAGGGTCTGACACTGAAGACAGCAGATGCCCTGCTGATTTTGGAGTGGATGCTGACCCAGCCCAATCTTCCCATCTGATTATGGCACAAAAGAAAACACCTTGCACCCAGGCTGAAGTGGTCATCAAGCCAATCGGCCAGACATCTTATGTCATCCTGCCGGACAACACCATTGCCAGGAAGCTCAAGCCCACAGTGATCAACGGCCAGGCCAAATGGAATTTGGGCTTGTCTGCTGGTAAAACAATGCGGATCAGCATTGAAGATGTGGACAGCTATCTGTCTGCCCTGGAGCTGGCCAAGCTGAACAAGACCCAGCAGTGACCACCCTGCTTTGATAGCTCAATGGCAGAGCATCCGATTTGTAATCGGAAGGCTGTGGGTTCAAGTCCCACTCAAAGCTCCACTTTCCCACCACACCAATGACCCAGAAAAACAAGACCCAGAAGGATGAAGCAGACACCCTGCCCATCATCACCATCCCCACCCAGGCTGAGCAGGACAAGGCCAAAGCCTGGCTGGAGTTTGTCCGGACTCTCAGCCCTTATGAAGCCTTGGTGAAGGCAATCAGTGAGTGCGAGAATGTGACGGCCAGCCGGATCAATCCACATTTCAAGTCCCGTTATTTTGGGCTGGCTGACCTGTTGGCTGAGATTAAGCCTGTGCTTGGCCGTTATGGCCTGGCTGCTTTCCAAGTGCCTTGCTCCAATGCTGAAAGGGTCTGGATCAACACCAGCATCATCCACATCTCCGGCCACATCTTCAATTGTGGTGAGCTGGGTGTCAACGCAGCTGGCCTCAATCAGCAAAACATTGGTTCAGTCTTCACCTATCTGAAGAGATACGCACTCAGCACTGTGGTGGGTGTGGCTTCTGAGCTGGAGGATGATGATGGCCACCAGGCTTCCAAGCCCCCTGTCCAGGCTTACCAGGCCAAGCCCATCCAGACCCAGCAACCCAAGCCCAAGGCTTCCGGCCAATGGTGGATTGACCTGGGGCTGAACACTGAAGCCAGCATCAAGGTGGCCACAGACATCCTGGTGAACAAGGGATGGCTTCCGGATGGTGCACCCCTTGAAGCCCTGGCTGATGCCCACCAGGCTGAGCTGGCCAATCCCAAGATGAAGCTGGCCTTCCTTGAGGCTGTGAAGTCCCGGCTGTCCTAACTTATGGCCAAGCACAATCCCAAGCTCAATCCCTGCAAGCCTGTCCCCAGGCTTGATCTGTCCCCACTCAAGCAGGAAGCTCAGAGAAGGGGCTTCAATTGGCTGACCTGGGGACTCCGGAAGATTGCCCAGGAGCTGTTCACTGACCACAAGATGAAGCCCCGGCACATCCGCAAGACCCTGGACATCTCTGGCCGACAATTCCGCAAGGCCATAAAGGCCAAACGCAAGTGAGCAAGGCCAAGACTAAAGCCAGATACATTGTGACCCTGGGCGAGATGGGCACAGATGAAATCTTGGACACCCAGACACACACGGAATTCTGTGGCAGCTCTGAAGATATGGTCAATCAGCTCCTGGCTGAGCTGAACAGGCTGAACAAGGAAGAGATCGGAAGCCTCAAGGCTGAGGTTGATCTGCTCCGCAAGGCCGGGGACAAGATGGCTTCCTCTATTCAGTTCAATGAGGAAATGGCAAAGGACTACAACGGCGAGACCATTGTGCGGCAATGCGTCAAGGATTGGCTTGCAGCCAAGGAGGGCAAGCAGCTGTGAGTGATCTGCCCATTGATCCGGAGCTGAGCTATGTAAGCAAGGCCACCTTCCTCCACCTCTGGGAGAAGTTTAAGCAGCAGGAGAAAGAGCTGGCACAGTCCAAGGCCACAGCTGAGAGCTTTGCCAGCAATGTGCTCCGGCTGGGCAATGAGTGCAGGGAATGGTCTGACCAGGTGAAGGAGCTGAAGCAAGAGCTGGCCAGGGTGATGGAAGACTTGCACACAGCCAATGATGCTCTGGCCACCCTGCGTCTGGATCACAAGTGGCTTATCAGCTGCCACAAGACCATCCGGAGCACCTATCATCAGCACATCCTGGCCATTGCTGGGGCTGTCCAGGACATTGCTGATGCTGGGGAATATAAGCCCAAGGAAGCCAAGCTTTGGAAGGCTTATGAACAGGCAATGGCTGAAGCCTCTGAAGCTTTCAAGCAATGATTGAAAACCACCAGACCCACCAGATCAGCACAGCTGATGCTGTCCGGCAGCTCACTGAGATTGTGGCTGACCTTATCCAGCACCAGAAGCAGACAGCCCTGGTGGTGCAAGCACTCACTGAGAAGGTGGCCAGCCTGGAGGCACAGAAGCCCAATGGATGACAGCCTGGAGAGCAGAGCCAAAGCCTGGGGAATGACACCCAAAGCCCTGGCCAATCTCCTTGAATGTGGCAAGGGTGCAAAAGGCTGCACCACTGATCCGGACAATCACCATCTCCGGTTTGAGGGTGACAAGATTTTCTTGAGAGTCCGCATCAACAGAAACCACATTGAAGAAAGACTGCCCAATGATCTCATCAAAGCCAGGGAGGCCAGGGACAAAAGGCTTGTGGAGCTTGGCTTTAATCACCAGCTCTTCATCCGAAATCGAGACGCATACAATGCCAGACGCAAAAAATAAAAGCCCACTGCCCACCTATTCACCGGAGCTGGGGCAGGATCAGCAGGGCATCAATCGTTTCTTCATCCTGGTGGAGCAGGGCAAAATCCCCAAGGCCACATTCCTTTCCTTTGAGGGAAGCCTTGTCCGGTTTGACACCCTAAATGATGCCAAGGCTTTCTGCAAGATGGCCAATGCCAGCTTCATCTCCTTTCCCTACACCACAAAATAACACACCACACCAATGCTGACCCAAGACCAGATCAACGCACTGCCCACTGCCAATTGGACAAGGGCTGAATATGATGCCCACAAGTCCATCAATCAGTCCCTGGCCAAGATGATCCTCATTTCCCCTGGCCACTTCAAAGCTGCCCAGGAAGCCCCTAAGAAGGACAGCCCTGCTCTCCGGATTGGAAGCCTCACCCATCTCCTGGTGCTCCAGCCGGAGCTGTTCAGCAGCTCTGTCATCTGTGTGCCGGATGATGCACCCAAGAAGCCCACCCAGAAGCAGCGAGAAGCCAAGAAGCCCAAGGCTGAAACCCTGGAGGCCATTGCCTGGTGGGATAACTTTGAACAGGCCAGCCAGGGCAAGATGGTGGTGGCCGTAGATGAATACCAGGAAGCCCTGCTGGCTGGCCAGGCACTCAAGGCTGAGATGTCCCATTGGGGCATCATCCCTCTGGCCACTGAGCTGTCCTTGACTGCTGACTTTGGCAAAGTGCCCATCAAGGCACAGCTTGATCTGGTGACAGCTGATGGCTGGATTTATGACTTGAAGACCTTTGGTGAGTTTCTGACTCCCAGGAATGTCTTGGCCACTACTTACAAGAGAGGCTATCACCTTCAAGCAGCCTGGTATTGTCTCATCTTCAAGCAAGTGTTTGGCTTCCGGCCAAAGGGCTTCCGGATGATCTGCGTTGAGAAGGCCAGCCCACAGGCCACAGCTGTCTTTGAGGTGAGTGCTGAGCTGCAAGCTGAGGGTGGTGTGCTGATGATGCAAGCCTTGGAAGCCTATGCAGCTGCAATGGAATTCAACAGCTTCCCCTGCTACCCCAAGGAAGTCCAGCAGCTCAAGCCCTGGAAGTCTGCCAGCTCCGGCAGCTCTGAAGCCATCAGCTTTGCTTGATATGTTCGCCCCACTCTTCCTGCCTCTCACCCTCAAGGATGGCTCTGTGACCTATGTGAACACAGACCACATTGTGTCTCTGTATCGAGCACCAGGATCATCCACCACAGCTGTGTGCTGCGTAGATGACCAGCCTGGTGAATTCCGAGCTGTCATTGAGCTTCCCAGCACCATCCTGGAGATGATCCAGGAGGCCACAGATTTCCCTAATAACTAAAACCTATGTCCGATTACACAAACAAGCCCAAGCTGGTGGCCATCACCCAGCCTGGTGATTACACAGTCCGCATCCGCAAAATCCGGGACGAAGACTGCACCTTCACCCAGAAGCAAGACCCCAAGATCAAGGTGCTGATGACCACCCAGGATGGCCTCAAGATCAATGATACCTTCTTTGGAAGCACTGATGGTGCCATCAAGAGAGCGTTTGCCTTTGTGGCCACAGCTCTCTGCATTGTGCCGGATGAGAATGGCCGTCTGCCCTTGAAGCTCCCTGGCAAGACCACTGAAGAGCTGCGTAAGTTTCTCAGCCTGGCTGAAGGCAAGTGCATCAAGGTCACTGTGGTGCAGGAAGATGTCACCTTCAATTCCGGTGAGAAAAGGACAATCTGCAAGGTCAGCAAATTCCACAGCATCCAAGAGGAAGCACCTAACTTCTGATTGATAAACGAAAGGGCACTTGACCAGGCAGTGATCCACCACCACTGCTGTCAGCCCACCATTCTGACCCAATGACAAACCCACCCCAGGCACAGCCACCCTGTGACCTTGATGCTGAAAGGGCTGTGCTTGCTTCCGTCCTGGTGGACGGCCAGCAGGGCAATCCCTCCCTCAAGTCCTGCCTTGCTGCCACCCTGGAAGCCAGGTGCTTCTATGAACCAAAGCACCAGACCATCTTCCTTGGCCTCTGTGAGCTGCTGGCTGAAGGCCAAGTGCCGGATGAGATCAGCCTGGCCAATAAGCTACGCACTCACCACCAGCTGGAGACAGCCGGAGGTGTGGCCTACATCAATGAGCTGAGCAGCAGCCTCTTCAGCCCATCCCCAAACCTTGCCCACTTCACCAGGATCATCCAGGAGAAGCACCAGGCCAGGCAGCTCATCATCATTGCCAGAGACTTGTCTGCCAAGGCACTCTCCGGAGCTTTCACCCCAGCTGAGCTTGCCCAGGGCTTCCAGGCACAGGCCAAGGCCATCCTTGAGGCCTCTGTCCGCAAGGACACCACCCAGAGGATGCCCCTGGCTGATCTCCAGGCTTTTGACAGGCACAATGACCCCAATGCCCTGGTGGGCAACAGATGGCTCTGCAAGGGTGGCTCTCTGCTCTTCTCCGGCCAGGCTGGCACAGGCAAGAGCAGCTTGCTCACCCAGCTGGCAGTGTCCTGGGCACTTGGGAAAGACCTGTGGGGAATGAAACCCATCCGGCCAATGAGGATTGTGATGCTGGGCAGTGAGAATGACCTGGGTGACATTGCGGAACAATGGATGGGTGTGACCGGAGCAATGTGGCTGACCCAGGCTGAGCAGATGACCCTGGAAGAGAATGTGGTGATTTATCGAGAGGCTGTGAAGACCGGAGAAGCCTTTGGTGCTCTCATTGAAGAGCTGGTGACCAGGCACAATGCTGACTTCCTTATGGTTGATCCTCTCCTGGGCTTTGCTGGTGGTGATGTGTCCAAGCAGGAGTTTTGCAGTCACTTCCTCCGGCACATCCTCCAGCCTGTGCTGATGCGGACAGGGTGCTGTCTGATCGCAGCTCACCACCAGAATAAGCCACCCAAGAAGAAGGAAGACAATATGCAGAGCACCTATGACTTCACAGGAAGCAGTGAGCTTGCCAATTGGTTCAGAAGCACAGCCATCTTGAGAAGGGAGCACCAGGAACACCCTCACTTCATCCTCAAGCTGGGCAAGAGAGGCAACAGGGCTGGGATGAGGGATGAGCGTGGCCAATTCACTGAGTCTCTACGCATCCGGCACAGCAAGACCAGAGGCCAGATCAAGTGGGAAATCAATGACCAGCCACCCCTGGAGGAAGAGGATGTCTGACCCCATCCTTTTCTTTGTGTCCGTTCCCTGGCACAAACCTATTACCCTAAAGGGTAATGTGTGGGGTATTACCCCACCCCCTTTTTTACGCTACGCTAAAGGGGGCAGGGATTAACCCCACACCCACCCCTGCTGTCCCCAGATGAATAAGAAGCTAAAAGCCAAGTTTAAGCTGCTCCAGCATTGGAAAAAGCTCTGGAAGACCCAGCCGGAGATGATGAAGGCCAATCTGGATGGCCTAATTGCCTCCAGGAAGGCTTTGAAGGGCAGGAAGGTCAAAAGGGTCAGCCAGATCATCCAAAGGCTTCCTGGGGCTTTCCAGGCCACTGAGAGCAAGCAGCTGATGACTGAAGCCCTGGAGGCAGAAGGGCTGACCCCTTCTCCGGCCAGGCTGAAGAGGCTGAGGGTGTATGCTGTCCGTTATGGCCTCCTGGCTTATGATCCAAGGAAGAAAGCCTGGAAGAAGGTCTAATTGACTGAGTTAATAAGTTATGCACAGATGTTCACAGTGGCATCTGACCCACATAAGCGTAAGACATTACAGCACCTTCAGCATCTGAGAGATGGCCGGAAGGAAGAAGCTGAGTTTGATGAGTGGTGGGACAAGCTGACCAAGGCTGAGCAAGCTGAGCTTAGGCAGTTAGACCCACCAATCATCCCTTACAGGGAGATGCCACTGCCAAGATACAGCTTCCCTGTGTATGCCAATGATAGCAAGTTTGCTTCTGCTGATCCCAGGAAGAGCACTGAGCAAGTGGAGTCTGATGGATGGGTGACCAGGGAGAGGGTGCAGGAAATAGTGGCCGACATCCTCACATTGATTGGATCATCTTCAGACAAATCTGTGCAGCACCATTTCGACATCATCAGAATAGTGATGCAGACTACTGATGCACCCACCCAGGTGGATTTGGCAGCCAGGATGGGACTCACCAAGCAAGCTGTGTGTGTGAGGGTGCAGAAGATGGCTGCAAGAGCTGCACTGCTGAGTCCTGGCATCATCAGCCGGATGAAGTTTGCTGATCAGTCCGCAGCTCCGGCCACAATTTCAGCTGAGAAAATGAAAAATAATAATAAAATTTTCAAAAAATCCGCAGGACAAGGGGGTGGCATAAGAAATCTATTCCCCACCCCCCCTTTTAGGCGTGGGGCATCCACCACCGCCAAAAAACACAGGAATTTGAAGGCAGCTGAACAGGAAGGCATCCAGGGGGCTGATCTATGACCCAGGCTGAGCTGGCCAAGGCACTTGGACTGTCAAAAGGTTATGTGGCCAAGCTGTGCCAGGAAGGTCTGCCCAGGACGATGCCAGAGGCCAAGGATTGGATGGATGCCAGGAAGGCTGGCCGTCACCGGAAGCTGCCACCAGGCAAGCCATCACCGGAAGTCCAGGGCACTCCTGGGGTGGAAGGGCTGACAGCCGGGACATTGAGCTACGCACTTGCCCAGCACCGGAGGCTGGTGGATCGAGCCAGGGAAGTCTATGCAGCTGCCATTGAGGGAAACGATCCGGCACAGACCAAGCTTCAGTCAGCTTATAATTCCAGCCTCCGGACTCTGGTGCAGCTGGAGGATGAAGAGAAGACCAGAGCCATTGAGGCCAGGGATTACATCAAGCTCTCAGAAGCCCAGGACATCATTGCCAGGTGGACAGCCAAGGTGGTGCAGAGATTGGAGAAGCTTCCCCTGGATTGTGCTGAGGCTTGTAATCCGGACAGACCAGAGACTGCAATCAAAGCCCTGGAGAAGTGGACACTGCAAGCAAGGGCAGAGCTTTCACAAAAAACCTTATGAGCAAGATCATCAAGTGGGTGGCCTGTGGTGACAATCACGGAGACAAGCAAGACCCGGAGGCTGTGGATGCCCTGCTTGAGTATTGCAAACAATTCAAGCCAGATGTCCGTATCCACCTGGGTGATTGCTTTGATCTCCGGAGTCTGAGAAGCCAGGCAAAAGACAGGGAAGCCAATGAGAGCTTGAAGGAAGACTTGCAGGAAGGTGTGAAATTCCTCCGTAAGTTTTCACCGGATGTGTGGCTGTGGGGAAACCACGAAGCCAGGCTTGATCACACCATTGCTTCCTCCGGTGATGCCAAGGAGGTGGACTATTGCCAGGGCATCAAGGATGAGCTGATGAGGGAGGCCAGGAAGATTGGGTGCACCAAGGTGCTTCCATATCACGCAGACCTTGGAGTGTTTGAGCTGGGCAGGGTGGCCTATGCCCACGGATACAGCCACAGTGCCAGGGCAGTGCAGGAGCAGGGTGCTCATTATGCCACCAGGGGTGGAGGCTTTGTCTGTGGCCACATCCACAGGCTTGAGATGGTGGCACTGAGGAAATGGGGTGGTGGTGCTGCTTATTCAGCCGGATGTCTCTGCCAGAAAGAGGCAATGACCTATGCCAGCCACAGGCTGGGCAGTGCAATGTGGGGCAGTGGCTTTGCAGCCGGGTGGACAGATGGCCAGGATTGGAAGGTCACATTGATCCACAAGGTGGGAAGAAAGTGGGTCTTCCAGACAGACCTAAAGCTGTATGACCCCACCAAGTGAATTGGCCAGGCTGGCTGAGCAGCTTGAGCTGCACCGGAAATTCAGTGAGGCCAAGTGCCCACCAGGCTGGCTGACAGTCAGAGACTTGAGGCTGGCCTTCCGTTTCCTCAGCCTTGGCAGCACAAGCTCAAAGGCCAAGGAGCTTTGTGACAAGGGACTGATGGATCGCAAGGCTTACCAGGTGAAGTCTGTTGATGGGAAAAGGTCTTGGGCTTTCGCCTATAAACCCAGGAAGCCTTTGAAGACCCTGGATGATGTGATGCTGGCAGCTGTTGAAGTAGGCCAGGACAAAGTGCCGGAAGGATGGGTGAGTGCAGTGGCCTTCAGCCGGATGGCAAACATCAGCAGATCAGCTGTGTTCCAGATGGCAGAAAGGCACAGCTTGGAGTCCAGGATTTACAGGATCAGAGGTGGTGCTTGTGGCATCAAGCCTGTCCGGCACTTCCGGCTGGCCACTCTTAAAAAGCTGCATCATCTGAGAGGCAGATGACAACAGACAATGAAGCCATCCTGGTGAGCACAGCCCAGGAGATCATCAAGCCCACTTATTCCGGTGATCCTGTGGCCTGGGCTGAGGCCAATGTGTTGGATGTTCCGGACAGCCCAATCAGAGGAAAGCTTAACCTTTCAAGGACTCCCTGGATTGCTGAGAGCTTACGCATTGCCACAGACAGTGAGACAAAGCTGCTGACCATCCTGGCTTGCACCCAGGCTGGTAAGTCATTGTTCGCCCGGCTGTTCACCCTGTGGCAGATTGCCAATGCTCCAGCTCCTATGCTCCTGCTCCAGCCAAACGATGCGGAGGCCAGGGATTTTTTCCAGAGATATGTCCGGACATTATTCCAGCAGTGCCCACCTGTGAAGGCACTGATCTCTGAGACAGACAATGACAAGAGCCAGGTGGCAGACTTCACCAATGGTGCAATGGTCTATTGCAGGGGTGCTTGGAATGAGAGCAATCTTCAGAGACTCAGCTTGCGGACAGTGATAATTGATGAAGCCTGGCTTGTCCCAAAAGGCCACATTGCAGAAGCCTCAGCTCGCACTCAGTCCTTCAGCTGGATGGGCAAGGTGATTGCAATGAGCCAAGGCGGAGATGTCGGATGTGAGTTTGATCTTCTCCATTCCGGCACAAACCAGATGCATTGGAATTTCAGCTGCCCCAGCTGTTCCGCAGTCCAGCCCTGGGATTGGAGTTATATAAGGTTTCCGGACTCAGCCAAGGTCAATGGGATGTGGGACTTGAAGGTGGTGGAGAATGGCACAACCTATGAATGTGCCCATTGCCACACCCATCTGAAGGACAGCCCTGGGGTGAGAGCAGAGGCCAATCGGATTGACAGGGGTGCCAAGTTTGTGGCCACCACTCCAAGCAGCTCCTGGGGATCAGTGGGCTTGCATTGGAATTGCCTCTGCAATTCTTCCTGGGGCAAGGAGGGTGTCCGGCTGCTCCTGGCCAAGCAAGCCTGGGACTTATATGCTGACAGCTCTCTGAGACGCACCTTCTTCCAGAAGAGATTGGCCAAGTGCTGGGCTGAGGATGCTGGTGATGTGGTGGCACAAGCCCAGGCTGGTGACTATGCCCTGGGTGATCCTTGGGAAAGGGAAGCCTGGATCACTCCGGAGGCCAGGGTGGTGGACATCAGCAACACAATCCCTGCCGGGTCAGTGCCCTTCCGGACAATGGCCGTGGATGTGCAAAGAGGATTTTTCTGGGCTGAGGTGAGAAGCTGGGCAAAGTCCGGCCACAGCAGACTGAGGTGGTGGGGTAAGCTCGACACTTGGGAGCAGCTGGATGATCTGGCCAAGCAGCACCAGGTGAACAGGGCATTGATTGGGGTGGACTCCGGTGACCAGGCACAGGATGTCTATGCCAAGACAGCAGCCAGGCAGTGGAAGAGTCTCAGAGGCAGTCACCTGGATGACTTCACTGTGAAGGATGTAGGGGGCAAGACCACCAAAAGATTTTATTCAGACAAGCAAGCTGTGTTTGTCCCAGGGCAGAAGCACAGGGCAGAGATGATCCTTTGGAGCAATCTGAGCACCAAAGATTTGCTGGCCGGACTCCAGAAGAGGAAGCTGCACACATATGCCAGGAATGTGCCGGAAGACTATGTGCACCAGCTCACAAGTGAGGTGAGGGTGAAGGACAGCCGGACAGGAAAGCCCCATTGGATTTTGCCAGCCAGCAAGACCTGTGGCAATCACTCCTGGGACTGTGCACTGATGGGACTGATCCTGGCTGTCAGATGGGGCATCATTGGAAGGGAGTCCACTGAGGCTGTCCAGGTGGAGCAGACCACCCAGCCGGATCAGAAAGCTGATTGACAGCTGATGCACCCTGGTCACCTTGTCTTGAAGCTGTCCTGGCTTCTTAGTGATGTCCAGCAATCGGGTCGTTGTTCATTGCAGTGGTGGAGGCCAGGGCAGCCCAATTGACTTCCTTTGCAATTCAAATGCCTCAAGGTGTATTCATTGGACTAAGTGAAGCAGAGCTGCTGGCCATCAAGGCCAAGGCACTCACTGAGCTGACCACAGGGCTTGTGACCACAAGCTATTCTGACAGTGGCACTTCTGTTGGCAAAGCCATCACAATGCCAGCCAAGGAGAGGATGGCAGAGGCCATCTATGCCCTTCAGCTGATCAATCCCACTGTCTATGGTGAGAGGATCACAGTGATCCGGACAGATTGGAGCAACACAAAGGACTGATTTCCTATGGCCAAGAAACAACCCACCCAGGTCATCAAGCCTGGGGCTGACACACCTAAGCTCCAGAAGAAAGCTGGTGCTACGCAGTTTAGCTCTGTGGCAATGAGCAGCAACAGGGCTGTGATCTATGGCACTGCTGTGGACTTCTCCACAGATTACACACCTTCTGACAGGCTTGAGATGATCAAGCGTTTGCGTTATGGTGAAAGAAATTGCGGACTCATCCGGCAAATCCTCAATGACTATGTGACTTATGTGGTGGGTGATACCATCACCCCACAGTCCCATTGCAGTGATGATGCCAAGGCTGAACAATATGAGGCTTACTTTAAACAAGCCTCCAAATCCCTGGACTCTTCCGGAAGATTTGGCTGGGGTGAAATCCTCCGGATTGTGCTTAGGGGTGCTCTCAGAGATGGGGACAGCTTTGTGGTCTTCATCAATGACCAGGATGGCAAGGCCAAGCTCCAGCTCCTGGAAGGTCACAGGGTTGGAAATCCGGAAGGCCAGGAAGTCCCCAAGGGGATGCTGGATGGGGTGACCTTTGATGCCCAGGGTAGGATCAAGTCTTACAATGTTTTACAGGGTGACCGGACAAGCAGGACAATCCCAGCTGCGTCTGTCTGCCAGGTCTGTGAATATGACTATTCTTCCGGCAGCCGGGGACTTCCTCTGCTGCAACACAGCTGGACGGACATCCAATCGGAAGACCAGCTGCTGAAGCTGGAGATGCTGGCCGTCACCAATGACACAGATGTGACAAGGGTGCTGAAGAAGCAGGGTGGCTTCATTCCCCAAGATATGGCCTCAGAGCTTTCTGGAAGCACAGGTGGAAGCCTGGAGTCTGTGGCCAGCCGGATGGGTGGCAAGCTGGTAGCTCTTGAGCCAGGGGAAGACCTGGTGAGTCTGGAAAGCAAAAGACCCAATGGGAATTTTGTAAAATTCTTAGAGGCTATTCAGAGGGACATTGCCAGGGGCACAGGACTTCCTTATGAATTTTCCGGTGACAGCTCTTCTGCTGGAGGTGCTGCACTGAGGCTGATCAATGCCAAGGCTGACAGGAGCTTCCAACGCTGGCAGACCATCCTTGTGGATCGTCTATGTGTGCCCACCTGGAATTGGGTTATTGGCAGTGCCATTGCCAATGGTGATCTGCCGGACTCTCCGGATTGGTTCAATGTTTCTTGGACTACACCCAAGAGGCTGACAGTGGATGCTGGCCGAGATGCTGCCCAGGAAAGGGCTGATATAGAGCTTGGGCTTCTGTCGCTGTCAGAAACCTTCAGTGCCAGGGGCTTGGACTTTAAACAGGAGGCCATCAAGAGAGCACAAGATTTCAAGTATCTTATGGCCTTGGCTGAGAAGGAAGGTCTGCCTCTGTGGACTCTTTACAAGCCTGGCTTCAATTGGCTTCAGCAGGGTGAAGGCAAGCCCACTGTTGCTGAGCTTCAAGCAAAGCAGATGGGTCTTGAGGATGAGCCAGCTGACCAGGAAGAGCCAGAGAGCCAGGATCAGCCTGGAAGCTAATTAACACAAACCCACCTTCCCTTTAATTATGCGTTCCCTTATTAAAGCCATCAACGGCCACAGACCTTTCCTGGTGGATTACCAGATTGCCAAGGAGCACCTGGAGCTGAAGAGTAAGCAAGGCTTCACTGATCTGCTGTCCCAGATTTTTGGTGAAACACCCAAGCCTTACCAGGTGGGTGGCACTTACATCATCCCTGTGATGGGGATGATTGGCAAGGGGCTGAGTCCCCTGGAAGCAATCGGGTCTGCTGATGTGGACAAGATTGATGACCAGATTGATGAAGCTCTTGCTGCCAATCCCAAACGCATCCTTTTCCACATCAATTCTGATGGTGGCACTGTCGAGGGTGTGGAAGAGCTGGCCACAAAAATCCGCAGCCTTCCGGTTGACACAATTGCCTTCAGCTCCGGGTCTATGAATTCGGCTGCCCTGTGGATTGGGGCTGCTTCCAATAGGGTGGTGGTCACACCCTCAGCTTCTGTGGGGTCTGTGGGTGTCTATGTCACCCTGGTGGATATGTCTGCCCAGGCAAAGGCTTCTGGCCTTGAGGTGAAGGTGATCAAGTCCGGTGCTCTGAAGGGCATTGGCATCCCTGGTGCTCCGGTCACCTCTGAGCAGGAAGCCTATCTGCAACAGGAAGTGAATGAGCTGGCCGACACCTTCAAGTCTTCTGTCCGGATGAAGAGGAAGCTGGTGAAGGATGAGGATATGCAGGGTCAGTCATTCTCCGGAAAGATGGCAGCTCAGAAGGGCTTTGCCACAGGTCTTGCCAACAGCCTCAAGGACTTGCTTGTGCAGCTTGAAGGCAAAGGTGCCCAGATCACCAAGCTCTGATCCAATGCCCATTGATGTCCCAGCTTTCATCAAGGCCAATGCCCAGAGAGGCTTGGACTATAATCGAGAAGGCAAGGGTGGAGATGGGCTGACAGACAAGACCCTGGATGAAGCCAGGGAATTTGCCAAGGGCTTCACCACTGAAAGCAAAGTCCGCAGGATGCCAGCCTGGTTTGCCAGGCACAAGCCAGACCTGGAAGCCCCGGCCAATAAGCCAGGCAATGATGACTTTCCTGGAGCTGGTGCAGTGGCCTGGCTGATCTGGGGTGGATCAGTGTCCGGTGACACAATGGCAGCTGCTGATTGGGCACAGAGGCTGGTGGATAAGTGGGACAAGGAAGCCCAAGCATTTGACTCCGGTTGCACTGTTAAGATGTCGCAAGAAATCCTTACTCCGGAAGCCCAGCTGGAAGCCCAGCTTAAGGCTGTTGCCTCCCTCCAGGCTGAGAAGTCTGAGATGCAGTCTGCGTTTGAAGCCCTGGCCTCTGAGAAGATTGCTGTGGCTGCTGATGCCCAGGCCAAGGTGGAAGAAGCCACAGCCAAGGCTGTTGCCCTTGAGGCCACTGTTGCCTCCCTCCTGGCTGAGAAGGCTGAGCTTGCCAAGCAGCTTGAAGCTGCCCTTGCCAATCAGATCACAGCCAGCAAGGAAGCTGCCAAGGTGGTGGCCTCCCTGGGTGTGAAGCCCCTGGCTGTCAGCCCTGGTGATGAAGTCCAGGTTGTTGATCCTCTGGCCATCCGGCAGGAGTTTCTGAAGATGAAGCCTGGCCTTGAAAAGCAAGCCTTCTTCAAGAAGCACTTTGCCATCCTCACTGCTACCAAGTGAGCTGACCTTTTCCCTCCAATCCCTAAATCCTAAAACCTATGTCCAACACAATTGCAGCCGCCCCGGCTGTCCTGGCTGAACAGGTGCTGGCTGGCCTCCGTGGCAAGCTTGGTGTCCTTTCTGCCTTCTCCACAAACCTCACACCCACAGCTGTCGGCAAGACTATGCAAGTCAGCCTCATCTCTGGTGGTGAAGCCAAGGAATTCTCCAAGGCCAATGGTGGTTATGAAGAAAGTGACTCGGCCAACATTTCGGCCAAGACAGTCACTCTCAAGCACCTCCACAGCACCAAGGACTTCGATCCCACAGAGCTGGCTGAATATGGTGAAGCCTACCTGGTCAATGCTTTCGTCCCGGAAGCCATCAACCAGCTGGTCAAGAAGGTGCACAATGAAATTGGTGCTCTCTTCACTGTTGCCAATTTCTCTGCTGGTGAAGTCATCACTGCTGGCAATTTCAACTATGGCCAGATTGTTGATCTCAACACAGACCTCAACATTGCCAAGGCTGCTGACACTCGGGCACTCCTGGTTAATAGCACCTATGCTGGTGCTCTTCGCAAGGATGCTACTCTGGTCACTCCCTTCAGCAATGGTGATGCCTCCCTTGTCCGTTCCGGTCTGATCGGCCAGGTTGGTGGTTTCCAGGTCTTTGAATTCACAGACCTTCCGACAAATTCGGAAGGATTGGCTGCGGCTGCCATTGGCCAGGATGCCATCTGTGTGGCTATGGCTCTGCCCAATGCGTCTATGTTCCCTGGTGAAGTTTCGTCTGCTGTTGATGCGTCTGGCCTTTCTGTCCAGGTGCTCAAGTCCCAGGGCACAGATGGCATTGTGCGTCTGACGGCCACAGTCCGCTTTGGTGCTGGTGTGGGTCGTGCCACATCCGGCAAGCGTGTTACCTCTGCCTAAGCAGACGCAGCTCAGCTGATCACAGAGGCCATCCGAAAGGGTGGCCTCTTTTGTGTCTGGGTGGTCTTTCTGTTTCCACCCTGGCAAGACCATAGGCCAGCTGGGGCAAGGGCTTCCTGGGACAAGCCAGACCCAATTGACGGCCACTGCATTAATGATGGATGCCACCCTTTCCGCAATGATGCTGTCTGATGCCCTGGATATGTGTGCAGAGGCTGGCCAGACTGTGACCATCTCCGGCACTGCTTACCCTGCAATGGTAAGTGATCCCACCCTTGCCCCTACCCTGGAGGCTGGTGGCTTTATGGAAAGGATCAGCACCCTGGTCAAAGTCCCCACCACTCCGGCAGTCCTGGCAATCAAGGCCAGCTGCCAGCCTGGGAAGAAGCTGACCTTTGATGGCCGGAGCTACCGGATCACAGCCTTCACCTCCAAGCCTGGGTCAGCCTGGTATCAGCTTCAGTGCGTAGATGCTGACCAGCGTTGATGGCCTCTGACATCCAAATCCGGATCAGAAGGGACTTGGCACAGAAGACAGTCCAAGCCTTCCAGGACTTTGGTGCATACACCAAGCAGCTCACTGTGGACTTGGTGAAGGAAGAGGCTGCACTGACAGCCAGGGAGGCCATCAATTATTCCCCACCCCTAAATGGGGAAGCTGGTGGAAAAGGGGACAAGCCCATTGCCAAGAAGTGGGGTGAGTGGGCTGTGACCAATGATGTGCTGACTGTGGTGACTGAAGACAGCAAGAGCTTGGCTGCAATCATTGGATCAAACCGGAACAGCCGGGAGAAGTTTGAGAAATGGAGGCAAGGCAAGCCACCCAAGTCTGCTGGCATCATTGACAAAATTTGGAGGGATAAGAATGGGGATAGGGCTTTCAGCAGGGCACAAAACATTTTCAAGAAGTGGGGAAAGACCCGTTTAAATTACATTGATAATGAGCAGACCCTGGAGGCTGCACATAACCAAGCTCGATCCCAATACAGGGGACGCATCCGGAAGAATGGTGGCCGAGATGTCCAAGGGAAGCTGAAGGGTCAGCCCTTCAAGTTTGCCCCTTACAAGCTGATAAAGGACTACATCAAGAAGAGACAGCAGAGGGTGGGCTGGATGAAGGCTGGCTGGGTGGCTTGCATCAATAAGATTGGCAAGCCTGTCATCAATGGGATGGAGCAGACCAGGGGATTGCGTAAGCTTCCCACCTGGATCACCAGGCACAATGCCACCCACGGAAAGGTGGGCATCACTATTGTCCAGGGTGCTGGGTCAAACAATGTCTTCATTGCCATCCGTAATGACCTGGGAAACATCTTTGGGGTGGGTTATCTGGCTGGCACTAAGATGCACACCCTGGCTGTCCGGCAGGGGAAACTGCAACGGAGGCTTAACCACTTTATGCGGATCGCAATTGAGAAGGCCAACAAAGGCCAGAAACCCACCTAACACCTTATGGCCTCCAAGTCCCCACTCAACATTGTAGAAGATGCCCTGCGATCAGCCCTTGTGGCTGAGGCAAGCCTGGCAGCTTATACCATCCGCAAGGGTCAGACAGCTGAAGACCTTGCCCTGCCCAGCATTGTGATCAGCTGTGAGTCTGCCACCTTCCCACCTGGGCTTGCCCAGGGGCTTGGGAATTATCTCTGCCGGGTGAGGGTGGGCATCTTCACCCAAGTGGATGACCAGACCCTGGAGACTCACCGGACAGCTGCCCAGGATGTGATGGGCAAGCTGGATGACCTGGTGGCCATCAAGGCTGCTTTCACTGCCCTGGCTGATGCAACCTGTTATGACTGCACAATGACTGATCTGACAGAGGACAATGGGGACAGGTGCTTTATGACATCCCTTTCTTATGATGTGCTGATGGTGCTCCCTTCCGTTTGACTCCAGGTGCATAGTTAAGACTTACCAAGATGGCCACAATCACCAAGGGCACAGCACACATTTATGGAATTTCTGGCTCTGTCACAGGGCTGACAGTCCAAAGCTATTCTGTCGGCAAGAGCTTTGCCAATGCTGATGAGGTGACCAATGCTGCTGGCACTGTCATTGCTGTCCGTTATTCTGATGAACGGACAAGCCTCACTGTTGAGGGTCTTGTGCCTACCAGCTACACAGCCAGCATTGGTGACAATCTCAGTTTCACAGGGAATGGCTTGGCCTTTTCCGGCCATATCACAGCCATCACAGAGTCCGGAGAAGCCAAAGGCTTTATGCGGATTTCAGTGACAGCTGTTGATTATGAAGGAATTTCGTAAGCCTTGCCCCAAGGGCTGATCCTGGTTTAAGCCATCAGTGTGGCTGACCAGCGTTTCCTCTCTGCCTTCCTCACCCCTGCCAGCACCCTGGTCTGTGGCCGGAGGCTGAGGCCATTCTGCATCAAGCACAGGCTTTTCCTTGAAGGGATTGAAAGCCCATTCTTGCAGGAAGACCTGGAGATCACAGACCAGGACATCATCATTGCTCTGAAGGTCTGTGCTGAAGAGCCAATTGGTGACCCCACCTGGAGGGACATCTGGCTTGGGATAAGGTTTGCCCTGTCAAAAGATTATAAACGCAGGGCAGCTCTGGCTGTGATCCGGCACATCAGCACCCAGGCAAACTTCCCAAAGTTTTATGAACGGACTGACCGGAAGACTTATGGTGCAAGCAATATACCCTGGCAGCTGACGATTGTGGCCAATCTCTGCCGGAATGGGGTGAGTTATGCAGAGGCAATGACAATGCCAGAGGCCAAGGCAGTCTGGCTTTCAGCAGTCTTCAGCATCCAGGCTGGGGCTAAGCTTGAGTTTCTGAGCACTGATGATGAGGCACTGATTGACCAGCTGGCAAAGATAGGAGCACAGACGAACAATGGCCAATGATATGGAATTCACAATCTCAGCCAAGGATCAAGCATCCAGGGCTGTTGAGACTGTTCAGAAGAAGCTGAAGAATTTTGGATCAGACCTGGCCAAGATGGCTTTGGGTTTCGCAGCCCCACTTGCCCTGGCACAAGCAGCCTTCTCTGCCATTGGTGATGCTATTGAGGCACATAAGAAGAAGATACAGGATGCTATTGATAGCACAGCAGAGCTGAGCAATAAGGCCACAGACTTGGGTGTTTCTGTTGAAGAGTATCAGAAGCTTAGCAATGCTGCTGATGCTGCTGGGATGTCCATTGAGAAGGTGGTCAAGGCTTACACAGATATGCAGAAGCTCCTGGCCTCTGCCACCGGAGAAGGAAACAGCACTGCCAAGATGCTTGAAGCTCTGGGCTTTGCAGCTGATGACATTGCCAAGGGGCTGGTGAAGCCAATGGATGTGATCGAGAAGCTGGGTGCAGCAATGCTTGGTGCAAAGGATGACAGCACTGCCTTCAAGATCGCAACAGCTGTCCTGGGTGACACCTTGGCCAAGGACTTGCTTCCTCAGCTAAAGGCTGCAATGGACTTGGCTTCTGGATTTGGTGAAGACTCCGGACTCACAGCTGAAGAAGCAGACATCATCAAGCAGGAGAAGATCAGAGAGAAGCAGAAGGCCAACAGGGAACAAGCCAAGATTGCCAAGCAGCAAGTGGCTCTGCGTTTCTTAGAAGAAGGATCACCAGAAGCCAGGGCACTGATGCAGGAAGAAGAAAGGAAGAGGGTGGAAGCAAGTCCAACAGGTGAGTCCTACACCACCACAAAAGACCTGGCAAGTGATCCGGAAGTGCAGAAGAAGATTGTGGCAATCCTCAAGGCCAGGGCTGAGGCTGAGAAGGAAAGGCTGCGGATCACAAATGAGGCCAAGGCCAATGAAATCCTTGCCACTGCTGAGGCAGTAAAGGCTGAGGAAGAAGCCCAGGCAATAGCAGACAAGGCCATTGAGGATGCAATGACTGAATCTGAGAAGGCTAAGAAGAAGGCCACGGAAGACGCAGAAAAGGCCAGAGTAAAGGCCAAGTCTGATGCTGAGAAAGCTGCTGAGAAGGCCAAGACTGATGGTGAGAAGCAAGCCCAGGAAAAAGCCAAGAAAGAAAAGGAAGACCTTGGCAAAGCCCTGGATGAAGAAGCTAAAGCAATTGCTGATGCTGAGAAGGATGCTGGCAAGATGACCCTCAGCAGCCTCAGAGAGATTGGTGGTGGCTTGGCCGGAGAAGCCCTGGTCAACAATGTGGACATCCAGAGGGAAACCCTGGACATCCAAAATAAGATTTTAGTGGAGCTTCAGAAGCTGAATGTGAAGACCCTTCCGGAAGTCCCAGCCTCAACAGACTTCACTAAGCTCACAACCTCTGCTTAACCTATGGCCAAACTTATCAAGAAAGGATCACTTGGAAGCCTGGAGCTTCAACCGGATTACACCATTGAACAGGATGGCTTTGGCCTTCTGACCTCAAGGCTGGTCTTTAGGTGTGAGGCTGATAAGGCTGCAACAGCATCACCCAAGAATGGTGATGCCCACCCAATTGATGGCCGATTGAAGTGCCATAAGTCCACCTATACCATCAACAAGCAGGGCATCCTGGCCACCATCTATTCTGATTATGTTGGCATTGAGGCAGGGGAAAGGACAAAAATCCAGATCAAGGGTGACATTGTGACCAGCACCCAGCCCATCCAGACTCATAAGAAATTCGCCAAGGAATTGAAAGCACTTGGCTGGTCTTCATCCGCCCAGGCTTTCTTGGACACAAATGCAAAGGCTGTTGAAAATGCCCTGGTGGGGATTAGGTCTTATCTCACTGCTGACAGCCAGATCAGTGCCACATATTACACATCACTAAAAGCTGAAGTGAACGATGGGGTGAATATGGTAGGGAAAACTTTTTTGAAAATGGCAGGACTTGAAGATGTGGTGCTTCCATCCGGCAACCAGGGGATCAGTGACTTCCACGACAGGTTTGCTATGCTGACCGGACTGAGCTATGAAAAATTTGCCCATCTTTACAAGGTGAGCTTCACCATCCGGATCAGTCCAGGTGGTTATCATAATAAAGTTTACGACAAACAAAATTAATTATGATCACTCCTGGCATTGGATACACCATCACAAATTCAACCAAGGGCTTTTCCCTTGAGATTGAGCAGCAGGCAAACTTCATAGAAACACCTTTCAAGGTGTATGAAGACACAGACAGTGAAGGCACAGCTGTGATCCGGATTGCCCCTGGGACAATCAACAATCAATTGCCCACTGTTGCTGGTGTTGAGATTGGTGGTGCTGAGGCTTTCCTGCCCAAGCCAGGTGGCTCCGGTTTCATCTGTCTGACCATCCCTGCCAGCTCCAATGACAATGACTCATTCCCATCTGATGTCCCGGAAGTCACATTCAACAGCACAGTGCCTTCACAAAGCCAATCGTCTGCTTATGTGGCACTTGCCAAGCTTGAGATGATCACTGCTCCTGGCAGTGACACACCTACTCTGACCATCAAGCAGCTTGTGTCCGGAAGCCTATGGGGTGAAAGGTTTGAATGTGGAAGCCAGCTTGATTATTGGTTCAGCCAAATCTGACAATGACCACAAGGATTGCCTTTGGCATCCCACACAGGGTGGGTGCTTGCTTCTGTGAAGTGGGCAAGGGAAGGAGTGACCCGGATGTGGAACAGGCCACAGAGCTGACAGACGATTGGGAAGACATTGTGGCCAATAAGCCCATTGAGCCAGGGCATAAGATCATAACCCTGGATTATGAAGACAAGGTGACAGAGGATGGGAAGAATGATGGGGTGACCAGCCTGGTGGCCTCATTGAAGTGCTGGAGCAATTACAGCAACCTTCAGACAGAGCCAGACCCGGAAGACCCGGAAAAGCCTGTTGACCCGAAACTGATTGTGAAGGCAAAGGGAGATGTGGCAGCTGGTGAGGCTGGGTCTTTCCCCAGCATCCAGATCACCCTCCGGCCATTGAAGACTGAGTTAAATTACAGCTACACAGGAAATGCCAATGCTTCCGGTGAGGGTGAGATTGGCTTTGAAAGCCAAGACCCCACAGCAGATGCCCTGGCTTTGAATTATTGGCAGGGTGGTGCTATTGGTCACACATTCTTCACTGATGAGGAGAATTATAATGGCATAAATTCTTATGTGACCAATACAGGCTTTGATGAAAACCAGGCTGCATTTGAAGCTTATATTGCTGAGCTGCATCCTCTTCCTGTCACATACACCAAGACCACTTTTTACAGGGAAGAAGACAGGCCAGCTGAGGATCAGACTCCATTTGAACCACTCACAGGGCTTGAGATTGATCCCACATTCTTGCCCAGGCTTCCATCTTCTGAGGCTTATGACTTCAGTAGGAATGAGAGCTTTGATTATCGTTATAGATTTCCGGCAAACTATTTCCAGAAATATGGGACACTTTCAATGCCAATTGGCTTCCCAATTGGATACCCCAATTTGACTGATGATAAGGGCAATCCTGTTATCAATAACAGGGGCAGCACACCAGGCAGCTGGGTCTGGACACTGCACCAGCCTAATCAAAGCTCTCCGCTTCCGTTAAATCCTTTGTTTGAGCCAGACCCTTCCAAGGATTATTTGCCTTTCCCATTTACTGTCAGAATTGATGAAGGGGTGGCACCTGTGATCAAAGGATGGTATTGGGACAGCAACACCCCACCATCCACAAGCAATGGATATGGTGGCATCTTCCAATCCACTGCCTTCAAGATGACAAAGGAAATCCGGAAGAGATACCCTTACAGCTTCCTTGCCAAGCAGACCCGCACTGAGTCCTTGAGGGTGTATGATCACACCCCAGGAAACCAGATTTGCTTTGGACAGTGGGAATATGAAGGTGGAGATTACACAAACCCCACGCAGTTTTTCGGATTTGCTGCTGCTCCTGCCTCATACACCTCTGAGCTGTTTAATAAACAAAGCAGCTTTGAAGCCCAGGCTTGGTGGAGGATGGAGGTGACAGCTGACCTTTGTGAGTGGAACAGCAAGAAGACACCTGGCATTGATCCGGTGACAGGTCTTCCAAAGGTGAACATTGCAGGAGCTACCATCAAGGGAGTCATCAAGCTTGGCATCAAGAGACTGTTCCCAAGCGTTTCAGCTTATGGTCTTTACTCCAAGCAAGGGGCAAACTCTTTTGATGAGTCTAAAAACTTTGTAGGAGTGACCCCAAGCTTTGTCTTCAAGTGCCAAGCTGAGCTTTATTTTGATGAGTATTTCAATTACAAGTATCAAGTCCTTGAATATGACGGAGGGGAAATCCCCTGGCAAGTGACCCTGGATGAAGACAATGCCAAGGGTGAGCCAATCAAGTTTCTTGATTTCCCCATCACTTCTGAGGCTGAGCTTCCAGGCCAGCAACCTGGTGACCCTGGATCAGTGCCGGAGAATTCCCTGGTGTTCATCAAGGACTTCATTGTGACTGAAGTTATCCTGCCCTAAGCCACCCCATTTGACATTCCAGCAATTTTGAAACCATCCTAAAATGCCACTCCCTTCTGCAATCAAACTGTTCATTGACCCCAAGCTGGGGCTGGCCTTTGGGAATTTCGCTGGCAGCTCACAGATCAGCAACCCCACCTTCACCCTGGGTGACACAGCAGGGATTGAGCTTTATCTGGTGGAGAGCACCCAAGTGGCCAATTACCCCAGGCAAGAGATTGGTTTTCCGGCCAGCCCTGGGATCAAGGTGGCAATTGGGTCAATTGATGAAAGCCCCACAGCTGGCACTTGGCTGCTGTCTTATGGTGGCAACACCACATCTGCCCTGCCTTACAATGCAACAGCTGCCCAAGTCCAGGCTGCTCTCAATGCCCTGGCCAGCATCACAGCTGCCGGAGGTGTCACAGTCTCAAAGATTGGGGACAATTACAATGTGGCCTTCAACACTGCCGGAGTCCGGACTGAGCTGACCACTGATGGCACTTCCCTCATTCCCCTCTCCACAGCTTCTGTTGCCACCCTGCAAGCTGGAACAGTAAGCAAGCCCCAGATCAGCCTGGTGCATCTGCAACGCACTGTGGCCGGACTTGCCACCAGCTTCACCCAGACAACGGCCAGCCAGATCACAGTGGAAAGCCTGGGTGCTTGGGATGGCAGCAAGGCCACTTATAGGGTCAGCATCACCCCAGACCCCAAGGGTGGCACATTCACCCTGGCCTTTGATCCGCAGACAGGCACTGATGTCAGCACTGCCTCCATCAATGTAGGGGCTTCAGCTTTGGATGTCCAAAACGCACTCAACATCAGCACCCTGGCAAGCAAGGTGGCAGTGATCCAGGTGGGTGCATATTCTTATGACATCACTGTGTCCATCCAGCCAGGGACAAACGGACTGACGGCCAACGCAGCCGGACTGCTTTCCTTCTCCGGTTTCAAGGGTGATTTGTCATTGAACACAGCTGAGGCAGTCAGCCTTCTGGATGGTGCTGAGTCTGTGGAAACCACCTTGGAGGTGGAGATCACATCTGACAGCAAGACACTGACCCTTCTGCAAATCCCCTGCATCCTCAAAAACGCTGTGATTGATGTTGGCTCTGTTGAGCCATTGGTGCTGGACACCTATCTTTCCCAAAACACAGCTGATGGCCGTTATCTCCGGCAGTCCAATAATCTTTCTGATCTTGGCAATGTAAGCACAGCCAGGACAAATCTTGCAGTCTATTCCACCAGCCAGGTGGACACTGCTTTGGCTCTTAAATCAAACTCAAACCACACCCACATCATTGGTGATGTGACAGGTTTGCAGACCGCCATTGATGGGAAAGCCAGCACCATCCACACCCACATCATTGGTGATGTGACAGGCTTGCAGACCGCCATTGATGGGAAAGCCAATGTCAGCCACAATCATTCTATCACACAGGTCACAGGCTTGCAGGATGCTCTCAACGGAAAAGCTGACA
>Ga0315909_10001567_pt1 | contig 30802 bp, 24 predicted proteins | sample LakEriMetagenome_11_FD_203527 | JGI IMG/M metagenome (GOLD analysis project Ga0315909, IMG submission 203527) | Freshwater fungal communities from buoy surface, Lake Erie, Ohio, United States - Buoy 2 MA125 | ecosystem: Environmental > Aquatic > Freshwater > Lake | place: USA: Lake Erie, Ohio... | reverse complement strand
TCTCCTGGATTTAAAATCTCATCAATTTCTTCATCTGATAAAGCTTTACTATCTTTTGCATTCTTTAACCACAAAGCAAGTTGAGAATTAAAGCCCTGAAACTGTTGTGTTTTTCTTTGCTGAGCATTATTTAAAAGATCTGCAGGATTTAATTGATCTGTAGAACTTGTTATTGATTTATATTCAAATGCTTCATTCTCATTTGGTACAATATCAACTATAGGATTACCATACTGATCTGTTGCCATTTTACCTGTTCTCGGATCTATTCTTGGTTGTGATTTTAAGTAACCTTTCTTAAGACCTTCTGAAGTCTTTAATGTTTCAAGTTCTCCAGCATTTCTTATTCTGGCTGCATCTCTTGCTCCTTGTGCTCTTATACCAGCTGCTCTTACACTGTATGAACCTCTAGCATGTATCTGCTGCATTGATTGAGCATGTTTAACTTCAAGTACTTTGTATGGATTTTCTTTAATACTTGTCTTAGCATCTTTATATGCAAATATTTCTGCAGCTTCATTAAGATCTTTGGACATTAACATGCTTGCCATACCTGCATCAACTTTCCATCTTAGTGAATTTACATCACCATAAGGATTAATAAATCCTGTAGAAGTTGATGGTGTACTAGATGAAGTTTGGTTAAACTCACTATTTTGTTTTTCAACTCTCTCAAGTATTTTATCATTAATTTCCTTGGCTTGCTTATATTCATTTAATAGTTTTTCTGCAGATGGTGCTGCTGTTTTATTTGCAATTGACTTTTCAATCTCTTTTATTTTATCATCATAAGATTTACTTCTGTCTTGAATAGATCTATATCTTTGAGCATTTTGTTCTTTAAGAATATTAAAACTATCTTCAAGGTATTTCATCTCTGCAGCATTCTGATCTCCATTAAACTGTGCGGCATTAGATGCTGCATAGTCTTTACGGTTAACATAAGCTTGTGTTTTATATACTGCTTGTACTGATGGATCAGAACCAAGCCTTGCTTCAAATAATTTGCTAAGAGGTTCTCTTAGTTTCTCACCATTCTTTTGAGTAATAATCCATTTACCATCCGGACTAAAGTCTACAGTTTCAATAGAAAGACCAGCATCCTTTGCAATTTTTTGTGCAAGTTCTACTGAGTTCACATAAGGTGTATAGGCTACATTTCCAAATGACATTGCTGTAGCATCATCAGCATTTTTAAATTCTTCTCTTTTATACTGAAGTTCTTTAAGTCCTGTATCCCAAAACTGCTTTCTTCTTTCAATGTCAGCTGAACCTTGCAATGATTGAGCTCTACCAACTTGAGAATTATAAGTTTTAGTCCAAGCCATGTCTTTCATTAAGTTCTTATCTTCATAGAAAGGTTTAAAAACTTGTGTAGCTTGGTTAACATTTTGTTCTAAAGATAGATCAAGCTGAGATACTCTCTTTAGATTGAACTCCATGTTTTTTAAAAGCTCATCTTTCTTTTTTATATTCCCGTCTCTTGTAAGATCAGCATAGAAATACTGGCCATACATTTTGTTAAGGGCCTTCCAGTTACTATCATATTGAGACTGCTTAGTCTGCAACACATTAGAATAGAAATTTAAATCCGGTTGGAAGGGCTGAAACTCTGGTATATAATCTGTGACTCCCTGTAAGTACGTTGCCATAATTTATCTTTGTGTAAAACTATTAAAATTTTATAAGTTTAGTAAACTTCCTAAGTTTACATAATAAAAGGAAAGATTGTATCTGCATATACATAACCACCATTTTTTAAATAACCAATGTAACCTCCTCTTTGCATGTTTCCATACATCTGTGCTGCAATATCCGAATTTGGTCCTTCATATCCACCACCTCCACCTGAGCCTCTCATACGTGCTGATACCATTCTTTCAATTACACCTTGAGATAGACCCGCTTCTTCCAAACTTCTAACATACTCAATATCACTTTGCTCATCTTTAATTGGATTTGGTGTTTTTGGTGTAGGATTAAAATACATTTGACCACCAGCAGAAGGATCTACTGCATAATCAGGATACAATTGATTCATTGCATCTGTTTTCCATCTGTTAGTAACAGCAGTGTTATACTGTTGTCTAAGATTTTGTGCAGCTTGTCTTTTAGCATTGTCAAACTGTTGGTTAGCAATAACATTCTTATCATATAAGTCATTAGCAATTTGTTGGTTCATAAGTTGTTCTTGGTTTCTAATTCCAACTTGTTGTCCTTCAAACTGATTTGCTATATTGACATTTTGGTTATTTATATTAGATAAAGTATTTGCTGCTTGTGCTGCACCCTGTCCTTGTATATTAGCTAATCTAGCACCCATCTGTTGAGCATTACCTGCAAAAGCTCCTGAAGCTTGAGCAGCAATATTAGCTTGTTCAGATTGAGCAGCTAGTTCTCTTGTAGGATCTAAGAATGTAGGTCTTGGTTCTTCAAGATCAACTTGAGCAGCCCATGGCATATATTTATTTATACTTGCCATATCACCAAATGCACCCATAGTATTTACAGTATCTTGTAACCACCAAGGGGCATAACCATCTTGTTCAACCATTGGTTCTTCATAAGTATACTCTTCTTCTTCTGGAACTTCTTTTTCACATGGAGGACATTTACCAGTAACAGGATCTTTAGGCATACGTTCTGTAGTACCATCTGGATATGTACATTCACATTCTTCTTCTGGTGGTTTTGGTGGTTCTTCTTCTCTTATGTATTCAAGGTTTTCTTCAACAGTAACACATGGTGCAAGTCTAGCTCTAAATTCTGGTGTGTCTACAACTGCTCTAGCATCTTTAATTACTTGATCAAGTGTAAGACCTTTTAAGTCACCATTTTTCATTCTATTACAAATAGCATCTAAATACTCCTCTTGAGTACCTGTCCATTTTCCTCCGCCTCCGCCTCCGCCACCACCAGTCCATTCTCTACCAGATATAGTACCTCTACCATATACACCATCACCAACATCTACCCAATCAGTACCTTCTCTTTTTCCTACTTTTACATCTTTTGGTTTTCTTGATTTTAATTCCTCTTGTGTAAGTACTCTTTGTTGACTACTACCACCCTTTTGATAACCAGTCATACCACCATAAGCCATTTGATTAGGGTCATTATAGAACGGCATTCCGTAACCACCCATATTCATTCCATACATAGCCATAGGATATCCACCATATTGCATTGGAGGCATACCTTGTTCCGGCATAGGTTCTCCTTGTGGCATAGCTACTGGAGAGCCATCAGGCATAGTTTCAGGAGCTTGTCCTTCCTCTGCCATCATTTCTTCACCTTCCGCTTCCATTCCAGGTTCTGTTGCTTCTTCTTCCTGTGGTACAAAATCTGTTTCAGAAAGTCCATTAGCTTCCATAAAGGGTTTAGCTACAGCAGGAATACCTTGAGGAAATCCTTTCTTAGCTTCTTGTGCTAAAGCTAATGCTCCTAACTTCATATTGTAGTTACGGATCATTATCTCTGCAGTCTTTCTATCTATAGCATCTGAATCTGGATTCTGCAATATCTGTCTGTACTTATTTATATCATATTGCTTAGATAACTGAGCTGGGGTATATGCAGTTTTTCCTTTTACAGATTTACCAAATTTAGCCAATAGATCAGGATCTTTTATTTTCATTTCTCTAAAATCACTGTAGATAAAGCTATCATCTGGTAAATTTAATGGAACACCTCCTTGAGCATGTCTTGGTCCTTTAATAGTATAGAATGCAGGTATGTTACCTGTATTCATCATTACTGTTTCATTACCTTCAGCTTCAAGATTAGCTTCCTCTCTTGGCACAGCTCTGAGTGTTCTATTAAATTTAGTTTCTTTTGATGCATAGCCATCATAATCTGCACCACCCATTGCTGGTACATCATTTGCCAAAGCTCCACGTACTTGATAACCAGTTCTGGCCTTTGGTACTTTTTTAATTCTTACTTTCATTATATTTAACTTATAATTTCTACTTCACCCCCATTTGCTAAGAACTCTTCTAGTTCTTCTGGTGTCATGTCAATAACATCACCCTCTGCAAAACCTCCTGATTGCATGAAGCCACCTAACTGTTTAGATCTACTGGTCCATATACTTCCCATATCACCTTTTAAACCAGAATTAGTTTCATAATCTCCACGGTCTCTACTTGGATCAGAAGCATAAAGATTATCTGAAGTAAACCTATCATAAAAATCTTTATTTTGTTTTCTACTGCTTCTTCTATCAAGTGCTCCAAATAAACCTCTAGCAAGAGCATTACCTGAAAGCAACATACCTTGTGCATCTACTTCATATGCATTTTTATTTTTAAAGTCTACAGCAAATTGACCAGCTTTGGGAGCATACTTTTTCTCAGTAGTTTCTCTTGCTGATCCAAGGGCATCTTCTTGTACTTTCATCCCATATTTTTCCATGTCATAACAAGCACTCTTAGGATCTTTCTTTTCTTCTTCAGTACAACCTGTTTGAAAATCCATAGTAGGTTTGTTAAAGGATTGCTGATCAGACCAAAAAGATGATGGTTGTAATGTTGTAATAGCACTGTCATCTGAACCTACAAGATCAACATCTCTAAGTCCTTCAAGTGTAGGATTATTTGTATACACCACAGGGCTATCTTTTCCTGTTGAAGTCTTAGTAACTTCATCACCATAAAGAAATCTACTTAATGCACCACCAAACTGTTTCTTTTTCTTTTTAGTTTTTGCAATTTGGCTTATTTTTCCTTGCATTGTATTATAGAACTTATCATAGCCTTCAGTTTTTAAATACTTATCAAAACTACCATATGCTTTTCTTTGTTTTTCTGACATGTTTTCCCATCTTGAATCAATAGCAAATAATGTCTTTTGTCCAATAGGAGAGTCTTTTAATGTTTCAAGTTGATTTTTATTTTTATTTATCACACCTTTAATATCCCAAGTATCTCTCCAGTCACCAGACTGTTTAGCTTGTCTATTAGAATTCAATGCTTTTTCTTTAAGAGCTGCATTACTAGATTTACCAGAACCAGATTTAGAACCAGATGCGGCTTGTTGTTGCTGTTGTTGTTGTAATAACTGTTGTTGTCTAATAGCAGCTTGTTGTTGGTTATATTTTTGTTTAGCAGCAATCTCTCTATTTCTTACAGAACCTTCACTCATACCATCCATAGTTCCTGGAAGGTATTGTTCATCATTAGATGCAGCACCCTCAAAGGCATCTGTATATTGTGGGAAATTATTTAGAAGCATATCTTCATAATTTGCTGTTTCTAAAGGACTTGCTGGTAATGCAGGTAAACTATCAGTATAAGCTAAGTTAGCAAGATCTTCACTAGGTTTTCTAGTATTTGGAATCACTTGATCTCTATTGCTGAATATATTTGATTCAGTTAATCTACCACTGCGTGGTTGAAAGTCAACAGGAGCAGATCTTCTATTTTGCATAAAGTAATCCATGTCTGCTTTTTCTCTATCAGATAATTGATAGTCCTGTCCAGTTGCAATTTCAGGAGTTGCACCAAAGTTAGGATTTGCTGCAGGAGCACCAGAACTTCCCATGAACATAGGATTTCTTCTCATTGCTTCCTGATTCATCATCTCTTCTTCAGCATCAGCCGTTAAAGCATCTCTCTCAAGTGCTTCTGCATCTTTACCTATAACTTGATTTCTCTGACGCATAAAGTCTTCAATCTTAGCATCTATTTGTCCTTTACTAGGATTAGTTGCTAAGAACTGATCAAATTCTTGTTGAGACTCTGGACCTAGAACTTCTGAAACATCTGTCATTATGTCTCCCCACTCACCTTGAACATATTCATTAGCAGCTTCAGGAGAATCATATGTTTGAGTTGACTCTTCAAAATCTGAAGGCTCTTCACTTGGACCACCCATACCAATACCAAACGGATCATCTTGCACACCTTCAACTTCAGAGAAGTTTCTTATAACACCCTTGTTAGCTTCAGTAGCAGCATCTCTTGCAGCAATATCTTCAGCAGAAGGTCCAGAAGGAGTTAAAGCTGTTCCAATATCTCCTTCAAACTCATTGTCTTTAGCTTCAGGATCAGGTAATGAGTCAACCCATTCTTGACTCTTCATATTTCTTTTCTCTTGTCTTTTCTCCCTTGCACTCATTTTATCCCACTCTGCATCTGAGTATCCAAAAAATTCTTTTGCATTTGTTGCTTTTTTGTTTCCAGCAGATTGAGATGTTGATCCTGTATCAGAAGAAGAAGCACCTGCTCCTGTGTTAATACTAAATTGAGGTTTAGTTGGATCCATCTCAGCATTATTAAAGTACATAGTGTACTTCTTAGGTCTACCGGATAACCATCCTGATTTTCTTACATCTATTTTAGACAGTTGTGTACCAGGTCCAAAACCTCCAAAGTATCCTGCACCAGTTCTTGGGTCATATGGCATACCTTGCTGCTGAGTCCATGTACCCACTCTTCTTACAGTGTTAGCTGGAAAGTATCTACCAAAAGCATTTGGTCTATAACCACCACCACCATAACCACCGTATGGATTATATGTACTACCCTGATAATCAGACTCTTCTTGTTTTTGTTTTGTTTCAGTTTTCTTTTCTTCTACTTTTGGTTTCTCATTAGGATCTGCAATATTATATTTCTTTCTTGACTGACCTAAAATCTTATTATATATAGCATCATTGGTATTTGCTTTATACTTGACCATTTTATTTTTATCACCCTCTCCTCTGTTCATAAAAGCATTATATTCATCAAGAGCTTCTTGCTCAGCTTTTTCTCTTAAATACTTATCATAGTCATCTTCTTTTACTTCACCTTTATCTTGGTACTTAATATGACCACCGTAAGCAAAGAAAGGGCTACCTGTATTTCTAGAATCAGAATAGTTCATATCTTGTTGTGTGATAACATCATCTCCACCATATACAAACTTATATAAATCTGGATTTGAACTATCTACAAAACCACCACTTTGTTGATCTAATAATGGTGATCTATAATTCATAAAATCATTTAATATTTTATAATTTGCAGCATCTTTAGCCTGATTATTTCTTATAGCCTCTTGCATCCAGTCTGGTATCATACTAAACTCTGATGTTTTTGCTGGAGCACTTTTAGGTTCAGTTACATTACTAAAATTTAATTTAGTTTTAGGTTTAGCGGTAACAGTTGCTTTTCCTTTATTAGTTACTTTAGCTGAAGATGCTGCAGGTTTATTTTGTCCGGGTTGTTTTGATTTAGTAACTGTATTAACTTTCTTAGCTTCAGGTTTGGGTGGAAGTTTAGAGTTATCTCCTATTACTTTTTTGTTAGAATTATCTGGAGTAGTACTGCTAGATTTTGCTTCTAAATTTTCTGCAGTCGGCATATTAGTTCCTGATGAGTTCCACATCATATTTGATGCATTACTTGTAATTGGATTACCCTCTTTATCTTTTACTACATTACTTTGATCAGCAACTACAGCATCTGCACTATTTTTCTTTTCAGGATCAGGATTATTATTCAGTTCTACTTTATTACTTTTTCCAGGATCTGCAGCTTTGTTTACTATTCTAGATACACCTTCTATAGTTTTTCTACCAGATGATTTATAACCATAACCTTTACCTGGCATCATGTTAAATCCAGGTATAGCAAAGTCACCACCAAACTCAATAGAATATTGAGAAGGTCTTCCTGTAAGCCAATGTGATTTTCTTACATCTAGTTTCATACCAGGCATAGTACCTTGAACATGAATAGGTTTTTGCTCAGGCATTTGCATTGGATATGTCATAATATTCATACCCATTGGAAAGAACCCACCTTGTGGAACCATACCTGCAAATGATCTCATTTGATTTCTACCAAAACCTCTTGGTATCATTCTACGCATTTGTCTTGGTGAAACACTTGGATTTGATCCATAAATATTTGGTGATGAACCAATGTAAGGTGGAGTACCAGATCTTGGTTCTTGATAACCAGGTTCACCTCTTCTTGGTAAACCTACAATATCACTCTGACCAGGAAGAATTCCTACATCACCACTAGAAGTTAATAAATCTTCTGGACTATCATCTTCAGGAAGTTCAGAAAGATCATACTTTCTATCTGAAAATTTTCCTACCCATTTAGTACCATCCCATTTATCTGTGTTATTAAAAAACCCAGGATTACCTGTAACTCTTCTTAAATATTCACTATTAGTTTCACCTACTCTTGGTGGATTTTTTGAAAATATTTCTTCTACTTCAGCACCTTTTTGAGCAAACTGTTGCTGTTGCATAGGAGCTTGTTGTTGCATCATTTGCTGTTGCTGTTGTTCCCACATAGCTTCAGCTTGCTCTTTCATTTTAGCTTCTTGAGCTGAATTAGCTAGTGCTGCAACAAAACTATCTTTTTTATTCTTCTTCTTATTATCCATAGTATCAGTAGGATCAAAACCAGCAGAAGGCTTCTCTTCTTCACCTCCAGCTTGTTTCTTAAGTAACTTCATTACTTGACCTATGTACTTTCTTTTTGTAATACCACCTTGCTTGTAAGAATTTTGTTTGTCTTGATTGTATTCATAAGGATCATATCCAGTAAAGCTTACTGCATTATCTTCAGGAATTATATCACCACCTTGTTGCATATAAGCAGCCTCTTCCTCATCATCATAATCTTCTTCATCTTCTTCATCCTCACCATCAGCAGCTGTATCATCATAATAACCATAGTCTTCAGATAAACCTGCTAATCTTTCTTCCTCAGCTTCTTGTTGTTGACGTTCTAATTCTGCTAAGCCTTCATCATATACATCAGTTTCTTCTTCTTGTTCTTGAACTGGTTCTTGACTTTCAAAATTAGCAGCAATGTTTTCTACCATTTGCTCAGCTTGATCCATAGGAATCTTAGCAGCTACCAATTCACCTATGAGTGAATCTTTCATCATCTCCATATCAAGCTCATCAGTATTAGCTAATGTTTTATAAACATAATCAGATATCTGTGCTTGTTGATCTTGCTGCCCACCTTCTTGAGCTTTACGTAAAAACTTTGCAGTTTTGTTTACAAATTTTCCTTTACCATCTGGAGCTTTGTAAATTCTTACTTTTTTCTTCATATATTAAATATAATAAATTCTAATTAAACTACTAAACTTATTAAGTTTAATCTAGTTCTTCTACTATGTAACCTCTCTTTATATAATCTTGAATTTCTTTTTTGGACAGAGTTGTTTCAATATGATTCTTTTTAGAACCACCTTTTTTGTAACCTTTTAATCCAGCAACAGAACTTAAAAATGATATATGTGAAAGTGGATCTATTTCTTCATTTTCTTTATTTAAGTGTTGCCCAGAATCATAAAGATCAAAAGTTCTTTTAAGATTTTGAAAACCTTCAATGTCTCGGAGTGGAGTCAATGGTGCAATACCACTTAACCCTATTTTTGTTCCACTATATGCAGCATCACGTATTCTTTCATCTGTCCATCCTTTCTCATCTGTATTTGCTTCTTCAATTGTATTAATAAAGTTAGGTCCATGTGTATTTATCACATCATAAAAACCTTTTGCTACTAATGCATTTTGAGCAGTTAACCATGGTAAAGACGCAATAGGTGCCGCTGTTAACCCAGCTTGAACAACTGATGTTGCTGTAGGTAAACCAAGATAAGCTACTAGAAGTTTAATATATTCTTTATCTAACATATCCATTCTTCCAGACTGATATCTAGGTTGACCCATATTAATATCTAATTCTTCAGCCTTTGTCCAACTAGCATTACCATTTTCAAGTATTTTAAATTCACCTTTAGGAGCAGATGTTTTTCCAAATTCTTTGTCATCAATTATATCCGGTTCTGCTTTATACTCTGCATATTTTCTATATATAGAATCAAACTTCTCTGGATCACTTAAGAATTGTTTTTTTTGTTCAGGTGTTAAATTATCACTTTTTAATATTAATTTAGCTAACTCAGCTTCAGTATAAGATATAGTTGGTTTGTTAGCATTTACTTCTTCTTTTGCTTTTATGTAATTATATTTTTTTTCTTCATTTACATCATAAGCACTAGTTGTTCCGGCAACTTGTTGTGTGGTTTCAGATGGTGTTAGTGACCTACCCCAATCAATATTTTGTGCAGCTTGTTCAAAGAAAGGTTGATATGCAGCATCATATTCTGCAGCTTTTCTTTCTTGCTGAGCAATTGATGCATCAATATTTTTTTCAATATTTGCTAGGTCATTGTTATCCTTTTTCTTTTCAGTTTTTTTAGAAAGGAATTCATTATAACTATTAACTGCATTTTGATAAACTGCATCAGCATAATTACCATATAAATGTTGAAGACCTTTTATATCACCTTCACCTTGGCTTTGTAAAATGGCAAATGCCTGATCTTTTGTTTTTCCTGACTTGATTAATGCGTCAATCTTATCTTTGTTTCTTTTAGCATGAGCAGCATTAGCATAATTATATACATCTTGAAAATTTGATTTAATATCTTGAGCTTGCCCTAATTTTAAGTTAGCACTTATCTCATCAGGAGATAATCCTTTTTGAAGTATTGCATTTGATATATCTTTATTACTAAACACTTCATAATCACCAGATTCAGTTTTAACAGGATAGTAACCAGAATTTCTTAGTTCTGCTATCATTTCATCAGAAGCTTCTTCTGCAGGTATAAAGTTTGCAGCAGGTCTTGCTATTCCTTTATATTCAGCTGCAACTGGTTTATATTCAGACTTTTTAATTGCAGCATTAGACTGTCTATCAAGATCGGGATCAACATTAATTTTTATACGGGGTACTTGTACTAACTCTGGTTTAGGTAAGTTGTCTACAATTACACCATCTTGAGCTCTTGTTAATGCAGGTATAGCAGGATCATTTACTTCTTCTACTATATAACCACCTTTAACATACTGAGCTATTTGAGTATCATCAAGTTCAAGATCTATATAACCACCATCTTCAAAACCATATTTTATACCTGCTGTTACTCTTGGATTAAAATAACTACCAGGCATCATAGTGTTTTGTACACCGGCATTTGCTACAAAATTTTTACCTAGGTTTTTTTCATAACCAAGTTCCAGATTTGCACTTGGATTAAATAACTTTCCTGGTTTTGAATAATTACTTAATGTAGCATCACCATATATGTTTCTATATTTTTTTCTTATACCTATGTCTTGAGTTGATCTGGGTGCAGTGTTTCTATTCATGAATGGAACTTCTGCATTTATGTTACCGTGTAATCCAGATTTATGTGACATATTTACATTAGCACCAATAATCTGAGAATCTGGTCTGTTTGAATTTGTATATAAACTAGGCTTTATGTTAAAATTAGGAGGTCCGCCATCTTGATAATACTTGGCATTAGGATCAAATACTTTATTCTTTTTAGACTTGGGTTTTTTAAACAATCTGTTTTCTGTAAACAATCTGTTTGTTGCTTCAAGACTTCTTGAATACTTCTTAGAAGCTAAACCTTTCTTACTTGGTTTAGGCATCTGCACAAGCCCTCTAGTTCTACCACCCTTACGCATGAAATCCTCTGGCTGTTCTAGCTCAGGTTGCATTCTATAATTAGTAGTCAGTTCTTCCCCAGGTTTAATATCTCTTTTAGCATACACATATCTTTTATTACCAACCTTAATACTATGCATGTTTGGTTCTTCAGAATGATTATGCATATTACCAAGTGTACCAACAGGTTGACCATCTTTATGTGCAAGACCTATTCTTTCACCTTGTTTAATTTGCTTCTTTGCAAATAAACCTTTATCTGCATTTGGAATTTTAGATTTAGCTACTTTATATTTCATTACCTTAAAGATACTTGGTTTTTAATATTAGATATTTTAAATATCATATTTACATTTCCTGATACCATTCTTGACAAACTTAAGAAATTTAAATAATGTCTAAACTTCTTTCTTTGTAAAAGTGGTTTTACATAATCTAAGTTAGCTTGATTAAGAAGTCTTCTATAACCACTAGGTCCTGTCTCCCATATCTGTCTCTCATCATAGTTACCTAATAGTTGAGTTGTACCAGGTATTAACTGTCCTGTTGGAGGATAGCCTGATCCTATTGGAAACTCAGCTCTATCTTTTGTTATATCCCAGAATTGATTTAGTCTGTATTTGTTTTCTTCTTTGGAAAATAATATATCATATCCTGGAACTGGTAAGTATGTTGGATCTACAGATAAAGACGGATTAGGTCTTGGATATTCTAAACTTAAAGCTACATTATTCTTAGGAAATATGTTTAAGTTTAAGTATCCAGAAACCTGCTCTGAGTTATATATCAATGCTCTATCAAAATTAAAGTCAAGAACATGATACTGATCAAAACAGTTATATTCAGATCTTTTATAACACTCTAGTATATACTCTACAGATTTAAGTGTAGTTACTGTTTGACCTGTTGTAACTGGTATCTCTATCTCAAATGGATAATCCACACCATAGAAGTTACAATAAGTACCACATGATCCACCTGGATTAGTATCATGTTTCCATATGTTGGCCATCAACTGCTGAGTACCATTAAATGTTTCTCTTACAGTTTTTGTTGTAAGATAGTTTACTTTAGTTGCTAAAGTCAAATCAGGATGCCAATCATGAAATGAAATAAAGAATTCATTTTTAGGATCAAAGCTTACTGTCCAAGAAGCATCTTCAAACAAGAAAGGATCTCCAAGTAGATACTTAGATTGACCATCTAATAAAAAGAAATCACCCTGTTTTCTATACAGTGTTCCAAAACTAAAAGGTTTCTTTGGTTCATCATTAAGTGGTATGTATTCTACTCTACCTTTGAAAATATCTTTTAACTTATAATCCCTTTTAGTAAAGTATAGTACGGAGTTTTCATTATCATATAATGTTTGACAACCAATACCAACTACAGGATTATCTTGCCATGGATAGTCAGGGAAGTCTACAGTTAACTTATATGGTAGGAAATTATTAAACCACCATTTTAAACCATTCTGTGATATCTCTTTTATACCTTCACCATAACTAAATATTTTACCTTGGTTTTGAGATATATAATAAATACCTGCAGGTGATGATATTACAGAGAGTCTGTTTTGTGATGAGCCATATTCATAAGTTCTATCAGCATTAGTTACTGACTGACCAGGCTGACTAAATAAACCTCCGTCACCTATGGTAAGTTTAGTACCAAGATCTGTTTGTAATTGATCCACACCCTGGAACATTAATGGGCTATCATTTTTAAATGTAATAAATAGACCACTTTTATTTACTTGTTTAATACCACTAACCTCACTAATAAAGTCTTTATAATTATTAGCTAAAAATATTGACCAGTTATCTCCTCTGTAACTTACATCAGATTGTTGTAATGAATATATAATTCTGTTTGGATTATATGTGTAACAAAGTGATGCTACTTTAGGATCATAGTATCTGCTTTGTAAAGTACCATATGAAAAGTAATTAGTAAATAGTTTAGATATACTCAGAGAGTAATCATATCTATACTCATTACCTCTGGTTATTATCTGAGGATCCATATTAAACATAGATACTAGATCAGTGTACTTATATGGGTTATAACTTTTTTCCCATTCATAGTCTCCATCAATTCTAAAGTCTACTAGTACTTCAGACTCCACAAAGAAATCTCTTACTGAAGAACATGCTAGATAAAAATAAGAATTCTTTGGTCTAAACACTCCCGGATACGGTTTTGGATCATCTGTTCCTAAATTATAGTTTTTGTTATCTAAGTTATAGAAATCAGTAGGACTAAATCCTGTTCCTGTAGGTACAGCTGTTGGTCCTGATCCTATAAAACCTAGGAGATCAGATGAATCAAACTTTTGTGAATTTGCATAAAATCTAGCAAAAGGAATCATATTTCTTATAGCATAGTTATATTCAAATCCATCCGGTTGTCCGTATAACCAGTCATAGAAAAAGAACATGGAATTCTTTTCTGTATATCTATTTATAAAAATATCACCACCAAATAATAAAGGTGTTGTTGTAAGTTTAAGGTGTTTTACTTGTTCATCATAACATATACCACTTGTTGTATATTGATTAAAGATGTTACCTGCAGTTCCAATCTTTTGCTCACAAGGTGTAATTACTATTTGTTTTATACTTTGATATGTAGATTGTAATTGACCATACTGATTACCCAGTCTTACTTTAACAGCAGCATAATGACTTGCAATTCCCATTGAAAAAGGTTTTGCAAAATCAACGTGATCAGGAATAGAATTTGTAGCAGCTAAAGAAGGAAACTGAGCACCAACAGAATTCAATGTTCCTAATGTATGTAGACTTTGATCAACATAATTTCCTAATGGTCCTGTAATATATGAAGGCCCTTTGTCTGGATTATTTTGTTGTACACCACAATTTGTTCTTAATACAACTGTGTCAGATCTTTTAAGATTATTAATGCTGTAATTATATGTCTGTGGACCCAGCTGATATCTCGGTAACTCAAGTATATTATCTCTAAGATATGTACTATCTTCAATTCTAAATCTAACTGTCTCAGTAGATTTATTTGCACCAAATGCTGTATAAAAACCATGAGCAATCATTTGCAATGCATACTGATCCCATTTTATTGCAGCATATATTCCTCTTAGAGCAATATCTACACCTTCACTAAAGTAAAACAAGAATTGATTAAGTCCACCAAGTACTCTAGATGCTATATCAAGATAAGCCCATTTAGGAAGTTCTCGTTGATATGTTTCTCTTTGTGGAGCAATAACCCCCGCTGTTATAGCAGCTAGTCTAGCAGCTTCATAAGTTGCTGTAGCTCCAAATAAATTATCCCTTATGGGTTGTGTTCCACTAAATAACATTGGTATAGTATCTAAAAGTGGACCACCAAATATATAATATGCATTTAATGCACCTTCATATGTTTCTGTTGCTGCTTGAAAAGTAGTTGCAGCAACTAATTGTGCAGCAGAAAGAGGTGGTATACTAATACCAGCTGGTTGATCAACAGGTTCATTTACAATATACTTTCCTTGAAATGAATACACAGCCTCAGCAATACCAAGCACATACATTATTGTTTTAGCTTCATTAGATATTAATTTCCATTTAGGATGTCTATCAGGTTCTTTGAATTGTTGATCTGATACACCAAGCAAGTGACCATAGATTTTTAATTCTGTAAATGATAAGAACGGAGTCCTAAACATTGTATCTGGTGAATGGAAAGATACTATTTCTCTTGGGATACCTTGATCAAAAACTTTATCAGGATCATTAGGGTCCTGAAGTTTTATGTAAGGATCGTTAAAACCTCTGTTATGACATGGTAAGTTATTTGGATTTAATGCTGTACCAAAGTTACATGTACCAAATACATTTGTAGATGGTCTGATTGTATTAAAAGGATAGTTAGCATAAAGACCAGTTCTGTTTCTTTTAGCATTACCTCTTATCTCATAACTTCTAAAGTTATTCAACATACCTTTAGCAACAATACTTTTGTTACCTTCTCTAGATCCTCTTAAGATTTCATAACCTACAATACCAGGGATGTCTTCTCCATAATTATCTTTTGGATAAATTATGTTTTCAAAGAATACTCCCATTATTCTTATCTTAAGATTACTACCATAGTTTACATAGTTAGCATCACTTTCAAAGTGAAGAGTATCAGCATTTAAGTAATTATCAGGAAACTTATGATGTCTTATATGTTGACCACAGAGATCATATGATGGATCAGATATAGGTAAACCTGACACAGGATCAATAGGAACAGCAGTCCAACAATTAGCACTTGCATTCCACACTTCAGGTTTGTTATCTGGATACTTTTCTTCAGACTCCCAATAACCCATGTCTCCTACAGCTATGACAGTTCCACCATCATCAGTTGTAGTTCCTATTAAGGGATGTGTTGAGAATGCACTAGCTGTATTATATACTTCAAATAATCTGTCACTTGCAGCAAGTGTGTTTCTATCTGTCCAATCTATAGTCTCTGGATAATTAATACCATTTATTTTATAATCTCTTTCAACTCTTCCAGGTATATGGTAGGATGCAGACTTATCTCCGGTATCATAAACCCACCGAATAAAAAATGCATAAACTTCATCTCTCATATAGCTACCCTTATTGCCACCTTTAATATAGTAGTCAGCAGGATATGCTACTGAACTCCATCTTGTTTGTATAAGATTAGCCAAAGGCTGGTAGTTAAAATCAAATTTAGATGTAGTACCTACTCTTAAAAGGTAATCATTCACTTCTCCAATTTGATTTGACTTTTCTACTATTGGAGTTACTACTGGTAGAAACTGAACAGGTACTGAAATAAGATCTTCTTTTATCTGATCTAATTCTATCTTTTTAGTTTTAGTTGAGTATATACCAATTTGTTTAGCTACAGTACCTTGATTTACATTTTGTACAACAACTAGGATAAACTCATCAAAGTTTTCAGTATCTGCATCTACTTCAATAACTAAGGATCCTTGAAGATCATTATCATACCATATAGGTTGACTATTACTTGGGGAAAAATAATCTGATACTTTTACTCCATTAATACTATATGCTAGTGTAGCAAAGTAAGTTCCATTTCTAAGAGTACCACCTGAATCACCAAGTCTAACTTTAAGACATGGTGTTTTTATTATTTTTGCTATTCTAGTATGAATACAATCTAGAGAATTAAATTGTCTACAAAAAACACATGATGGATCTGGTTCACCATCACCATCTGAATCAAGGGGTTCAGTACAATTTTCCACCCACTGTACACCAGGCCAAAGTATTTGATCTCCATCTGCATTAACATAATAATTTACATTTGCATCATATGTCGCTTGAGTAATTGATGTAGAAGGGGAACCTGTTGCAGGTACAAATAAATTTAATGCCCAACTATATTCATCTGTTGGCCAAGTTTGGGGATCTCCAACATTTAAGTATCTATCTGGATTTAATCCATCAGCCCAATATACTTGCCAAGAACAATCTTGCACTAATCTTGCTGCACCAGATATTAAATATCTTTTGTCAAAACCTAAACAAGCATCTTGCACAATAGGTCTATAAATACATCTTTCTTCTTCAAGTAATCCTATCTCAGACATAACAGGTTGACCTGTTGCATTATGTCCAGCAGTATATATGATCCACTTATCAGAGTACAAGTGTATTGCACCAATGATATATCTTGCTACAACTTTTCTAGCAGGTAATAAAAACTGCGGCATTGTGATACCTGGAGGAAAATTAGAAGGACATTTAAAGTTAGATGGTTGATTAGATAATGAACCTAAGTCACCTTCTACAGTATTATTTACAACATTGCGAGCATGTGTCCACATACCCTCTTGAATATATGTAGGATCTGAATCTTTATTTAAACCTTTTATAAAGCTATTAGGTTTGCTTTGAGAAGTATCTTGAATCTTTGCCATAGTTATATAACTCTAGTATTTCCGTAATATCTATAGAAAGCTGCATTAGGACTATAACTTTTGAACATATCATAGTATTTGTTATACTGAGCTCTTCTGTTTGTCCACCAAAGTTTTTCCATTTCTTTAAAGTTTGGTGTGTTGACTAAACTAAGTGCTTGGTTTCTTGCGGCTCTTAGTCTTTGCTCAATCATACTCATTCTTTGAGAAACATCTTCTCCATTCATAAATAAGTTTTCAAGTATTCTTTGCTTTAATGCATATTCATAATATTCATTAAGTAAATCATGATCAGGTACAAGTAAGTTACCATCATTATCTTCTAATGCTCCTTGGTAGTTAAGATATACATTACCTGTTTGAAAATTTGTAAAAAGAAAACCATCTTTTATCCATCCTTCAAATGTTGAATTGAAATAAAGATTAGGGCAGTCACATTCTATACTTTGGCTAGTTTTCATTTTTAATGGAATCAACCTTCTATATGTTCTTGTTTCTGTTCTACTCATTACTTGAACTAACTCATACTTTTCTCCTTTACAGTTCATGAATACTCTTGGTGGTATACATGTATCACCATAAGGATTGTTAGGATCATACGCAGTTGGTATTGGGTCTACTATAGGATGATTAAGATCACATGCTGCAGTTTTGTTACATGGATTGGAATTACATGTTCTACAGTTAACGCTTGGTGGAGCACACTGATCAACTGTTGATGGGAATTCTTTGTATGGAACTTCTTGTATATTGGTTCCACCTGCAGGACCTCCGTAACTTGTAGCAAGATCAAACTCTCCACAAAGTAAAGCAAAGTTAAATACATAAAAGTCATCTGGAAGTTTTACTCTACCATGACAAACCTCTAGTACAACTTCTCTAGTTTGATTTATTCTTAGACCTAAATCATAGTTAAGTTTTTTAACTAGTTTAATTAGAGTCTGTGGCTCTATCATATTTTCTAGAGCAAATGTATGCATGTCCACTGTAACATCTTCCAGTAGTTGATCAAATGTTCTATAGCGGAGTGTATAGTTATAATCCATTATCTAAGTATATTTTGCCCATCATCTGTAGAGTCTACAGGAACTGACATAAGCATGGTTAATTCTTTAATAACAAGTTGTTCTACTTCAGCAAATAAATATTCTGGTAATGAAAGTGCTTCATCTTGTTTTACCATACATTCTACTTTAGGATCACATATATCTACTTCACCTTCAAATATAGCTTCCATTTTAATTGCATCCCAATCTATATTAGGACAATATACGTATCCATTAAGATACCAAAAGTATGGTCTTTTGTTATACTTGAATGTTGTGGTTTTAGTCATAGATACCCAAGTACCTGGATCTGTTCTAAACATTTCTATAGATCCATCTATAGAAGATGTAGTACGTATGATAGGACCAAACATACCATTTAATATTGTTGGTAGTTTATCTTTAGATCTTTTTATATAACATTCAGAATATACACCAACACAACCAGCTTCTACTTTATCTACATCAATAAGTTCAATATAGGGAAGCACTTTGAAGATAGAACTTATCTTCATAAGTCTAAATTGATTATCTTCTCTTTTAATCAAAGCCTGTGAATACTTTTGTAAAGCAAAATATATTTGTCTATCTGTTAAGAAAGGATCTTCTTTAACAGCCTTTACAGCATTTCTAACTCTAGATATTGCTTCTCCTATTGTTGTCATATTTCAAATTCATTATATGTTTTAAGTACCTTATCAGTTTCCTTCTTTAAAAAGTCTTTATACTGGCCTTTTCTATATATTGTTTCTAATTTAGAAAGAGGATCAAGTCTTACATACATGTTCCAGTTTTCAGGATAACTTTTTGCTACAGATCTTTTAAAATCTCTGCATGCTCTAAAACTCCAGAACTCTCTGTTTTTTATTCTATGTTTGGGAGCTAGATTGCTAAAGAATATTTTAGCAAGCTTACCATCAGTTTCCCAATTTTTATTTGAAACAGTAACACCATATTTTACAGACTTAGAAAAATCTATATTATTTTTTTTACTTTGTTGACATGTTCCAATGAATAACCAACCTAATGATTCTGGTAATTGTACACCATCTCTAGTATCAATTACTGTTTGATATATTAATTTATTAAAAGTTTTTATTACTCTTTTTAAACTATCATTATCCAGATCCTTATACTTTGGATACTTCTTTCTAAATAAATCAAAGAACTCTTTGTTTAAAACATTGTAAACTTCTGGTCTAAACCTTGGAGCCTTAACATCTGGTTTTTTAAATTCCTTCATGCTATTACTATTAATATACTAAAAATAAATGACTTTAACAAATGTAACTAAAAAACAAAACCCCCACAAGTGTGAGGGTAATGCCTTGTTGTCACAGAAACCAACAACCTGTAACTTCTTTATTCAGGAGGACACAATTGTGCTACTATAGCTTGTAAAGCTGTAGCAAGATCTGTGTTTGTTGCTATTAATACTGTTTTCCCACACATAATGTTTGGACCAGTGTAAATTATACACTGAGCATCCATTACCTCAGAACATGGTTCTGGATTAGGACATCCTATTGGTGTTGGACATGGTGCAGGACTTGGCATGAAGCTATCTTCACATCCGCATTTCTTACATTTATTTGTTGTATTTGTAGTTGCCATTATTTTAATTTTTTAAGGACATGGTATAGGTGTTGGTATTAACGTACCACATGGACTTATAAATGCTGTAAGACCAGTGATAGATACAAAGAATCCTCCAACCTCTGTTTCATCATTTGCATTACATGTAAATGGATATGTATATGCTGCAGGAAAATCAAGATTTAAATCTGATGTTCCTCCACCGGCTAATGAATGAACTATATTAGTTCCTGTTTTAAACTGTGGAACACTTTCTCCAGAAACTACATGTGAAATTATATAGTTTAAGTGTGATGTATCCCATGCATCATTATTACCATTAATATTACTTTCCTCTGAGTTTTTAACTAACCCAAAACTAAATATACCTGTCTCAGATATATTAATGCTAAATAATGAAGTAAGCATAGTACTTGTGTTAGCACCAATTTTTATAATACGTCTAGCAGGAACATAACCTGATGGATGTGCATATGCTCCATCTAATTGATAACCAGCAGGAATTACAGAAGTAGGTAAAACTGATTCTGCATTACCAGCACCATTTCTATTAAATTGAATAGAACCAAATGTATTAAGAATTACACCACCTGTTCCTTGGTAAGGTGTTACAATAGTTGTAGCATTACCTGTTGAAGGATCTTCTTCATAGTTGTTAACTGTATTGGTATATAACCATGGTCTTAGTGCACTTGTTGTTTCTGCTAATGGAACAACAACAAAGCCTTTAAAGTGTAATTGATTTCCTATTCTTCTTACTTGTGGATATTCATATAATGTTCCAGCTGTGTCATTCATGTAAGTATCAAAACCAACAAGTTTAACCCAACCAGTATCTTGAACATCTGCTGATAATATACCAGAGGCAAAAGTTAAGTTAACTGTGTTTGTATCTTGAACATTAATATTAACATTAAAGTTAGATACATAAGTATAAAGATCACATAGTGTAATCCATATATTATTTATTGCATCTGCGGCTGTACTTAAATCTCCATCTTGAACCCAGGTTCCAGCATAGTAAGCACTAAATGTTGTTATTGTAGGAAGTGCTGCTAAAGGTTGTGTTAAGTCATTAATGCATAAAAGCTGAGACTGAACTGCTGCTGAGATTTCAGCGGGTTCTCCTGTGGCTCCTTTGAGTGCACAGTATCCAACATTAGCATCATTCAATAGTGTATTCAAAACAATATCAATTCCAGCTGTGGCAGGATTACCAGCAATATATGCTTGCAAACAACCTGTACTTATGCTAGGTAGTGTGTATGGTGTTGGTACTGCATTTTCAAGTGTGGTTACTCTGATATTTAAATCAGTAATTTGATTCTGTAAATTTAAAATTTCATCTATAATAGAAGTAATTTTATTACCAATTGCATTTACATAATCTACTAATTGCATAGTAGTTTGTGTACCTACAACAAATGGTTCAGCAACTGTTACAACACAATCAGGACATGTAGATGTAGATCTAATTCCTCTTGGATTACCTGAACCAGTTGCTTCAGAATTGTTAATATTCTCAAGAGCACAGATTTTATCAATAATTAATTGAATTAGTTTTTGGAAATCATCTGGAGGACAAGCTGTTAAATTAAAACATGATAAATCATAGTTTGTAATTTTAAGAGTATCCATTATAGTACATAGTTCTGTAGCTAGTTTAAATACTACATCAGATATAGTGTCTCCTGTACATAATTTAATACATGGAATATCTGAACCTTGCCATATCACACAATTACTTGATATTGGGCTACATGGTCTATTATCTAAATTTAATGGTTTCATATTATAATATACTAATTATTATTGAGAATTACAAGTCTTAAGTGTAGTATTACATCCACACCCGCATGAACTTGGTGGACAACCACAAGACTGAACTGGTTTACATATATAATCAGGATCAACTAAAGCAGCTAAATCTATCAGTTCTTTTTTAATTAACCATTTCTCATCTTCATCTGGACAACAGTTGCTTATTCCATATCTGAGTCTCATTACTTCTTTATACAATATCTCTGATGCTTTACATGTTATCTTTTCCCATTTATCTATGTCACATGTTGGAACAGAGTATCCTGGTTTTATTTTTCTTTTAGGAATTGTTATTGGACAAACATATAGTTTGTTTGTATTAGATAATTCACATAATCCAAATACTTCTAAGTTATCTGTATCCGGATAATCTAAAGTCCAAGCTTGCAAACATATTTTTTCACTAATTTGTCCAGCTTCTAATATTAATTCTTGTTCTTCATTAGTACAGTCAATATATGTATATTTTTTTTGTTCTGTACTATAATTTGTCATTCTATTACAAAGACATGGTGGTGTTGGTGTACATTCAAGACATCCTATATATGTATTTGTAATTGTAACTGGTACTGGGTTTATTGGTATCTCAACTTCTGTTATACTCCAACAACCTTCACATCCTTTTACATTAACTATGTCATCAAGATATCCAGAAAGATCTGTTCCTGTATATATTGGATCAAGTAAACCGTTGCAGTCTTCTAGTATATAGTATTGAGTCAAACACGCAGGACATGAACTAAATGAAGTTAATACAACTACTGTAGTTTCACTAGTTGGTTGAAAATCTATAAGTTCTACAAAGAAACAACCACAGTCTTCTAATTTAACATACTCTCCAACAAATTCTGATAAGTCTTGATAAGTATATTTAATATCATTAGCATTCTCACAACTTGTAAGTTTGTAAGCTATTATAGGTAAACATTCTGGACATGATCCATACTCTCTAACCACTATAACATCAACAGGACAATCACAAAGTTCTTCTGATTCTGTTACAGACCAACATCCATCATAACCCTCAATCTGCACTACAGTATTAGTACCTGCATATTGTGATAAACTTTGTAATGTAGAATATATTATTTCTCCTGTATCACAGTTTGTAAGTTGATAACATTTTTCAGGACATAATCCGTCAACACATGCTCCATTATCTGTAACTTGATAGTTAGGTAATTTACCACTTACTATTGGATATATCTGTGAACAGAATTTAGCAGCACCAATAACTTCTTGTAAAACACCATCACAATCAATGTATATAAGAAGTTTAAACTGACCAGTAACTTCATAACATTTACAAGAACAAGGTGTTGGTTCTAAATTATCTAATATAAAATCATTAAATGGATCACTGCAGTAACCAGTATTTTCTAATACAAACCATGTTGAAGTTTGTCCATCAACGTCTATAACAACATATTGACCTACTACTTCTGATAAATCATTAGTTGTATTAAAATATTCACCATCACAATTGTATAATGTATAACAAGGTGTTTGACAATCTGGACATTCTAGGTCATAGTCAGTACAATCTGGATCTGGGCTTATTGATAAAACAGTAAAATAAGCTCCAACAGAAGGTGCTGGATTTAATCCAGACCAATCTCCTGTTAAATATGTAGTAACTTTATAACATGTATTTGAAAATCCTGGAAATAAGTTTGTAGGTTTTACTAGTGTTCCATAGTCAGTTGTACCATCATACAAAAATTCTAGGAAAACAGTTTCATCACAACAACTTGTGAATCTTATTACAGCACGTTCAAATGTTACAGCAGCCATTACTTAGTAAATTTCTTCAAGTTTAAATATCTATTTGGTCCCCAAGTATTTGTGTTTACAGTAGGTTTTGCAGGAACAACTGTTTTAGCTACTTTAGTAACGCAACTACTACATCCTTGTTTTCCATTTGGAAGTGTTCTCTTCTGACATCCACAACTTAACTTAGCTCCACAATTAGGACAACTACTCATTTTGTTGGTTTTTAAGGGTTTAACAATTTGTACAAGTTAATTTATTTAAAAGCTTAAGTGCATAATTGTATAAGCTCATTCCTTTCTGTGGCTCATGACAATATTCTACTTTTGCTTTTGCAGCTTGAAGATACATATTAATTAATCTCAAAGCTTCTAATTTCTTTTTAATTGCTGCTGGCGGATCACATGCTGCAGCATCAACATCACACAAAACTTTATTGTACTTTATTAAAGCTTGTGTAATTCTCATGTGGTTATATTCTACATATACCTGATCATTAGGGGATACACTATATTTTATAATGTATATTCCGTCCGGTATATCATAATTTATTGTTCCACAGTCTACTGTTTGCAACTGAAGATCACATGCAGTTATTGTCTCTGCAAAGTTTTCAGTAGTATCTATCTGTACTGAATATCCAAATCCAGGTACAGTGATATTTAATGTAGGACAAGTTACAGGAAGTAATGGTGTATAAACACTTGTATCAAATAACTTCATGATACATGAGTTCATTACTGTAGGTACTTCCAAGCTTAATACATGATTTGCCATGATGTTTATAATAAAAAAGGGGAGGAGTAATATACTCGGCTCCCCTTATTGTTTATAGTTTAATTACTATTCTTAACAGAACTCTGTTACGTTAGGATTGAAGTTTGTTGTTAAAACTGGGAAGTTATAAACTGGTTCACAAACTGGTTCAACACATCCTTCAACTTGAAGACCTGTACACTGAGAACAAGCACCTAACCAACTATCAACAAAAGTTTCAAATGCAGGAATATCACCACAAGTAATAACTTCTAACAAGTATTGATCATTATCAAATGTGCTAGATGGGTTATTGAAACGTGGCACATTATGTTGGATAAAGTATCTTGTATACAACACATTACGGTTGATAAAATCAAACACACTGTATCCTTGTGTAATCTCACGGATACGGAAGTCTGAGTGGAAGAAGTTTTGTCTGTATTGCTCAGATAGAATAACATCTCTTGCAATTGACTCACCTAACCCCATTACTTGTCTTCCTTCACATTCTTTAATTACACATACTCCGTTGAACAAACATGGATCACCATTTAAATCAACTTCAGATGCATACAATCTAACTGGCTCTACTTCATAGAAGTCAGAGATTTGGAATGTACAGTTTTGGAATTTAGTATCCACATAAGCTCCATTAAGAACTAGACCAGCACATCCACCTTCAGTATGTCCTGTAGATACATAGTGGTCCCAAGTATCAACTCCGTTATCAGCTAAAAATTGAGCATTAGTTCCTGGTGCATACCAAGGAGTACCTGTCTCATCAACTAAGATGATTTGCATGAATGGAGAGATAACTGGATAACGTGTAATAGCCTCAGCCCATTGTCTAAAGATTAATGTAGAGTCAATTACTTCAGGTGCAATTGCATTAGGCTCACAACATCCACCATATGCAGAAGCAATGATATAAGAGTTGTGGTTAAGTAATCTTAATGCAGGAGAACCTTTAACATCAACACGTAATGTATAAGTCTCACCACAGAAAAATTCTTTACAACAGTTAGCACCAACACCTGCAGTTACAGTAAATGTAGGTTGTGTACCTGTACCATCTGTATAAGGAATAGGTTCACCTATTGTAGTTGTAACAACATTACCAGTAACCCATCCTGTACCACCATTAACAATTTCTACAAAAGTTACATTGTTACCTACTACAGTAATATTAGCAATTAATCCTGACCCTGTAGGAGCTGAATTGTCTACTAATGGAACATCAGTATATACACCATCAACTAAATCTACACCATCCGTTGTAATAGCCAATGCTAATGCAATATCACTAGTGTATGCAGTGTTACCAATGTGGATTACATTGTTTTGTGGTAAACATGGATCTACACGGTAGAAACGGTTTACATATCTAGGGTTGATTTCCTTAGACTTGTTAGACTCACGGTATCCTCCGTGGAAAGGTCCAATTTTATCAAATTGATAAAGTGATCCTGCAACAAGAACAATATTACAACAACCAATTTCTGTTGTATGGGTTGTTGGTAAAATGTTCCAAGTACGGGCATTTACAAGACCAAATTGGCCACCATTAAATATATTTCCTGGTGTTCCTAAACGCCCTTCATCAAGAGCAGTGTAACCATTTGTTCCAACAAAGGTTTTTCTAAAAGCATGATTAAAATAAGCCATTTTTTTTGTTTTAATTAATAAATAAATATACTATAATATACAAAACTTTTTTTAAATAACCAAATTATTTCAAGAAAAGTAATTTGTATTTAGTAGAGTTAATAGAATCTTTAACTAGATCTAAGTTATTTACTATCTCAGAATATGGTAACATTCCTTGTAGTTTTGTAATCATTCCATAGATTTCTCTAAGGTATGATACACCATCAGCTACATCATCTAATGTTCTTGGAGCAACATCTTTTAAAGTTAATATTTTTTCTGCAGCTCCTTGATATCCTTCTACTAGTGTATCAGCATGTCCAGGTAAGCCATCATAAAAATCTCCAATAGCTACATGAGCTGCATAAGATCCGGGTCCTGTAACTTTTAAATGTAGTTTATGAAATACATTTCTAGCACTCATGAGCTCAGATGCACAAGCTGCTACCATAGTATCTAATGAACTACCACCTACTCCTGTATTTGGTGTAGGTTGTGGTTTAGCTGGTTCACTCTTAGGTTGAGTTACTGTTACTTGTGGTCTGCTTAATGTTTTAGCAGGTTCTGGATTTCTTTTTAAAAGTCTTGCTTTTGTTTCCATGATTAGTTATTACGTTCAGCTGTTTCTGTACCTCTAGAGAATTGGTTTCCAGACTCAATATCTCCGGCAAGTATTGCCACAGCCTCATCAATTATTAATTCTATTATATCATCTTTAAATTCACATTGTACTTCTACTGCAGAAGCTACATTAGTATATGGATCTACACAGCCTTGAATTTGTATTTTAATTGGTTGTCTGTAATAAATCAGATCAGCAGATTGAATGTCAAATTCACCATTTGTATAAATGTTTACATTATTACCCTTTAAAGTAGCAAAAGTTTCAGCCCATGTAAAATCTGGTCTTTTATTAACATCTCTTAGTAACTGATTTAAGTTACCTTCTTCTGCTAAATATACTGTCATGCGTCTTTTTTCACAACAATCTTTCTGAGCAAATACATCAACTCTTTTCCACTGTAAGTATTCTGTAGGAAAAGATCCAGCATAATAATATGATTTATCTACTAATGGTAATGTAAATGTAGATAGTAAAACTTGTAAGTCATCTTTTCTACGGGTAGATTGCTCATCACCTTCCTTAACTACATTAATACCATGAAGCTGTCTACGGGTCCATTCAACCTGAGCCTTATTAAAAGCCTCAACAACTTGCCAGCACTCTATGTTATCATAGTCATTGCTATCAAGCTTGTTAAGCCTTTGCTTCATCTTTATAGTTATAGTACTATTGAGCATGTCTTATTTCTTTCTTTTTGTAGAACCACCTCTTTTATAACTCATGGGTCCTGTATTTTCAACAGGAGCATATGGAGTTGGTCTAAACATTTCATTGTTAGGATTATTAGCAGGGTCATTCTGAGCAGATCTAAATGCTGCATTAGCAGCTTCTTCTTCTGTCATAGGACCCATCTGCATACCATCTTGAGCTTTCTTCATAGACTTCTTTACCACAGCTTGTCTAGCTTCATTAGCTTTTCTAAAAAATGTAATAGGGTTTACTTTATTTGTCTTCTTCATGGTTATCTATTTTTAGCCATTTTTTTAAATGTTTTTATATTTAGTAAGATAATTAACCAACCTATTTGCTACAATTATATCATCACTTATTTGTCCAAGAAATCTATTACAGTTTCCACATAATAAACCTCTTACTTTACCAGTTGTGTGACAATGATCTACAGCTAAAGATCTGTCTAACTTATCTTCATGTTTTTGACAAATGTAACATTTGTAATTTTGTTCATGTAACATTTCATCATATTTTTCACAAGTAATACCATACTTCTTTTTAAGAATGTATGCTCTTTGTTTTTCATAGTTATAACTATTTCTTGTATTATTTGAGCAACACTCTTTACAGTATGTTTTAGCTTTTCCAAATATTTTCCATTCTTTACATCTATTACAAAATGTATAACCATCATCAATTTTTTCTTGTTCTTCTTTTTCTAAAACTATTAATTCTTCTACAGTAATATTTTTTCTTTTAGCTCTTCTGTTTATTTCATAAGGCTTGGATGATTTAATACCGTATCTGACACCGTTAGTTTTCATTATTTATTCTTACTTATTTTTTTAAATGTCTTAGCCAAAGCCTTAGCTCTACCTGTGCAACCTGGTTTAGTTATAGGAGTACATTTACCTGCAGTGCCTCTACGTTTAATAGAGGCTGTAGCTTTCTGTATCCAGTTTTTATCTGACTTCTTTTTGGTTGGCATTACTATTTCTTTTTGCGTGAGCTCATTTTAGCTCCAGCTATTCTGTCAGCAGCAGTTGGTTTAGGATTTTTATCTATTCCAGCTTTTACTGATAGCATACCAAATGAACCACCTGATTTAAACTTAGGTCTAGACATTACACACCTACCATCTGCACCTCTAACCATACCGTTTTTACAAGAAGCTTTTACACCAACAGATGCACCAAATTTAGCTTTTGGAGTTTCTGCAGTTTTTTTCTTTTGTTCTTCAGCTGCTTTCTTTGCAGCTTTTTTCTCTTTTACTTTATCAGCAATTCTTTTAATACCAATACCTGCTGCACCAGCAAGTACTGATCCTACTCCTAGTTTAGAACCTAATGTACGAAACATATTTGCTGTACATATACCATTTTCATCTAGATGGTATCCTTTTGGACATGGGTCGGAACCACCTCCAGCTTGCATTTTTTTAATAGAGCCACCTTTTTTATACTCATATCCAGCAGTTCTATTTGGACCAGTAGTACCAGCATTAGACATACCATAGATACCCATCTTAACATTGTCACCACCTTTTTGTGCAGGAGCATATCCTCCTTTTGACATTTTCTTTACAGATCCTCCGGCTTTCATTTTGCCGCATCCAGTTTTACAAGTTTTCATTTTATATATAATTTAACAGTTCCACTTTCTTAAAGACTTATTGATTCTAGAGTTAGGATCATTAGCTGTCTTAGAGCTTGTTAGTTTTTTCTTCATTCCTGACATTCTACTACAGAATGACTTTCTTCTTTTAGCTGATTTACTATCCGGATCTAGTTTAGATGGTTTAGTAGTTACAGCTGTCTTAAGTTTACTACCAGGATTAGCTGCTCTATAACTAGCAACTCCTTTAGCATTAAGACCCCCTGCTGGGTTCTTACCTTCTTTTCTTTGCCATGCTGGAGACTTTGCCATTGCCTTTATATTTATAATCCGGGTTATCTTTATGCCATTTCTTTGTAGCTGCTACTCCTTGCTTAACTGTTTTTGCTCTTCCCTTTGCAGTTAAATCTATAGTATCCCACTGTCCTTTATCTTTGGTAGGATGGTTGACCATTATGTGACCAACCTTTCCTTCACCTTTTTTTGTAGTCTTTTTATATACTACATGTTTTTCACCACCGGCAGTAACTTTTACTTTTTTAGCTTTTGCCTGTGCCATGATTATTTTTTCTTAGCTTTTATTGAGCCACCTTTTTTAAGACCCAAAAGATTTTTTACTTTTTTAACATTATTAGAAGCATTTTTCTTTAGTGTACCAATAGCTTCCTTAGCTTTTTTAATTTCTTTTTTCACCATCAAGTCATTTTTACTTGGTGGGTTTTTTACTGAATCTGCAGAAAGATGTTTTACACAGCGACACAAGTCTTGTCTCCAATAATGAGTTTCAGGACAACTTTGTTTTTTACAATCTTTAGAACCACCAGCTTGATATTTTTTCATTTTATTTAGTTTTAATATTAATACATAATTATTTTTTCTTAGTTCTAATCATTCCACCTTTCTTCATTTTAGAAGCTTTTGCTTTCATTCTATCAAGAAGAGGTTTAACTTCTTTCCTAGTAATCTTTGTAGATTTAGTTTTAGTTAATTCACCTGGCTTTCGCATAATGCTATTAACTGTAAATTCTTTTTTACCAGCAGCATATCCTGTAGTGTCTACTGATTTTTTATAATCAGGTCTTCCAGCAGGAACTTCATCTTTTGTAGCTACAGCGTATGAAACTTTACCACTTGGGTCAGCATAATACTCTTTAAATGCCTTATCGCTTATTGTTTCAACATGAGATATTTTTCCTTTTTTGTTTGTAGTAGTAAATCTTGCAGTTCCAGTCTTATCATCAAACTTTGCAACATTTTGATTAGGAGCATATCCTGTTTTAGTTTTTCTTTTAGATTTAGCAGCAGTGGCAGCTTTATTATTTTCAGTAATTGGATTATAGGAATCTGTAAATCCTTTTTTAAAATCTTTTATAGCACGACCTGCTTGGTCTTTTAGTTTTCTATCAGACTGTGGTTCTTTCTTAACTGTTTTTTTAACAGTACCTTTTTTTGGAGATTTCATTTTATTTAGTTTTAAATATTACAAATTAAATCTTTTTACCAGCAGCAATGCTGTTAAATTCTTTTGCTTTCTCTGCAGCCATCTTCTTTACATCAGCCATAAGCTTTGCATTCTTCTGAATCTCAGATGCTCTTTGTAATGTAGACATAGCAGATTCAATTTCCCATTTTCTTTGTTCTGCTTTACCACCAAAAATGGAAATACCAACTGAAGAAGTTGATTTCTTAGCTGGTGTTGATTTTTTAGTTGTTGTTTTTTTAATTGCCATTACTATGCTTTTGATACCCTTCTTCCCATACCTACTCTAGACTTCTCAGCTTTCTTAGATGCTAGTTTAGAAGGAGTTAATTCATACTTAGTCTT
>Ga0315909_10001564_pt1 | contig 30815 bp, 67 predicted proteins | sample LakEriMetagenome_11_FD_203527 | JGI IMG/M metagenome (GOLD analysis project Ga0315909, IMG submission 203527) | Freshwater fungal communities from buoy surface, Lake Erie, Ohio, United States - Buoy 2 MA125 | ecosystem: Environmental > Aquatic > Freshwater > Lake | place: USA: Lake Erie, Ohio... | reverse complement strand
GATTTGTGGGATTATCCTTTGATGTTTAATTACACATTTAATTTGGTTATTGTAGGAATTTTATTATATTATAAATTGAAAACAAAATGGGACAGTATTACAAAATTGTAAACGTAAAGAAAAAGCAATACATCACTCCACATACATTTGGTGATGGTGCAAAGTTGATGGAGTTTAGTATGTCGGCAAATGGTGTATTGGCAGGATTGGCAATACTACTTGCAGACGGAAATGGTAGAGGTGGTGGAGACCTTAATAGTGAAAACGAAATCGTTGGTAGTTGGGCAGGTGATAATATTGTTATTGCCGGTGATTACGCTGATATGGGTAAGTTTGTAAAGATACCTGAACAAAATCTTTATGAAGTTTGTCAGGCGGAAGGTGAAGATATTTCATTAAAAGTATTGGATGCACTTTGTGATGATAGATATTTCTTTGAAGAGTTTAGAAAGCATAGAGCAGGATGGACAAGTAATGATGAAGTTGATACCTTAATTAAGAAAAAGCTAAAAGAAAAAGGTTTAACAGAAGTGAAAATCCACAAAGTAGTATCTTCAAAAGACAGAAATGTATTGTATGATGTAACCGAAGATAATGGGAAATGGGAGTGTGATTGTCCTTCGTTCACATATACAGGCGGACAAGAATGTAAACATATTAGAGAAGTTAAATCAAAAACTATATGATAAAGTATAAGAAAATGAAAACAGGTCCCGTTGAAATAGATTTGACCGGACCCGATGGTAACGCATTTAATCTAATAGCAATCGCCGGTAATTTGGCGAAGCAATTGGACTTGGATAAAAAGAAAATCCAAAGTGAAATGATGAGTGGAAATTATGAAAATCTACTCAAAGTATTTGATAAGCACTTTGGTGAGTTTGTAACTTTATATCGTTAATTATGAAAATACAATTATCCGAAAAATCAGTTCTAATGATATTATATGTGTTAGGATTGATTTGTTTAACATTCTTTTCATCTTGTAACAAATATGATTTTGGTGGAGTAATTGAATTGAACATTGATACCCGACTTCCAAAAGACCAAAACGGATATTCGGTATTCAATTTATATTCAACACAAACACAAAACATTCACACAATATCAGGTACAATTCGCCGGAATGGTAGAATACCCGATAACCCACGTCAAAGGGTTGAGTGGGAAAGTTCACACTATTGGACACTGAAGGTTGGTGATACAATTGGTACAATATATCGTAGGACATGGCGAGGTTTGGGTTGGCAAATTGTGGATAGCATTAAAGTTGTAAATCTTAAAACAGCAGAAGTACCCACAATTAATTCCATATCTTTTAATTCAGCCGATGGTACAATCAGCACAGTCATAGCACCAATGTGGGGAATGAAGGGTGATACAATGACCATAGTTGCACGCTCAAATGGCGTAGTGAAAGTTGAAAAGATTATTTTGAAATAAGAAATATTTTTTGTATATTTGACAAAACGAAATAATTATGAGTAAGACAAAAGAATGGTATATGAAACAACAACAAAATGACCCAAAAGACATAACTCACGATGAAGATTACCTTTACGAACAATATCTGTTGCAAGAAAAAATGAATGAGCAATATTGGGAAGGTGTTAGTAATGGTTCTATATTTCCTGATAATTGGGAATATGATGATGAATATTATAAATCATCTTACTTGCCTACAAAAGAGGAAGAGGATGAAAACTTTAAACAAACATTAATCCAAAATGGATATACTGCCTGAAATAATCGAAGTAACAAACGAGATGATTGATGCTTTGGATGAAAATGGATTTTTTGAAAACAATCCGTTTATTGAAAGATTACCACTTAAAAGAAAATTACAACACTTAATGCAAAGACGTTGGGAAGAGTTTGATGACTACCATTTATCTTGGGATGAGGTTGAAGGCGTGATGCAAGATGTATTGAATGATAGTGTATCTAATACGTTGGAAGATTTAGTAGATAAGGGAGCAATCAATATGAGTATTAGTGAGGAAGGTGATATACTATATTCAGCAAACAAAGATTTTGATTTCGATGAACTTTAATAAAACAGATAAAGAGCTTGAACAAATGACTGAAGAGGAATTGTTTGAGTATTTGGATGCAAAAGCTGCACACCTTTCAAAACATAAATCGCCGTTATCCGCATACCATACTAAAAGATTTGCAAGTATTGGTAGTGCAATATCAAATACTGAATTTGATTATGATAGTGTAAAAAAGATAGCAAAAGAAAATGAAATGAAAGGTTACGAAAGATTTATAAATGATAAAAACAAAGAGTTATGAGCAATTACAATTTTAGTGATATGAGAAAGCCGGCAATATTTTCGGCACAAACTTACGGAACAAAAACGACTGTGGAAATTGACCATAGTGATTTGAGTTTAGATGAGGTGATGGATGCATTTCAAACATTGATTGATGGAATGGGATATCATTCGGATGGATTCAAACAATGGGTATTAGATAGAGCAGCAGAGTATCAGGAAGAGGAAAATGAAAAATGGAATGATGCAATAGCATCAATGGAGCAAGATGAAGATAGATATGAAAATTTAAGACACAGTACGGATGATAAATTTGAAGATTATCAAAATGCCGATGATGATTTAGAATGGCCCGAACCAAATGAAGAATTGAAAAACGCTGTAGAAGAATTTCGCAAAGAGGTTAAAAAGAAAAATAAAAAATAATGGGGTTCAATCATTGCTACATATCAAGCGTTGAAAACCTACAATTAGAATTAGAAATGTGCGGGTTAGAAACATTCGTAAAAAGATATAAAAAATACGATGCTATAACCGGTCCAAGTGAAAGTTTCCGATTTTTAGAAGATAAAGTAAAAGAATATGAGTTACAACAAATACAGATGGTGGACAAAGGGGAGAGTAAAGAAACCACTACCAACTAACGCACCACTATTACTGAAAATTCGTAATGGTGATTTCAATTACTCATATATGTTTGCAGAAGCAACAGAGATGCGCAATACCGCAATCAAAGCATACGAACAAACATACAACAATTACGGCGGTACTGATGAAAGAAATCGTATAGATGCTGCTTTAGAAGCAAGTAGAATGAAAAGAGTAAAAGCATTGAAATTGGAATTAGAAGCAGGAGTAGATGAAGAAAAGATATTGTGGAATTTAAGACAAGAGTTGAAAAAAGAATTTGGAAAGGATTTGTGGGATAAGGCAATGGAAAGACAGAGGGGTAAAGGTACGTTGGAAGATTTATATGAATGGTATCGTAAAAATTCCAAAGTGAAAAACCCACAATCAATTCAGGATATTCAATTAAGAAGAGCGAATACTAAAGGATTAGAATATTTATTCTAAAGGTTATACCGATTGTTAATGAAATTAATCAACATGGACGACGGTGATAAACAAAATAAGACAAACAATATCACAAAAAAGCAAAAGGATGATGATGTACAAAGACTTGAGCTTGTTCCTAGCTCTTTTCTTCAATCCTTTTGGATTCGATGCCGTTCAATACTCCCTGATATTACTGACAGGAAGTTTATGGAGAGCGAACTTCGTTATGTATTGTATTGCGGCATGTTTTTTTGGATTGTATATTTACTTATTGAGACGTTTAAATAAAGAATGAATTGGAACCAATTATTTTACATATTGAATTGGGTGATTACCCAATAGCCAATTGGTTGAAAAGTAATAAGTATGTTATATTTTCCGAACTAATTAGATATGCAAGAAAACTTATAGAAAATGATTTGGAAGTTTTACAATCAATAATGGTTTCAAATCAAAGTGATAATATAGTTTTTATTTTAAGAAAAGATAATTTAAAATTGACATTAGAAAAAGCAATGCAATTTTTTACTGAAATCGAGGAATACGAAAAATGTGCCGAAATTCGTGATTTGAATATACTTATTCAAAAAAATAAAAACTATGAATCAAAAAATATTGAGAATAGTAAATCAAATAAAAAACAATCTAAAGCAAATAGATGATGAAGGTGTTTATCATCCTTTGCACGATGAAATATATGACCAACTTTCATTAATTGAAGATGAAATATATACATCGGAAGATTCGGATGAATTTGATTTCGAAGATGATGATTATTAATGCAAAATAATTTAATAGTTTACGGGTGTTCACATTCAAATGGTGTCGGATTGGATGATAATATTGTTTATCCAGTATTAGTTAGTTCAAAAAATAATTTAAATTTAATAAAAAGATATGCAAATTCATTATCAAATGAAATTTTAGAAAAACTATTTTTTTATGATTTTTATGATGTGAACACTATCGGAAATATCTATAATTTAGAAAAACACAACGTAAGTTTTAATACAGGTGATATTGTTATATTTCAATTAACACATTGGAATAGATATAGTGCTTTTAATAATAAAGAAACTATACCGATACTATTATCGGCAGATTATACAAATTTTACGGATTACGATTACGAAACGGGAAATAAATTAAATCAATATAGAGATTTACATTTCTATTTTTCAAACACAAATTATAGTATTTATAAAAATTTATTTAGTATAGCAAACTATCAATTAGTTTTAAAAAATATAGGTATAAATTCAATAGTTCTAATTTGGGATGAATTTAATGACGAAAATTTTTTAGAAAAAATTGGTTTAAAAAACTATATTAAAAATATATTTTTAGAATCTGAAATTTTAAATTTACAAAATAAACACGATGCAGCCTGTAAAAATAATCCTGTTTTGGAGAATGATTTACATTTAAATAAAATGGGAAATGAATGGTTAGCAAATCAAATAAATAATTTAATAAAAAAATATGAATAAGTTACTTTTGGGTATTCTGTTCGGAATATTAGGACAGGTATCATCTTTCTTACAATTACAGGGAAGTATAAAATATAATTGGTTTCAAAAATATCCAATTATCGTATTGTTAAGTTCAATACCCGCTGCTTGGTTTTACATTAAATCGGTAGAAAGTTTAGTTAGTTGGGCGGATGGTGAACTTTGGCCATCACGTCTTATTGGATTTGGAATTGGTATTATTGTTTTTGTGATATTGAGTTGGTTATTATTTAGAGAACCAATATCATTAAAAACATTTACTTGTTTAATGTTGGCAACCAGTATAATTTTAGTTCAAATATTTTGGAAATGAGATTACCACAATTAGTTAAAGTCGGTGAGGAACTTTATGAAATAATTTACAGATGTTCCGTTACTAAATTTAGTGTGGAAATTACGGGTGGAGTAGCAGATGATTTAAGAAAATGGTTTGGTGCGGAAAAAATATTACGCAATCCACAAACAAATGAATACTTATTTGTGAATTTAATTCCTGAAGCTGAAATCGTAACAAATGACTAACAAAGAAAGAGCGGCTAAAAATCGTAAAAGAATGCAAAAGAAAAGCCGTAAGATAAACATAAAAAAGGGTTTACAAAATAAACACACATAAAAATCTTGCATGCCATGCCCCACTAAACGGGAGGACATTCGTTCTCCCGATTTGGTAATTACGAATTTTTTTCGTATATTTAGGTATGAAACAAATGTGTTCTTATTGTGGACAAGATACATATCACGTTGATTGGGACTACCTAGTTGGTCACAATCATTTAAGTTGTATTCTTGCAGCAGAACAAACGGCAGAAAAAATGCAGATAGTAAATTGGAAAAAAATATCAGGAGAAAAACTGACGGTTTGTGGTGCTGAAATGTATTTCACAAATTGTGAGGAAAATATAAAAGAATACAAATGTGAAATACACACATCAATAAATAAACATGCCGTATTTTTTCTAAAATTAAAAAAGATGCCGGGTATGTTTGATTTGGAAATAGAACATTCGCAAATGCAAACTGGTTCAAAAGTAAAAAGATTAATAAAAGCAAATGATATTAAATCGATACAAACTTTTATAGTTGCAGTTGAAAATGAAATCATAAAAAATAATATATTCAAATCAATGTGTAGTTTGATTTATGAAATACAATTGGAATCAAAAAAGAAAACTAAATTAAAACCCGTATCAGGAAATATAAATTTTAATATGCCCAGTTCAAGTTCAATAAAATGGTAAGTTATGAATAAAGTAGAATTGTTAGGTTATTATGGTAGTGATTTGATACATGCACAATCCGCATGGACATCAACGAGTAGAGATTTAACAGAGGAAAAAATAAATAGAGTTCCGAAGTTATTAGATATGTTAGCAAGTGAAGGACACGAAACGCCTTTTGAAAAAAGTTCATTACACTTTTTGGTGACAGTAGACCAAGCAACACACATTCATTTATTGAAGCACAGAATAGGAATTAGTATCAATGGTGAAAGTGCAAGATACAAAGAATTAAAAGAGGATAAAACTTATTTACCAAACGATTGGCCTGAAAAATGGATTGAAATATTATCAATGTTTACACAAAATGCAAATGCATATTATCATTCGGCATTAACCGAATTGACTCCCGTATTAGGTCGTAAACGTGCAAAAGAAAGTGCTCGTTTCTTTAAAACATTCAATTCACAAATCACAATGGATGTAATGTTTAATTGGAGGTCCTTTGTACATTTTTTAAGATTAAGAAATTCCGAACATGCACAAAAAGAAGTTAGAGAATTGGCACAACAAATGTTAGAATTGGTTAAACAAATAGAAGGCAATCCATTCGAACATACGATTAAAGCATTTAAACTATGAGAAAGTTTATTTTTATTTTACTATTGGTATTATTGCTACCTACAATTTGTAATTCACAAACTAAAAAACAATTATTCGTATTGGATTCAGTTCCTGTATTAACACCCGATACTACATTGAATAATTTTGTGTATCATTGGTTAGGAAAACCATACCGATTGGGTGGCAAAACGGAACGAGGTATTGATTGTTCGCAATTTAATAAAAGATTGTATGCTGATGTATATAAATTGGAATTACAAAATGTATGCTATAAACAATGGGAACAAACCGAAAGGGTGAAGTTAGATAGTTTACAGATTGGCGACCTCCTATTTTTTAGAAGTAGTGTATCACCTTCGGGTTGGCATTGTGCTACATACATTGGTGAAACCCTATTTGTACATGCGGCAAACCGATATGAAGGTGTAAAGATTAGTTCAATAAATGAACCCCGATATCGAAAAGCATTGAGGGGAGCAGGACGTCTAAAAAAATAAGTTATGTTTGATAAGTTAATAGATTTTCTAATTCAATTCGGTAAAGACTGTTTACCATTTGTTATTGTGGAGCAGTGGAATGGTGCAGTACATTTAAGATTTGGTAAATATATTGGAGTTAGAAAACCTGGTATACATTTTAAGTTACCATTTTTAGATTCGATTATTGAAACCCCAGTAATTACACAATCCGTAAACTTACCGGCACAAACACTAACTACATTAGACGAGCAAGGTATCGTATTAAAAGCAATCATTCGTTATAGAGTAAATGATGTTAAAGAATACCTATTGGGCGTAATGCATGCAAATGATGTTCTAATTGATACAACGCAAGGAATGATTAGGGATATTGTTGAAGTAACAACGTGGGAAAATCTTGTAGATGTAAATTCACAAATAACAAACGAAGTGAAAGAATTTGTACAAAAGTGGGGTATTGAAGTAGAAACAATTACAATAACAGATTTGGCAATTGTAAAAACTTTTCGTATATTGGGTGATAACAATGTGAAACCTTTACCATTAAATGAAATTGGCAATGGATAAATACTATGGAAAACAGATTATAGGATTTAATGAGGAAAACAAACGATTTATAAAATTGGAAGCAGATTGGATATTGAATATAAAAGATAATGAGGAATTAGGTAAACAAGTTCGGAATAAAATGCTCGAAAAAATAAAAGAATTAGATGAGCACACCGAAAAAATTAAAAAACAAATAGAAGATTATGAAAAAAGCAAAATGGTTTATAGCAAATAATAAACTACAAAAGAACAAAGACATTGTGAACATTTTACCATTTATTAAAGTATGGTATTCACAAAATTACTTTTTTGAAACGGGTGTATTTACGCCAGCATTTGGAATAGGTATAAGTTTCTTAAAATGGAATTACTATCTTACAATTCAAAAAGGATATTAAAATGAAAAAATTACTATTCATATTATTACTTTTACCAATTTTTACAACAGCTCAAATACCCGACTCATTAGAATTAAATGAGTTTGAGGAATTTGATGCATCTTTTGATTGGGATGTACTTGATGACGCATTCTCTTATGTAGACTTTGATAAGGATGTAGTAAATAATTCAAACCTTTCATTTGGTTTAATTGGTAGGTCATTTTCTGCAACTTTAAATGCGGCATATGGAATTAGTAAACGAAGTGCAAAATGGAGTAAAACAATATCAGGTTCAGTAAATCCTTTCTGGGGATACTATTCATTGGGTTATAACGGAATAAATGCTTCAAAAGAAAATGTAACACAGGCTTTTAAAATAGGATATTCAACTGATTTTAATGGTTTCAATACTATAACGGGTGCATATACTTACATAAAGAAAACAAATAAATTCGGAACAATTGGTGGGAGTGCATATCTTTTAAAAAATCGTTATGCTTCATATGAAGATTATGATTTTGATTTGGATGAATTTTACACTCAACCTGCATTTGATGACTATAACGCAAGTGTACTATTAATGTATAACTACTCTATTGAATTAAACAAACGAATATCTTTATCACCTGAATTGTATTTGTGGCATAAAGTTTATACATACAATTCTTTAAATGATATTTGGTATCAACCTGATTTTAATTTGGATATTTATTATGGAGTTAATTCATATTTTAAAATTGGTAAAAAGTTTTATTTGAATTTAGGTATTAGAAGTAATAAAACAATAGATACATTTGATAGGTTAAACAATTATAAAAAACAATCACCGCTATTGTTTATGATAGGTAGTGATGTATTCTTTTAATATGAAAATAAAAGGTTGGGATAAAATACAGGGATATACATACAAAGGAATGTGTATAGTTAATCCTATGCATAATGCGGACGAAACTAAATACTATGCAACTATTCTTAATCTAAATTTGCCACAAAAACCGAAGTGGGAATTAGCAGTATTAACGCCAGCATTTAAATTCAATCCAAAAGATACTGATATTTTTAGTGTAATGATGTGGAATGAAAATAAAAAACACGTAAGTACAAAAATAGATAAACAATCAATGCGTTCTATTTCACACTTTCGACAAACTGTCGAACAATTAATTGATAGGATGTTAAGTTCACAAATATAAACAATGCAAAATAAGATGGCACTCTTTAAGGATTTAAAAGAAGTAAGAGAGCAAATACTCTACTGGGAAAAATACCAACCTGTAAACAATATGGGTAAGTGGGCAAGGAGTGTGAGATTAGAAATACTACATAGAAGATATGCAATCATTGAACGTAAAATACAAAAATTAAAAAAGAAAAAAAATGATGGCTGATATTTTTGGATGGGTTGGTACTGCATTGGTTCTATTTTCTTTTACCCTAAATAATATGGTTAAATTGAGAATAGTAAACGCAATCGGAAGTATCGCATGGATAGTTTACGGAATACAAACTGGAATAATACCGACTATCTTTGTAAACACATGCGTATTGATAATACATTCTATTTGGTTAATTAAAAATAAAAAACAATGAGTGATTTAATTTTTGGAATAATTGTTATTTCAATTGCAGGAGTTACACTTTATGGAGTAGTGGATATCTTAAAACAAATTAGTAAAATTAAAGATGATGAATAAGGTTTCAGTTTTTGATTGCCACGGAAAAACATACGATAAAATACGGGACCAATTACCGAATTGGTTATTTACAGAATATAATAAAGGAATTGAATTGCAAATAATTACAGGCAATTCGGACACAATGAAAAAAGTTGTAAGCACAATTTTGAATGAAAATTGTTTTGATTGGAGAATACCGATTAATAATGATGGGGTGATTAAAATCATTTAAAATGAAAAACGAAAACAAACAAAGAAATGAGAATTGGGACGATAAAGGGCGCCCAAAAGAAAACAAAGGAAAAAAATTAAGTTATGGTGTATACAACGATATGCATGATAAAAAACTTAAACCAATTAAAAAGAAACCAAAGTATAAAAACGATTGGTTAAATTTAGATGAGGACGAATGAGAAGGTTACAACCAAAAATAAGAATAACAATTGAAAACCCAGGCGCAATCAATAGTTTGAATATGTGCATGAGTGGACATCATGTTGAAGTTATTTATTTAACTGAAAGTTTTGACGAATATGTTTATAAAATAATATACGACAAAGGTGTTAATTATTTATTTAAAATAAACAGATATAAACGGGATGATAAAAATGTAAGTTTAGCAGTGAGTGATTACACAGGAGCACTTACAAAAGATTTTTTAGTATCGTATCGTAAATTAAGAAACAAAAATGAATTCCTTGATTGGTTAGTTAAAAGAGCAGAGGAAAAATTTAATACAATATAAGATGCTAACAATAGAAAATATAATAAAGGTTTGGAAACAAGATGTATGTGGATGGCGTATTGGTAAAATAGAAACAATGCCGGGTGCATACTTATTTCATTTGTATAAATACGATGGACTTGCACGCGTGCAAGTGAATTTAGAAAGGAATAATATAAATGGTGAATACGAAATGTGGCATTGGAAAACATCACCCGCAGGTGGTTATGGTACACCTAATAGATTATTGTTTGAAAAGAAAGCATTTGAAACCCCAAATGGATTTCTTAATGCAATGAATTTATTGTTAATGTAAAAACCAGAGGGGGGCCGGGGGGAACAAACCCGTCGTTAAAGATAATTTTTTTGATAGTTAAATATATAAAAGTATGAGTGATATTTTTTTGTTTATTGGAATGTGGATAGGAATTGCGTTAATACAATTCATTATTTATAAATGCGACAAATCAAATACAAATCATAAAAACATAAACGTATGAGTAAAAACCCTAACGCAGCAATATTCGGTAGTTACAAAGAGTACCTACTAATTGAAAGGTCGGACTTGCATGAATTAAAAGATAAGGCAAGAGAATTATTTAGTCAGGCGGATAATGATACGAGTGCATGGCATAGAGCAGATGCGATAATGGAGTGTGTGAAATTCTTAAAGGAAAGGAATATTTATAATAGAGAATTAAAAATAAATGGATAGCAAGGATTTATATAGTAAAATAGAAACCCTAATCATTCGTTGGAGTAATGATGGCACCCTTACTGCGGGTACACTAACTCGTGAAATAATGGAGTTAGTTGAAAAGCATCACTTGCAATCCGACCCACTTGATACGGATTATATGTATAAGTGGATAACAAAACATAGTGGACGTAAATAATAAAAATATAAGATATGAAAAGAAATAGATTTAAAAGTGAATACTACACCCGTACCGAATTGATAATTGAATCGGTACTAATTGGAATAGCAACAGGAGTAGGAGTAATGGTATTGAGTACCGGATTTGTACTTTTATGGAGTATAGGTGAAGCAATTTGGAAAACCCTAATAAAATAAATTCAGTTAAATCCAGATAGTATGAAAGGGAATTGGAAAAGCAGAGCATTAAGAGGAGCAGGTATAGGAATAATAGTATGGTGGTTAATGGAAGTCTTTAAGCAAGTAGGTAATATGATAAACGAAATAAATAGACACTAATGAAAACCAGAATAAACACAATAACGATACTATTGTTAATAGGAATGATAACCCTAACCAATGTAGTAAAAGGACAAACAATGGAAAGGGGATATTATAACTACTTAACCGATACAATAAAAGATAAGAAACCTAAACCCCAAAGTATCAAGTTCAAAGGGAATAAAGTAATCGTTGTATGGAATAGAAGGGAATGGGAACGTGCGCAATGGATAGGACGTAAAAGAGTAGAACGTATTAAATCCAATAAAAAACCTCAATACTAAAATGAATTGGAATAAATACGGGCGTTGGAGACACCCCCAACATTTTAAAACCAACCCTACAAACCGATTGCTGATAGTGTGCTGTACCTTATTGGTTTTTTTATCCGTATGGCTGGGAATACAAAACGAAAACTTACACCAACAATTAAAAGAGGAAATTGGTATCAAATACGAATATTCAATAGTAATAGATAGTTTAATGAGTGAAAGGCAAATCGAATTAGAGGGAATGATGCATTGGCAAGAGGAATTACAAAGGGATTACGCACCACAATATAAACAATATAAATAAAAGAATATGACAAATGTATTATTGGCTATAATTGCGATACTTTTATATCGTATAAATGAAAAGATTAAAGATAATCCAACCCGATTAATTAAAAGAGGGAATGAATGGGGTGTATAAATAAAATAAATTTATCTAATATAAGGACTTGAGAATATCAGGTCCTTTTTTATTTGTGTATATTAAATATGTAAGTGTCAAAATGTAGTAATCGGTGTATAAAAGTGGTAAAAAGTGTTATTTTGTGTTAAAGAGTGGTAAAATATATATTCTGTCAAAATAATTTTTTACATACTTACACACTACAATAAAGTTGAATTACTATAAAAGTATATCACAAAGAATCGAAATATCCCACCTGCGTTTACATTGCGCACCAAATTTTCTGGCAAAGAAGTTAGTGCGGTGAGTAGGGTGCGCAGAGTGAGTGTTGCGCAGCAGTGTGAGTTGGGATTAGTTGGGTGAGTTGCGCAAAGTGAAAATAATTTTGTTAATGTGTTACGCATCCGGCAACGCAAGCCTGGTCTACATTATATAAGATACGAAAAAAATCTCACATTGCCAAATCCTTTACTGGTCTGCGTTTCGTTAGATAAAATTTATTTCGCACCGTGTCCGAATTAAAAAATATCTAATAAAACGCCTGTATAATTGATTGATTTTCAATGAGTTGCATAACTTGTTGATTTTCAGCCTGTTATGAGTGTCCTATATAATATATTATGTTAAATAGGGAAGTAATTGATTGTCAGTGCTTTACGCAAGAAAAACCCGAAAAATACAAATAATGGATATTATGTTAAATAGAAAAATCGTAACGCATTGATTGTCAACGAGTTATGTTTTCAAAAATTCTTTATTGACAATCAATTAGTTATGCCGGCGGATAAATATCGGTTTCATAACTCGTTGATTGTCAATAAACTTTTTTTTGAAAATATTTTGCCAGAATAAAAAATTGCCGTATCTTTACGAAGTAAAGTTCCAATATCGGACAGTATATAGTAAATTTTTATAATATGAGTAAGTTTAACATTGAATTTAAAGAAAGTATCAAAACCGGCGGTAATCGTTTGGGTCAATTGATTGAAAACCCTTTTAAGAATTTTGCCGCAAGCAAAATGAGTTTAGGACGTAAAACAATGTGTGTAGTCGAATATACCGACTTAATGAATAAAACTCACCGCATTGTGTGTAATAACCGAAAACAAATGAAAGAAGCTCAGTTGTTTCTTTCTATCTTTAAGAAAGAGTCCGCTTCTATTAAAGGTATCATTTCGGAATATCCTATCGTTATGGGTCGTATCCCTAAAAGATTTTTAACTGAATTGCGTAGTGAGTTGAAAAATTACGGATTGAGTTATTCGTTTATTAACAGATTGGCTGGTTATTAATACCGGCCATTTCCTTTTAGATTAGTTCACCTTTAAATAAAATGTATATGAGTAAGAAAAATAAATATAGTGTTAAGAAAGTCCGCAGAGTAATGAGAATGAAATCGGAATCGTTTGAACCAACTACCTATGAAGTGTGGAAGGTATCAGGTCCTAAAAAGTTTGTGAAATACTTTGTAACTAAAAAAGATGCACAAGCCTTTATTAAGAGTCACACCGATAACACAATGACTTTGGACGTAGTAACTAATTTGTTAAAAGAAATTAAATATAAATAATATGGGTACACACATTACCATTTTTGAATTCATTGTTATATCAATTGGTTCAATTTTCAGTTACGCCTTTGTTAAGGCATTTTATGAAACCTACATTAAAAAAAGTAAATAGTATATTATGAGTAAGATTAGACAAGATTTAGTATTTGAGAAAATTGGTTACGATTGGGCTAACAAAAAGTGTATTGTTAGGGTATATGACTCCCTTAATGAAGTAGTTAATACTGATATGAAAAAATCGTGGGCAACCGTTATCCGCAATATGTTTGTAAGGGAAAACGATATGAATGGTTTAAATCGTATCAATGAGTTTGGATATTATAGTACCATCCGCAACATCCTTAAAGATATTAAGGTTATTCAGTACAACGGAAAACAATTAAGTAAAGGTCCGAATTGGGACCGATTCTATGGTGAGGAAGATTGGAGTTGGTTCGTTACTAATACCAACGGCAGTGGGTATGGTGAAATTGTAAAGTAATATAAAATAAATAATATGCGTAAGAAAAGGTCAGATAGAAATCACGTTATATACGAAATTGTAAACACATCAAACGGCAAATCGTATTTGGGTGTTACTGCATGTATCGGTAGACGTGTACACTATTCAGCTCACCTACGTTTTCAAAAACATCAGAGTAGAGCCAGACGTGAACAAAAAGAATGGGCACTCTATGTAGATATGCGTGAGAATGACCCATCGGTTTACGAATTGTTTATTGTAGACGTTGTGCGTGGTAAAGCAACCGCACACCAAATAGAAACGAATCTATTAAAAGAATTTAATTACGAACTAAATAGTACACATTAATATGAGTAAAACAAAAACATTGAAGGGATTGAAACGTGGTTATGTTGCAACCCTTAAAACAAAGGTATTTAATTTTGGTGAAGGTCGCCATAAGTACGAAGTGTACGAATTGACCGGCAAACACATTGATAAACCACGTTACTTTGTAGATGAAGAGTCAGTGCGTATGTTTGTGACTTCAGTAGATACCGAAGCAAGTTTGGATAAAGCATTCACCAATGCAGTGAAACGTGCCACATCAAAGAGTGAACGTAAGGAAATGCAAGCCGCAAAAGAATTAAGTGAATTGGTTCCTGATTTGGAAGCCATTGTGCCGGCGGCAATACGTGATTCACAGGCAACTAGACCGGAAGATACCGATAAGTAATTTTTAAACATTTAAATTTAGGATATGAGTAAGCAAAGTTCTACCCCCAAGACAGTTAATGAAGTGATTGATATCATTAACAATTCTCCTGCAAGTATGTTCACAAAGAGTGACGTTATTGCATTGGTTAAATCAATCGAAGTGAATAATGAACGTACAATTGATGTTACACAGGAAACTGTTAGTGAATTGATTGAACACGTACGACATCAAATGTATGTAGGTATTGATGAGTCCGACATGTACGATAAAGAGTCTGCTAAATTCGAAATCGAAGATGGCAATGTAATTGTACTGAATGATATTGATATTGATACGGACTATGCTATTGATGTTGCAACCGAAGCAATTAGTGAATGGTTTGATAAGAACGTACTTTAATATAGTGTGTGATTCATATAAGGGGCCGGCGTGGTAAACCGGTCCCAATTTTTAAACAAAACAAATCAAAATGAAAACAAAAGAAACAATAAACAAAGGCGGTAATCCTTATTTGAATGGTGAACCTTTTAGAAGGGAATTACCAATAGCTTTGAAACGAATGAAAAAGTATTTAGGTTCATTTGAAAAAGCAGGACGAAAAAACATTTACTTAATTGATAACGAAGGTAATCCGTTTTATGTATGGATAGTACGTGCACCATCAAATTTAAAGTTTGATTCAGCAATAAGTGGTATCATTAAAGAGCATGGTAATTACCCTATCTATGTATATTTTACGAGAGATGTTAAAACATATCCAAGAACTGCCGGCAAAACATATTGGGATGCTATTAAAAAAGTATATAACAAAGCCGGTAGTAAATTCAAAGGTGCTATTATGGGAATAGACCAATTGAATAGTGAACTATCGGAGTTGATGTTAGAACAATCCAAAATCAAATTGGACTATAGACGTTATGTAGATGCATCGAAAGGAGTTGGATTATCATTGGAGCAGGTACTGAAAGAAATAGGTGGATTGACTCCAAAGAAAATCAAAGCAGTTGCGGCTGTTATTCAGCTCATTAAATAAATTTGGCAATATCGAAAAGTTTTCGTATATTGTATAACAATCGTGAAAGAAACCATAGTAACGACCCCACTATGGCGGACTTCAATAATAAATAATAATCAAGCGGGTCAAAACAGTTTTTTTATGGCTAAGACAATTAAGTCAAAAGTAGAGTATCAGGTAACAGAATTAGTGAACAACCTAAACGAAGCAGCAACTGCTCAAAGTGAGCAAAAGCGTGACTTCTTCACTACAAAGGCTCTTTACAACGCAAAGCGTTTGAGCACATTCGTAAGTAAAGCTAAAATCGGTGCGATGGCAATTGCTATCACATTGGGTATGGTAGCTTGTGGTAACCCTGCTTCAACCGAAGCAACTGCAACGGACTCTACAAAGGTAGATAGTTCAGCAGTAGCAGTTGATACAACAGCAGCAGTATCTGCGGATACTACTTCAATCGTGAAGTAATTTTATTGGCGGATAGCTATGTTTCATAGTAGGTTATTCTCAAACTAAACTACACGAGTTACTGACTACCGCCATACTTTATAGCATAGTGTGGGTTCGACTCCCACTCTATGCTCTACAATGTTAGAATTGCATCTCGATTCTTACTCAATGGTTATTCTCCGATTTACTTTACAACTAAAGCAGTACTAACGTAATAGACCGGTGCACGAGAGCGCCGGTCTTTTTTTATAAAACAATATGAGTATAAAATGATTCAACTAAACACCCCGATAGCACGTTTGGGTAGACAACCGACTGTGCGTATCGCAAACATGGCACTCCGCTGGTGTAAAAAATATTTCGGAGTCAACAATAGAAAAAAGTGGGCACCTGTATGGTATGTTCGCAAAAGTGATGAACCTAACCTTTGCGGTGAATACGACGATGAACTTAATGAAGTGTTAGTGTATTGGGACCAATGCGAAGACGTAGAGGAATTAATACAGACTTGTATACATGAGTGGACACATCAATTACAACCAATTAAAACAAAATACTACAAATACCCTGGCTCATATAGCAGGAACCCGTACGAGAGGCAAGCTCGATATAGAGAAAAAAAATACACCCCGATATTGTGGGATTCAATTAAAGACAAAGTGAATGGAACACGTAATGGAAATACTAGGACACGCTGAGGTGGTCCTAATGAAAAAGATTAAAGCAATGAAGGATGGTAAACCTAAATATGCCGCAAGTGAAAAGTTGAATGAAATACGTCACGCTATGTACATATTGAAAGCACATAATGAATTGGATGAAATGATGTCAGAGAATGAAGATGCTATATTGGCGGAGCAGTTTATACAACATCCCCCGAAAGCAAAAGCATAAACCTGCCGGACAATCGAAGTAAAATAAATTCAGCAAAGACACATATACATACACATATGAATACAATAGAGAACATAAGTATAGATAGATTAGATACCATAGAGAGAGAAAGAGAAAACACAATGGCAGATAGCCAGTTTCAACAATGGTGTAAGGATATGAAGATAGGTGTCCTATATACTAATAGAGCAGGTATCAATCGAGCTAACGATATGATGAGGCAATGGTCCGGCTCAATGAGTGAAGGTGAACGACTAACACCTGCATTCATTCGCAAGATGTACTAATTGATAATTACTCATATACAATAGTGAGCTAATCACTCACGCCCCCGCAGCGATTAAGTTCGTTGCGGGTTCTTTGTGCTCTCCCGTTTCGCATGCATACACACTACACACCACCGCACTGAATTTCGTGTAGCTCAAAAATTTAGCGCATTGTAAAACGAGGTCGGATACGTGCGAATACCGGGACCAAGTTTTTCCCTAGTACGAGTTATTTTGATATATGGTTTGACACCCATGTGGAAAAATATATTTACCTAAAATGGAAAGAAAAAGAAAAAAACCTCGATAGTTATAAATGACAGCAGCAGCAAACAGCAAAGATAGCAAATAAAGCAAGACAGTAAATAGTAGCAGTAAGACAGTAAACACTTTTACCAATTTCCTTTATACTTATTAATACGATATCGAAATCAGTTGACTGAAGGTTATATATTGTTTAACCCTAAACTGAAAGAAAATGGCAGTATTAGATTTCGTATTAAACTTACAATTCGCTGTAGGTTTAGTAGTAGGTTGGAAAGTTCTTCCGTACCTAATTGATTTCGGAAAGAAGTTTTTAAACAGATAAAAAAGAGACCCCACCAAAAGTGGGGTTTTTCTTTTTGAGATATTTATTAGTGTACAATTACAAAACAATGAATGTTACTTTATTTCAGAAATTTGATGATGTTGAACCATACTTTTGGACAAAAGAACAAATAGAACAAATATCATTTTCATCAGATAATTCGCAAGATAGATATTTTACAATAAACGATATACATTACAAATGGAAATGTATTAGGGAAAACCTATTTGTAAATTTTGATTTCCAATTTGAAGAAGGTATTAATTTGGTAGTAATAAGTAAAAGTTATCCAAAGCATGATTTTAAAAGATTTTTAGATATTCTAAAATCAACAATTGATACTAATAAAAAAGTTTACATACTATTCTCCAAATTAGATGAAAACTATTGGGGGTTTATTGATAATAGAGATGATGATAAATTTCTTAAAATAATAAACGATATTCCAAACGTAAAAGTTATATGGGATGTACCTTTCTACAAATTAGACAATTTTATTTTTTCACCCAAAGTACAGATACAATCTTTTTTCTTAAATAGTACGCATGGTGGGTTTGACCCATATTATTGGGGTAGAGATGTTTTTATGAAATATCCAAAAGATTATCGAATAGGGTTACATATGAACAAAATTCAAGATAATTTAAGATTGAGTATTGTAAAGGGATTGAAAGGTTATAATAATAAAAATCTATTTTATACAATTAATTCAAATTGTACATATAACAAAAAAACTGTGTACGGAGATTTGAGTGAGTTTGGAAATTATGTATCACCTACATATGATAGTAGATTGCATGGTGAACATGATATAGGGATAAACAATAATTGGTACACTATTCAGTTATTAGAAATGGGAATAAAATCACAAATGGAAATCGTATATGAAACGTTTACATATAACGATAATATTATTAATGATTTGTGGCAAGTTAAGTGGAATGAAAAAACGATTAAACACTTATATCTGGGAAAACCATTTATTCATTGTGACCCGATAGCACATAAATTGGTATACCAAAATGGAATGAAACCATATAGAAGTTTATATTCTGATAAATTGTGGGAACTATATGAAAATTGGAACATTGTAACAAAAAAAGATTATAGTTACATTGATACCCTAATAGAAAATATAAAGTGGTTATCCGATATGACAGATACGGAATGGAGTGAAAGAATAAGTGAAGCAATGAAGATAGCAGAGTGGAATAAAAATAAAGTGGATGAACTTATATTCAATACATCTTTGATTGATATAGTAAAATCCGATATTTATTAGTGTATGTTACCAGAGATAATATATAGAAAAGCAAGTGAACAATTTGGGACACCCGTAGGTGTAGCAAAGATATTGGGTTTTAAGAAAAAAGAAGACCATATTGAAGAAATCACAAGTGAAAGTTATAAAAAATTATCAAACGATTTGGATGTGAATTGGATTGTAGCGGAATGTATATTAGATGGCAACTACAAAGAATTAGAAAGGGAAATATACAGGCTCAAATCAACCAACAAGCGACTAAAATCCGAATTAAGTATATATAAAAGAGCATATAAGAATATAAATGGCGAAACTAATACCAATAACACAAAACCCACAAAGGTACAATCAAATAGATAGGGATTGGCAAATCTCTGCTTCTCCTAATATCCCTTCGGTACTTCTTCAAAGAGGTCAGGTGTTGGATAATGTAGTGAGTACGCCGGATTTAAAGGTAGACGGGATTATCGTAAAGGTGGTGGATGGTGAAACGGTTACGCATTTGATATCACCCCAAACCCTCACAGCGTTAAGTGATTCTCAAAACCCACATTATAGTATAGAATCTTCAGGTACAATCGAAGTGAAAGGTAAGCCCGTAGTGATGGGTAATTCCGTAAAGGTTATCAGTATAGATGTGGATAAACTCAAAGAAAGAGCAGAGGAATTGGACCAACAAAACCGTAAAGCGGGTGTAGGATTCGTTGATTATGTATATGAAGGAGATAATGCGGAAGGAACTTCAATCCCCTTAAACCTACTCAAACAAATTAATTATACCCTTAATCCGGATATAGGTAGACCAGAAGATAGATTTGGTATTAACTTATTAGATTTAGGTGATACTGATACCGTATATAGTATAACACAACTAAATACACAAACACGTCAGTCCGATGGTACATTAGATAAAGGTAAGTTAGAAACTGCTCTCAAAGAACTAAATTCACGTCTGGCTATAATGCAAGAGGATTTTAATATGATTAAGGATGTATTCTATAATGGTACATTCCCTGAATCATCATTAACTTCCGATTTTGTTCAAGCGGCACAAACCGTTTCTGCAGAGGATGAATTCCCTACGGTATTTAAATACTCTCGTCTTGTAAGTGTCGAACCTACTCCAAACACTACTCCGCCAAATAGTGGGCCTGCTACCGGTACAACGGGAACTGGCGGAGAAGAGGGAACACCACCGCCGGCCGGACAACCAACTACAACCACTCCTCCTGTTATAGGACTTCGTATGAGAAAGAAAAGGGATTTCAAAAGTAATACTATACCTGTATATACCGATGACCCAACCGTTGGTCCTCCTGGAGTGAGAAAACGTATAATCAAAGAGGGTGATACGTTTTTCGGATATTTCCACAAAGATTGGGAGCACGGTCAAAAGGTATGGGCCGTATATGAAGCAGACAAGACCACACTTATCGGATGGGGTGTTGCCGATAGAAATGATTTTGTTGACCCTACATAGTTATAATAAAGTGTTAGTATGGAAAAAAAGTTATCGGCAGAAGGAGAAAAATGGATTGGATTTTTGGAAGGATTCGGTGTTGCCATGAGAATATTCTCTTTTGGTATGTTATCGGTTATGAATGAGAACACTCCGTTTTTACTTATGTGGTGTATTAATACTATTGATGCCGCACTTTTGACGTGGTGTGCATGGCGAAGGGGTAATAGAGCGTATATTGCCCTAAATATATTTTGGTTAATCGTTGGTGCCGTTGGTATCTTCAATACTTGGAACTATGGAATTGGAACAAAACCACACTAAACATTGGTTAGATTGGATAGGAAACACTACAACGGTGTTTATGTTGCTTCCTGTTGCCCTGATTGGCGTAATTATAGTTGGGTTATACTTTGTGTGTAAATTCCCTATATGGTGGTTATATGGAAAATGGAGAGGTTATAAACGTAAATCTATCAATAGAGATAACAAAAATTTTCTTTAAAAACGACCTTTGCGCCCCCGGCCCCCTCCCCCTTTGGTAGAGTGAAAAAATATTCGTATATTGATACTTATATTTTGAAAATATATAAATGAAAATAGGTAACGGATATATTATTGGCAATGGAGCTCAATTTTTCGGTGATAGATACGAAGAATTATTAAATAATGTATACAACGAACTATCGGATATAAAAGATAGTTTTTTAATAGTTACTTCGGAAAATAAAGTTGATAATGTAAAATTAATTGATTCAAATACATTTGCTGAACAAAATATAAAAAAGGAAGAAATACTAAAAAATCCAAGTATTGTTCAGATATGGTTTCAATCTGTACCAAATCCTGTTACACCATCTACACCTACTTTAGAAATGTATTGTTATGATAAATTAAAAGAATTTTATTCTAAAAATTATAAATTTGGTAATCCAGTATTTAATATGTCAATATATAATAAAGGATGCTTTATTAAAAATCACATTGATGGATATAGTGGAAACGATAATAGATTATGTGTAGTAATACTATATTTAAACAAAGATTGGAAAAAAGGAATGGGTGGTGAATTGATTGTAAAAACCGAAATGGGTGATAGTATAGAAATTGAACCCGTATTTGGAAATTTTACAATTTTAGATTTTACTACCGCAAATTTAGAACATGAAGTAAAACCAGTTCTATCCGAAACCCCTAATAGAAGGGCATTAATATCATTTATGACAAAAAATAATAAATAAAAATATGTTTGAAGAAATATTAAATCCACCCGAACAGGTAACAAAGTCCGACAATAGGATTAGTGACCAAATTGAATCAGGCAAAGAAGTGTTTGATTTAAAAGTGGATTTGTTACAATACATGCGACAATCCGTATTTGCAGAAAGAAACAAAGTTAAAATTACACATAAGTTTCATTTTGAAGATATAGGTGAGCAAGATTGTTTACTAATGCAAGTTCCAAATATTAATGAATCGGGATATTACGCAGGTATAGTTGCGTTAAAGTCATGGGTAAACAAATATGCGCCTGAATTAAAAGTTGCCATTATTGATCCTGTTATTGATTACTTTTTTGTTAGTCCGCCGGATAAGCAAGGTGAATTTTTTAATTTGTTTAACACATATTCAAAACAAAGTCAATTTCATTTATTATACAATTACAAAGAAACATTTGATATTGCTTATGGATTTGTAGGTAGATATATAGAAAAAACAAAAGTAAAGTTTATAGGGTTTAGTATTATAGATGGTAACATCGATGCATCACTTGCGATTGCAAAATTAATAAAAGAAAAATATCCAGAAATTAAAATTCTTTTTGGTGGTAATGGTGTTGAGTGTTTAGAATTTGGAAGATTACCAAATACGAATTATAGAGTAAACGATTACTGGTTTATAGATGCAATCAATAGAGGGGATGGTGAACATACGTTTGTAGAGATATTAAAATCGGATTGGACAGAGGAATCCCTAATGCAAATTAAAGGATTGGTATGGAGATTAAATGGTGTGTGGATTCATAACCCAATGAGGCCTAATATTGATATGAATGTATTGCCTGTACCTGATTATTCCGAATTGGAAGATAATTACTATTACAAATCAGTATATCAAGATACGGTTCCGTTGGTAATGAGTAGAGGATGTCCTTATAGATGTTCTTTCTGTTCGGTACCTGATTATATACCTGAATATCGTTTCCGAACTACGGATAATGTAATAGAAGAAATTGAAAGTTGGTTAGCAAAAGGTAAAAAACATTTCTTTTGTCATGATTCTATTATTAATGGAAATCCACTTTGGTTAAAAGAATTTTGTGAAAAAATTATTGCAAAGGGATTAGATATAACATTTGGTGGTAACATGAGATTACAACAACCAATGAGAGATTTAGATACTATGCGATTGTATCGTAAAGCAGGTCTAACCAAAATGATTACAGGATTCGAATCTGCATCCGAACCAGTTTTAAGACATATGAAAAAATACTCAAATATGGAAGGTACAAAAGAAATATTTGAGAATGTTCGTATTGTAAATAAAGAATGCGCCGCAGAAGGTAAGATTCCACTTATGTTTGGTATGCAGTTAATTATTGGGTATTTAAACGAAGGTGAAGAAGATTTTCAAAGAACAATGGATTTTGTTGAAGAATATCACGACTGTATGGATGAAATTATTACATGCTCCGCATTTCTTATTCACGAACCACTTCGTATTCGTTGGTCGGAAGTAGAAAAGCAGCATTTGGAATATATAAATGGTGTTAATTTTTCTACAAAATGGAATACACCAATGGAAAGATTGGAAAGGTTAGACCGTATAGAAGGTTTATTTAAAAAGATAGGAATACCATATTCAATATACAATAGAGGTTTATATGCTGAACTAAAAGAGGAATTGGATAAAATAAATGGTGAGTTTGGAAATCGTAATTTAATATAATCTATCAATAGAGATACCAAAAAATTTCTTTTAAAAAACGACCAGGGCCCCACCCCCAAAAAGTTATAATATGTTTATATACTCAAACGGATGTTCAATAAGTTCCGGATATAGAATTGAAACACATTATACAGAAATCCTTGCAGAATCCCTAAATTCAGGGTGGACGACAGATGCCAGGCCTTCTGTTGGTAATGATTGGATATTTCATAAATCATTGGAAAGTTTAATAAATTTAAAACCTGTACCGGATTTAGTAATAATACAATGGAGTTCACCATATAGACGAGTTCACCAATCCGTTGATAATAAAGAATGGTATGTGACAGTAAGTGACCATACTCATTTAAATCCAAAATTAGAACCTATGGCATCTAAACATACGTTACATTACATATATTGTATGCAAGAGTTCTTAATTAAAATGGGATATTCCTACCTGTTTATTGATTATTTTGGTTTAGATGAATCTGTTAAAAAATTAAATATTTATAATAGGGTTGATTGGGATAAATTTTTGTATTTTGATAGATTTAGTATGATAAAAGCCGGATTTGTATGGGATGATTTTGGACACCCAAACATAAAAGGTTGTTCACATATGGCACGAGAAATTACTAAAAAATTAAACTTAATTCCGATACCAGAACCGATTACAAAGATTATTTAATTTAATATACTTATAGTAAACAAATAGATAAAAATGAGAGTAGTACTAACAGGAACAGATTTTGTAAGAGATACTGATGGTTCATTCAAAGCCATAGAAACTAATACAAACATACACCCAGCAGTAGATTTAAGATATTACTTCGATGTTAATGTATTAGACCAAATAGTTTCAGGAACCCAAATAAATGAAGTACACCTAATCAATAAAAGAAATTTAAGAGGTGGTTATAATTCGGAAATAGAATTAACTCCGAAATCAGAAAATACAATTTCTGGAAGTTCTATTGATGATAATAATTCAAAGATATTTTCACAGATGATTGAGTATTATTGCCAATCTAAAGGGTTTACATTTAATAATATTCAATTAGATGCGAATTCAATGACTATTCCTTATATTGAAGATTCGGATAATAAATTGATTATTCGTATAGCATATGATGTTACCGCATTAATAGATGATACATACGCAAGAGATAATTGGGAATTTCTTAAATTAATGTATGATTCAAATCCAACATCTATTCCGGCAACATATATCAATGATTCGGAACTAGGATTTGATTCTATTGGAACAACATTAAGAAATAATGGCTTGCATCCAAACTATATGATTAAGAAAAGAATAACCCCTGCTGATAATCATATACATCCAAAATTATATAAAATAAATACAATAGAAGAATTGGATAACTTAAAAGCAGGACTAGAAGATGATGAATATATTCAAGAGTACATATTAAATGATTCTGATTTATTAGATGGTAAATTAACGCATTATAGAAGTGTAGATTTAGTTTATGGTTCTAATTTAGATGTTCTTAATTTATGGTCCGTACAATTTTCTAATGCATTTGATTTAGATAGTATATGCGATTTAGATGATAATAATAAAATTCCAATTTGGGAAAGACCTAAATATTTTTACAAATACAATAATAGTGAAAAAACACCGAAAGTATCCGCTGATGCAAGTACGAAAGTATTTTTACCAGATAACACATTAACTCTATTATCATCTCTGAATCAAAACGATACAGTAAAATCTATTACAATACCCGATTTACCAACTAATGAGGCCTCATTAAATTTACAAAACTGGTCAGGTTCATTCAGTAATTTAGTAAACAATTTTGAAGTAAGTTCATCTCAATTAACAAATATAGTAAAAAGAGAAAATTACGTTGGATTTTTCTGGAACGTAGAATGTGAAGGTGGAACTAAATTTTCAGATGTAAATCACGCAATGATTTTGAAAAAAGAATTAGAAAGTGGTAGTTCATCAAATTATGTTGTGAAATTTACACAATATATGGATTTAAAACCAAATGATACACTTATTTTATTTGATTCTGAAACAAATTCTTTAATAGAAAAAACAATTCAAACTATAACATATTCATATGATGAAATAGAAGTTTATGCAGTAAATTTTGAAGAACTGGATGTATTCTTAACTTCAGAAGAAGGTGGTTTAAGATACGGATTATTGACACACAATTATAGTTTTGATTGTAAATCAATTACTGCAAACTGCATATTTTGTTACGAATGTAGCAATGGTTCAGGTGCAAGCTGGTCAAATGTAGAATGTTGTAGATGTGGTGCACCAGGATATCCACCGTGTGCGGCCAGTTTTTTTTATTGTAATGCATATCCATGTGGAGAATTTCCTGTACCAAGTATATGCCAAAGTGCTGGATATTGTAATTACGTTAAATCGGATATAGCTTATAAAGAAAATATAAAATACATTGGCAAATCAAATGATGGTATTAATGTTTATCAATACAATTATAAAGGAGAAGAGGGATTGTATGAGGGAGTAATTGGTAACAAGTTAATAGGAACCGCATTTGAACATGCTTTAATGGTAAATCCAGAAGATGGTTTATTAATGGTAGATTATAATAAAATAGATGTTCAATTTAAAAAAATTAATTAATTATGGCAACTGAAAATAATAAAAATAGAGTTTGGACTTCTGAAAATCAATTTAAAAGAAGAAGAAAAAAAGTAACCGAAGCCCCTAAAAAAATTGCATTGAGCACAATTGTAAATCAATTTATTACTGCATTGAAAGCAAAACACATGTAATTAATTTGTTTGGTTATGGATTTAGGTATTAAGAAAATAATAAGTGGATTAGTTAAAGACCCTTCTAAAATAGTTACAATAGCAGATGCATGGATTACAGCATCCAATCCTACAAAATTTCAAAAAGAATTGGCTGAGGCTAGGTGGAACATCTGTATTCAATGTACAGAGTTCCGTGCAGAGAGAGATGTTACTGGTGACCCATATTGTAATGAGTGCGGATGTCCATTAAAGAAAAAAATATTTACAAAAACATTTAATGAATGTCCATTTGGTAAGTGGAAAGAAGTTGATGATGAATTATGGTCTTCAACTCAAAAAAATAAAAAAACAATTTTGTAAAACCATTTATTTTTTGTATATTTGGTTATTATGATGTTAATTGAAAATGATATTGCATTTATATCAATCCCAAAATGCGCTAGTATTTCTGTACATTTGGCATTTGAAAAAGCAGATTTAAAAATAGAACCAACATTTAAAGATGATGCCAACGATTTATTCGGTAATGGATATGTAATGCCATCAATTCATGGGAAAGAAGTCACATATACAAAAATAAAAACACACAGACATCAATCTATTTCTGAAGTGTATACTTTTTTAGGTAGTAAAGTAGATACTATAACAATAAAAAGAGATTATTGTAAACGATTTTTGAGTGGGTTTTATTACATATTTGGACACTGGGTGAAGGAAGCATATGGATTAAGTTATATTCAAAATTCAATTACAAATGATTTTATATACGAATATTTTACAGAAGAAATAATAGATTATATAAAATCTATGATTCAAAATGATAAAAATTTTGAATTTGATAAAAAAATGAAATCTAAAATAATAGTACCATTGATAGAAAAATATTCAATGAATTATAATAAAAAATCTATCATAGAAAATATGATGAAAGATAACATTTATATTAATTGGAGAGTATTTGATTCACAAGAAGCATGGAAAAGTGGATACAAACCAACTTATGAATTCGATATTTATGAACTATATAAATTTGAAGAATTAATAAAAAATAAATATGATACGAATATAAAAATAGGAAAAGATAATCAAATAAATTATGCATATCCACAAATGGATGTAAAAGAGGACCATAAATTAAGAGATTGGATATGGAATAAATTTGAAAAAAGTTATTTTACTAAAAAACTATTTTAATGATAAAGATATACATACATCATTTTTATTCTCGTTCTTTATTTTTAAAATTATTTCATAATACAATAAACAGAGTATCCGATATAAAAAATAATATTGGTACAATAACTTGCGAATATGGTAATAAAAAATTTGAATTAGTTTTTAATCCAGAACTACACGATTCCACAGATGGATATCATTTGATAGATTTTTTGACAATAAATTATCAAATGTTTGATTGGAAAGATTATAGTGAAATAGATTGTATAAACAAAGAAAAAGGATTAACTGCACATAGAGGTGGAGGCCAATTTGGTGTTAATGATATTCCAATAATGAAATGGTTAGCCGATAACGTTCAAAGTAGAAAAGGTTGGTTAATTTCTATTATGAGAACAGAAAAAAGCTTTATAGAAGCAGAAATGTTAAGATATGCACCTGTAAAAGATTTAGAATATCAGATAAGAAGATTAAAAAATCATTGGATATTTAGTGATAACTTTTTTATAGATAAATCAATAGAGTCAATACATTACCCAAATCACAATTTCATTGCTACAAATACAATGTTTCAATGGAATGAATTACTCTCAATACGTTGGTACTATGAATTTGCAAATATTTTCGAAAAATTAAATCAACCATACAAATTATGTTTTTCTGTTAGAAATCATAAAAAAAATAGAATAGATATAATAGATGATATTGCGAAACTAAACAATGAAGAAATTTATTTAAGTAGAACAGATAATTGTCAAAATATAGATTATGATGTAAACGCAACTCAAATAAAAAACAATAAAAATATAAACTTAAATAAATGGGGAACTGATAACTGGGATGATATTTCTTACATAGAAAATATAGAACACTATTTGGAGTATATGATGCGAATATTACCACAGGCCAAAATGCACATATTGAGTGAGTCTTGGGATTGGTTACCAGTTCAATATGCTTCAAATTACTTATCTGAAAAAACTTATGGATTTGTTTTAGCCAAAATACCATTTATCTCTACACACACATATCCATATGAAATTTTAAAAGAAATAACAGGAATAGAGGAGCATCCATTTTACAAAGAAGCTATTGAGTATAGAGGAAAAAATGATAAATTTGTTCAATTTATAAAAAAATTTATGGAAAATTATGAAGAAAATTACAAACTATGTAAGTTGTGGACAGATAAAGTTCATTCTCTATTAATAGAAAAAATTTATAAAGAAAATTCTTTTTTAGATTTGTTATTACAAGGTATTGTTCTAAAAAATAGTAAAGATATAAAAAAATTAATATAATATGGTTAAGTATATTAATAATATTTTAGATAAAAATGATATAGAACATCTTAATCAATTTTGTAAATCTATTGATGATACTATGTTAATGGAGCCTGTTTCTGGCAGAAGTTCCTACAAAAGAACACCAATTAATTTAAAGAAAGAAATTATAGAAAATGTATTAAATATTATCAAAAATAACTATGGTATAATGTGTAAACATACGGCTAGTTGGATAAATGTTGTTGATAATAAAGGAAATAAAGAAGATGCATTCCATTTCGATGTGGCCGATTTTTCATTAATAATGTATTTAAACGATGATTATGTTGGTGGTGAACTAGAATATATAAACTCTAATATTGTAGAAGATATAAAAAAATATAAACCCATAAAAAACAGCGCAGTTTTAATCTCAAAAAATGTACTACATAGAGTTTTACCCGTTACAATTGGAAAAAGATATAGTATGGTAATATTTTTTGATTTTGATAAAGATTTTGCAAAAGGAAAAAGTATTATATAATGGAAAATTTTAAAATATCACATAATAAAAAAATAAAAGAATCTCAACTTAAAATAAAAAAAATAAGTAATTTAATATCAAATTCCGATTTATTAGAATTTACCAAACTAATAGATTTTTTTAATTTGGAGTATAAGTGGCCGGAGATGTTTACAATACAAGATGTAAATAAAAGAATCGAAAATAAAGAAACGGCATTTTTATTATTTTACAAAAACACATCAATTGGATATGTTTGGTTTAAAACAATTAATGAAAATACTTGTTTTGGATATAATTTGTATGTTACAAAAAAAGAAAAAAGACCATCATTTAGTCCGTATTGGTTTTACAAAAAAGTAACAGATTACATGCTAATGGATTATGATACTATACAAGTAGAAGTAAACGAATGGAATTATGCAATTATTGATATAATAAAAAGTATTGGTTATTACAAATAGTATGAAAGAATATAAAGTATATGATGATATTTTGAATAAAGAATCTTTAAAAACCTTACAAGAATATTTCCTAAAAGGACAAGATAGATTGGAGTGGTTTTATTTAGAAAAAATAGTGGGTTCTAAAGGTGAAAGATTTTTTAAATCCCCATCATCAATTCAAACAAAAGTTGGTGCCGGTTTTGTTATATCAATTCCAAGTGAAAACATGCACATTGATAAAAAAATATTATCAATTATAGATGAAATAAAAAGTTGTGTTGAAAAAAAGAATAGTAAAAAATACGATTATACATTGAGAACTAAAATAAATTTAATAAAACCACAAACCTTTACTGATGCTGATATTATCAATGCAATCCATTTAGATAGACAAATCGAACATACCTCTTATATATTTTATGTTAATACAAATGATGGATATACTTTGTTATATAATGATGATAAAACCGAAATACTTCAAAAAGTAGATTGTATTGAAAACAGAATTTTAATATTTGATGGATTAATACCTCACGCCGGTGTTCCATCAAAAAAGCAAGATAAATGCATTATAAACTGCAACTTAATAGAAAAAACAATAAATACAAAACTCATATGATTAATTATTTTACAATAAAAGAATTTCTATCAATAGATGAATGTATTAAAATTT
>Ga0315909_10001562_pt1 | contig 30819 bp, 44 predicted proteins | sample LakEriMetagenome_11_FD_203527 | JGI IMG/M metagenome (GOLD analysis project Ga0315909, IMG submission 203527) | Freshwater fungal communities from buoy surface, Lake Erie, Ohio, United States - Buoy 2 MA125 | ecosystem: Environmental > Aquatic > Freshwater > Lake | place: USA: Lake Erie, Ohio... | reverse complement strand
AGGCGTTCAACGATACCATCATGAAGTGGAAGCGGGGTAAGCGATAGTGGCAGCTGGCGAACGATCAGTTAATTTTTCGATTGTTGCTAAAGATGCGGCTTCGCGCGTTCTCAAAAACATTAATAAGAACCTAACTGGCACGCGCGGCATTGCCGCAACGGTTGGATCCGATCTTAAGAAAGCTGCGCTTGGCGTTGCAGGTCTTGCAAGCGGCATTGCATTCTTTACCGCGAAAGCAATTCAAGGCGCAGCCGCAGATGAAGCTTCGACAGCAAAGCTGCTAGCCACGCTGAAGGCGCGCGGGCTGGCAACTGAAGGTATAACCGCTGCGATTGATAAGCAAATTGCCGCAGCTCAAAAGCTTGGCTTTACGGATGATGATGTGCGCTCAAGCGTTGAGCTAAGCACACGCTTTACCAAAAATTACACGGTTGCGCAAAAGATTCAGACAACGGCAATGAATCTTGCCCGCGCCACGGGCATGAGTCTTGCAGACGCAACGCTTGCTGTTGGTAAAGCATACGCTGGCACCGGTGGCAAAGCTCTTAAGAATCTTGGCATTACAAAAAAGGGCATCAAAGGACAAGAAGCTCTTAACGCAATCCTTAATAAGACTCGCGGCACCGCCGCTGCCTACGCAGACACAGCCGAAGGCGCGTTTACTACGCTTTCCATTCAAGCTGCAGAGTTAAAAGAATCTTTCGGCGCAGCGTTTCTTCCTGCGGTAACCAAGCTCTTTAAGGGCTTGCAGCCATTCTTGGAGCGTTTTAGCAATTACATCAAGGCTGCAACGCCAGACATTCAAAAATTTACCGATAAGTTGGTGACCAAATTCCTCGCAAAGTTGCCAGGTTGGATTGCTGCAGCTGAAGAAAAACTTCCAAGCCTGTTTCGCCAATTCGGTGATTTTGTCGATAGCATTAAAGGGATTGGCAAGGAAGCTGATCGCGTACTTGGACCTGGCGGCGCAATTCGCGTAGCCATTACTGGTATTTCCGCAGCGTTCGGTGGTCTTCGCGGTGCAATCGCTACTAACTTGCTTGCAAGCGGCGTTGATCCAATCAAAGCATATTTCATTTCAACTGCAAGCGCGGGCATTCTCGAAGGCATTATTAAAGGCATGACAGCTTCGCTAACTAGCGCAGCGGTTACCAAATTCTTTGCGCTGTTCAAGAGTGTGCCAATGAATGTTGTTCCAAGTACGGTTCCTGGAACAACTCCTGGCACAACCCCTGTTGTTGCACCAACTGGTGGAGGATTCAGTTTTGCTCCGCTAGTTGCCGCAGCGGCAATGGTTGGACAATTCGCACAGATTCCAGAGAAGCTAGGAAGTTATTTTGATAACTGGTCCTCTTTGTTTGGCGATAAGGCCGCCGAAACAAGAGTGAAAGACAAAATTGCTGGCATGAAAAACTGGAGCTTTACAGATCATCTTGCGCATGCGCTCGGATTGGACAAGCTTGGATTGGTTACGCTCCCGACCGGCACGCCTGCAATGGTGCCAACATATGCTGGCGGAAATCTTGGCACATCGTATGGGCCACCTGAATTCAAAGTGTATGTTGGCCAAAAAGAATTTGATGCAACGGTTCGAGACTCTCTCGGCAATATGCTGCCAGGACATGGGCGATAAATGGCAACGCATCCATTTGCAATTCTCGTTGATGGAGTAAACGGCGGCGCAAACATTCTTGATGATTACTCAACTGCAAGCCCGACCACGCCGTGGGTTGATCCTGTCAGCGTGCGTCTGAAGCAAGATGCGAGCGGCGAAGGCGGATCATTCTCGTTCGATGTCATGCAAGTTAAAACGCCCGTGGGCGGCCCGTGGTGGAAGAGCGGCAATGTTTATGACAATGCGCGCGTTCGTTTTCAAGTAAGCGGCACAACTACATTTCTTGGATACATTACGCAGATCGAAGCGCGTCTTGCGGAGAACGGCGTTGGCACGCGCGCTTCGGTGACCGTCTCTCCAGCTGTTTCTTTCTTGGATAAAATCATTGTGAACAAGGGCCGCAAGGCGGACCCATCTGGCATTTATTCGCTTGAGAATACCTGGGCATTTGCGCTTGGCATTTCCAGCTCAACGGACCAAGCAATCATGACTGCGCTCGTTTCAAAAGCGGACGAGGCAATGGGCCGTGTCTCTGCAACTGGGCGGACCGCAAATCGCTTAATGGTTGCAACTAACACCACGCCAGATTATGGATCAAGCGCAGCTGCAACGATTGGACGCCAGAAGTTTACCAAGCCCGGCACGCTTCGATCATTCATGGACACAATCAAGGAAGCTGCGCAGAGCGAAGACGGCTTGCAGCGTCGCTATTGGGTAAAGCCGTCTGGACAGATTGCATATCAAACGGTCAGCAGCACGCCAACATATGCAGATGCGCCGTTTAAAATCATCACAACGCCAAGCTTTAACACAACAGCGCAACCATCAACGATTGCGCCGCGGGATCTTAGTGTTTCTCTTGATCATGACTCAATCGTTAAGAAAGTTAATTTTGTGATGTCTGAAGGCTGGAGCAAAGTGGACTCCAAGATTAGCGGCGGCGTGTACACGGTCACCGATCCGTATTCGCGCGTATACGATGCAGCTGCGCCGAACGGTGCAGGCATGACAACGCGCAACGGATTGCGCCCAGAATCTATTGTTGAAGTTAATCCTGCGCCAGGCAAGGCAGCTTCGCCAACTTACTGGAGCGACAAGATCACCAACTATTCCAAGCGATACTTTGGCACGAACACTTATCCGAATCGAGCTGCGCCGGTGCGTAGCATTTCATTTAGCATTCGCGGCGCGTCTGATAGCGGCACCAATGTTTATGGATACTCTGAAGGCTACAAGCAAACAGGCCCATCGAGCTACGCGCTGACAAATTGGGAAGCTGGTCAATATGTTTCCATTGTGTCTGCCGATTTGGACCTAAACGGGCTTTACAGAATTGAACAGATGGAAATGTCCTTTGAAGCTGGATCAATGATTCGTAAATTTGACTTCACATGCGAGCGTGTGCCAATGGACGCGCTCGGTCGATGGTTGAGAAAGGCGGTTGGCTGATGGCATACGAAAAATTTGGATCAGATAATGCGCAGATTGCTGGCTTCGGTGGAGGCGTTATTTCTGAAGATGGAAATGTTTTGCTATCTGGCGTTGCAGATACTGGCGAAGCTTTGCTGTTTGGCCCTGCTGCATTGCGAGAAATCCAATCCAATGTTGCCAATGGAGACTTTGCGCTTGGTCCACAGGACCCGCTTGCCGCAATTACTGCAGAAGATAATCCGTTGCCGTATTGGACTATTGTTCAGACTGGTTCCGCTCCAACAATCAGCGCAGCAATTGTTGCATCCGCAACAACTGCAAGCGGCAACGCATTGACACTTACCGCAGCTGCAAGCGCGGGCGTTGGTTCAGCTTTTGAATTGAAGCGATATGTTCCAATTGCCGGCAATGCAAATCGCAGCAGCGCATATCATCCAGAAGTGTATGTTGGAACAACTACAGGTGGCGCAACAGATAAAACGCGCGTTCAAATTACGCTAACTGCTACAGCTGTTGATGCAGATTTGAACGCGCTGACCGTTAGCGCAACAGCGAACGAGACTGCATCAACGCTCACAACCAAATCATTGTTCACCAATTGGATTGTGCCTGATGCAAAAGCTGCATTCATTTTGCTTTCAATTAAGGTTGATGTTCCAACAACATCGCCTGCTGCAGCGGTGATCGTTCCAATTTTGGAAACGCGCATTGCTCGAAGCGAGGGCGCAATTGCTTTTCCAGCTCTGCAAAACCCAAGCGGGCAACCGTGGATCATGCAGAACGATAATCTTATTTTTGAAGTCTACCCGCAGACAGCATTGGATCCGAGCTTCACAATGGAAAGCAATGCGTCCACTAGCAATTACAACATTAATTTAACGGCGACAAATACAAATGGCGTAATTGCTTTATCGTCTGGCGGATATGTCGATATTAGTGGAACAGATAATGTAGACATCAACAGCGACGGCCCGGTTAATATTGCTGCAGCTACTGGCGTAACCATCACAACAGACGGCACAATTCTTGGAACACTAAATGTTGGGGCAATCAGAGACACTGGAGACCTATCCGTTATTTCAGACGGCGGCGATCTTATCGTTCAAGACGGTGGAGGAACAGCGCCGCGAATCCTTTGGCGCGCCAACGATGGCACCTTCTACGGCGGCATTCAGATGACAGGAACAAACAGCTTCCGTTTTTATAACGGCAGCGCAACAAACGATTATGCCTATATTCTGGCAGAGCGTATTTATCCAATGAACGGAACAACTGCTAGCCGCTATATTTATGACGATGGAACATACACGCATTTTACGGGCGCAATCAATAGCGATAGCACATTGAACGGAACAGGTCTTCTCTGCGATGCAATTCCTACAACAACAGCAACAACGAACGCCGCAATCTGGACATTGAATACAGGAACAAACTACACACTAAGGCGCAACACATCTTCAGCGCGCTATAAAACAAACATTGTCGATGCGGATGATGCGGTGCTTGAAGCTGCAAAAAAGATTAAGCCGAGACATTACGAATCAACAATTGAGGATGAATCTGGCGCAACGCGTCTTGGATTTATTGCAGAAGAAGTTGCAGCTGCAGGACTTACGCATGCTGTTGGCTACGATGCCGAAGGACGCATTGATACGATTGATCCAACGGCATTAATTGCTGCGCTATATGCGCGCGTTAATGATCTTGAAAAGCGATTAAGCGAGCTGGAGAAATAGTATGGCAGAGCGCGCAACGAATACAGAAATTTTAAAGCGTCTCGACAGAATCGAACGCGATCTTGCGGAAATTAAAGTAGAAATGGCAGAGACGCGCGGCGCATATCGTCTCGCCAAGTTTGTTATTGCATTGCTGGGTGTCAGCGGGCTTGGCGGATTCTTGGCATGGATGAACGGACAAGGAAAGTAATATGCGGCTGCGCGTTAAATCACAGCTATACACGGACCAGGAAGCCATTAAGCAAGGCATCTTGGACGATTGCGGGCCAAGCGCGATTGCATGCGCGGTTTCTTGGGCCAGTAAATATGAACTAGACATTACTGCGGCGCAGGGCGTTGCTGCCAAAGCGAAAGCTACAAAGCGCGTTGAAAAACAAGGCGTGTCAGATAACGGCAGCTCGCTTGCAGATTTGATTAAAACAGCAAAGGTACTTGGCGCATCTGCGCGCTACGCAACCAGCTGGAAAGATGCAATCGATTCAGCCAAGAGCGGCGCAGCGTTGGGCGTGTGGGTTCAAGCACCGATTGGTTATCCAAAGAATGCACGCAGCAAATGGCATTTGCGCTGGGAGCGTTGGTGGTGGGTAAAGCAAAAGCAACCCACGCGCACATACGGCCACATGACCACGGCAGCATACGATGATGCAGACGGCTGGCAATGGGCTGATCCAACGCAAGATGAGCGCGATTCAAAAGAGCAGTTTGGCTTTAAGATTACGGAAGCTGATTTGCTTGCGATTGCTAAGGGCAAGCCGGGGGCAGCTCATAAACACATCATCATCATTACTTACAAAACACGGGCGCGAGTAGAAGCGGCAGCGGCACCAGCAATGGCGCCTGCACCGAAACGCGAGGCGCAACTCCTCGCCGCGTCCACCACAGCCACAACGCGCGTTGCGCTCGATGAGCAAATGGACGCACGCGCTGAAGCGAAAACGGAAGCAAAGCTTACGCCAGCTCAAGTTGAAGAATTGGTGCGCGATGCTTTCGGCATTGTGATCAACGCAGCAAAAGCAACAGAGAAAGTAGGTGGAACCATGAATCGAATCAAAGCGGCAATCGTTTACATCTTTAAGACAACCAATGTGGATGAAGCTCTCTTGGACGCAGCTCGATCCTTCCTCTTGGTATCAATCAGCGTGGCCCTTGGACTGGGCATTCCAATTCTCAATATCGACGGCGGAGACTTCCGCGTTATCGTATCGGCGGGCATCGCAAGCGCGCTGCAAACCATTGTGAAATTCTTGGATCCCGATCAGACAAAGTTTGGTCTGCGCAAGAACTGAACATGGACTCCGGATTAGGTATGCGCTTAAGTAAGCGTTAAGATAGCGGCGCAAGCTTCGCCGCGTATTCTCGCGCTGAACATTGCAGCTATGAGGGCGCGCATGCTCGATGAATTTACGCGCTATGAGAAAAAGAAAGGCCCGCTGTGCTGGTATGGCGTAGCGAAGCTGCGATTTTCTCAAGAGGAAATGTCCAAATTGGACGAGGCGTTATCTGCGGCAGAGTTGCAGACGCGCACCATATGGCGATGGCTGAAGGCACGCGGCATTGTGGTCTCCACAAGTAGCGTTGGACGGCATCGCAGAGAGGAATGCGGGTGTTCTAATGTCTGATGAATTCGCCATTATTAACGAGCTTGAAGAATTAAAGAATGCGCATGCGCGCGCGCTGCGCCGTCTTGCGAAGCGCGATGCAGCGCAAGGTGAATTGGTTGAAGCTGTCTATCGAGCTGCGAAAGATGCAGCCGCAGGTATTCGCATCAAGCCTGTACCAGAACCAAAGCCAGATAAGCGCAAGGGTAAGCGAGAAATTGCCACCGTTCAGCTTTCAGATTGGCAGCTTGGTAAGTTTACCGAGAGCTACTCAATCGAAGTTGCCGAACAACGCCTTGAATTGCTCGCTAAAAAGATTGAAACGATTGTTGCCATTCAGCGCAAGGATCATCCTGTGGACGATCTTCGCATTTATCTTACGGGCGATCTTGTTGAATCGGACGGCAACATCTTCCCTGGACAAGCGTATGAAGTAGAACCAGGCGGATTGTATCTGCAGATTTTTAAGGGCGCAGAGTTGCTTGCAACATTTGTGCGCCGCATGTCTGCGCTGTTTCCTAAAATTACGGTGCGTGGTGCTATCGGCAACCATGGTCGTTTGGGCCGCTACGGCGACCATTCGCCAGAATCGAATGCGGATGCAATGCTCATGAATGTTGCGCGCCAACTTGTTGGCGAATCTAAGCGCATTGATTGGAGCGAAAGCTACACCAAGGGCGCGCGTCATTGGTACGATACGGACATGATTGCAGGACAGCGCGTTATGTTGGTGCATGGTGATCAATTCCGCGGTGGGCTTGGCATGCCGTGGTACGGCGTTGCAAAGAAAGCGCAAGGCTGGGTTGTCTCGATGTTTCCATTTCGCTATCTAATGTTTGGACATTGGCATCAACCAGCTCGATTGGTGTTGGCGGATGGCAAGATCACAACATGGTGTTCGCCGTCTCTTGAATCGGACAATCGATTCGCTAATGAAGTTGTGGGCGCGAGTGGCGAACCCGGACAATGGTTGTTATTCTTTGAAGCTGAAACAGGCGAAGTAGCGAGCGAATATCTGTTGCGCTTGCGTTAGTCTTATTGCAACATGTAGCAATAAGCGATAGAACATCTGTTCTAGAATTGTTAAGAAAACTTAATGTTCTCCTGCAGGAAACAGCTGCCACAAACGCTTGCAGACAATGTAAGATTGTCATAGACAGCTCGTGTTGAGCTGCAACAAAGGAGGATAAAATGGCAAAGCGCAAAGCTATCAACTACGAAAAGATGTTTGCTGCAGTAGCTGCACACTCTGACAATGTAAATGCAAAAGTTGCAAAGCGAAATGCAAAGCTGCCAAAGATTGTTGCAGCAAAGAGCGAGACACAAACGCCGCTCGATCTGTCAGAGTTGCAGAAACGATTGCGATTCTAAGACAGCAATAAAGGAGGACAAATAATGTTGCAGCTTGATCGAAGAATTCTTTGCACGCGTCTTAAGCTTAGCCCTGATGGGATGAATTGCAACGCGGGCCGCCCGTGTTATCGCAATGCTAAACAGCTGCGCTCTGACGGTAGAGTGTTTTGCAACCCGTGCGCTAAGACTGAACGCAATGGTCTTTGGGCTGATAAGTTTACCTGGACAGCAATCAATTCGAAAAGAGCGGAGGACAAATAATGCGAATGCTTGATTTATTCTGCAAAGCTGGCGGCGCGTCTGTTGGATATAGCCGCGCTGGGTTTGAAGTTGTCGGCATTGATATCGCAAAACAGAAACGCTACCCTTTTGAATTCATACAGCGAGACGCAATAGAAGCTCTCAACGATAAAGAGTTTATTGCGGGCTTTGATGCAATCGTTGCTTCGCCTCCGTGTCAAACACATAGCATTACGCAGCATCTTCGCAATGCTCAAGGGAAAACAACAGACAAAATCGATTTGATTCCAGAGACGAGAGCTGGCGTAATTGCATCTGGGCTTCCGTACATTATCGAGAATGTGCCGGGCGCGCCGCTTATTGATCCTGTGCAATTGTGTGGATCATCTTTTGGGCTGAAGGTTCGGAGACATCGAAGGTTCGAATCGAACATTGCATTAACAGGATCCGTCTGCGATCATAAGACGCAAGGACGCCCAGTTGGAATTTACGGATCAATGCGAGACGATATTCCAAAGGGCGGTAAAACTGCAGATTCAATGGACGAAGCGCGAGTTGCAATGGGGATTGATTGGATGATTTGGAAGGAATTGGTTGAAGCAATTCCTCCTGCATATACCGAATTTCTTGGGCATCAATTAATGAGACACATAAAGGAGGACAAGTAATGACATTGCACGCGCTGCAAGATTGCCCAGCTTGCGTCTTGCATCTTGAAGATGTTGAACCATATTCTGATCCTGATGATGGCGATGTTGAATGTTCGCGCTGTTTTGATGATAAGAAAATTTGTATAGCCTGCGAAGGCGAGGAGGACGCACATGAGTAAGCGTTATGAATTCATTAAAGCGCCGCAGCGGAGCGCGCGTTGGCTTGAGTTGCGAAAGCAAGGCATTGGCGCAAGCGATGTTGCCGCTGTTCTTGGCGTGTCGCCGTATAAGTCTCGCTTGGAGTTGTATCTACAAAAGCGCGGCGAGCTTGATGAAAAGCCCGTGGGCGTAGCAGCGCAGCGCGGCGTTATTCTTGAAGACGCTGTTGCAAAGATGTATGAAGCGGAACGCCCAGGCACTAAGCTGCGCAGTTGGCATGGAATTATTCGCCGTAAAGATGCGCCGTGGAAGTATGCGTCTTTGGACCGAACGATTGTAGGCACGGAACGCATTGTGGAAATTAAAACCTCAAGCAGCCCGCGTTGGCAGCTGTACCCTGTGCCACCGGAAGTTGAAGCACAGGCGCGCTGGCAGATGATCGTTAGCGGCTTCAAGTATGTAGACATTGCCGCGCTCTTGGGCGGGCTGGTGCTGCGCATCGAAACGATTGAATGGGATGATGAAAAGCATGAGCGCATTGAAGCTGAAGTGGAACAATTCTGGCGCGATGTGCAAGACGGCGTACAGCCAGAACCATCGCCGCTTGATGCAGATATTTTTGACCGTGTATATCCAAAGGATTCTGGCGAGACAATCAACGCAGAGAAAGACAGCGAGCTGGACAAGCTGATTCTTCAGCTTGTAAACACGCGCAAGATTGCAAAGGCTGCGGAAGATATTGTCAGCGAAACAGAAGCGCAGATTAAAGACGCGATGCGCGAAGCAACGCAACTTAAGGGATCAGTTGCCACAATTACTTGGAAAGAAACTTCCGGACGGCGCATTGTAGACTGGGAAGCAATCGCACGAGAATCTATCCAATCAATGAGCGATTTGGATATTGCAATTCGCAACAACGAGCGCAGCTCCGCTGGGGCGCGCCGATTTGTAGTAAAGGAGGACGCAAATGTCTGACCAGAAAGCGGACACATTCGCAATGGAAGATGCCGTGTTGAAGCTCTTGGAAGAACCGTTCGATGCAGCGCAGGTGCGCACGCGCCAAGGGCGCGGCGGCATTGAGCTGAAGTGGGTTGATGCTCGCACGGTTGCGCAGCGTCTTGATGCCGTGTTGGGGCTTAGCGGCTGGGAGTGGCACATCGAGCGACAGCAAGACGGCGTAGTCCTCGGCACGCTGACAATTCATCTGCCAACAGGCGCAACGGTTGTTCGCCAAGACTGGGGCTATATGACAGGCGGCAGCGGCGAAGATTTGAAAGAAGCTGCGAGCGATTGCTTACGGCGTTGCGCAAGTCTCTTCGGCGTGGGCCGCTATCTGTACCAGCACGGCGCTGCAGATGTGTCTTCAGTCTCGAATGCAGCTCAGACGCGCCAGGTTGCGGTAAATCAGTCTGTACCACGCGCCCCGCAAGCTGTTCAAGATGCGCAGATTAAGCAAGCTGCAGAAGAAATGTTCGGCAGTAAAGATGCTGTGAAAGCAACGCTTGAAAGTTTAAGCGGCAGCGATGGCGGATCATGCCCAACGCATGCGCTGCCGTGGACGCTGAAGCCAGCTGGCGTATCGAAGGCCGGCAAAGCTTACAGCGCGTTTTACACCTGCACAGGGCGCAACACGGACAATTCGTATTGCTCAATGAAGCCGCCCATTGCATGGCTTGCAAAGAACAAGCCGGGCGCGCCGGCGCAGGATGCGGTAAAGTTAGTGCCGCAAGAGCTTGAAGAGTTGCCGTTCTAATCAACATGGGGGAGCGGTAGCGGGTTATGCCGCTCCCCCACCAAATAAGAAAGAGGACAGAAATGCCAAGAGCAATGAACATGGACCAGCGGCGTGCGCTACGCGAGCAGTTGTTGGCTTCGCCAGAGAACGCACGATGGCGCGAGTTGCTGAATACGATTCCAAAAGAGTTGTATTACGGCATGCGCGCCGAAATTGAAGCGCGCGGCAAGTATAAGAATTGGATCATTGATCGAAAGAATGGCTGGGCCAGAATTACGCGCGAAGACATTTTGTGGCTTGAAGCATTCATTGGTGAAATGTGCTTGCCAAAAGTTGCGCTAACACGCGAGCTTACAGACAGCGAGCGCGAAGCCGCGCGCGTTGAGTTGCATTCAACGATTACAGCACGACAAGATGCCATTGATGCAATGTGCGAACAATGCATTGGCGTTGCGCCAACTGGCACAACGGCGCGTTGCCCAGACGCAACATGCCCGCTGCGTGCATTCTGCAAGGCGCAGTTATCAAGCCGAGCGTTCAAGAATGCGCCTCTTGGTGCAGACATGGTAGGCGCATAATGGCATGGATCAAATGGGATACGCGCGGGCTACGCGATGCAAAGATTGCCGAGCTTGATGATGCAACATTTCGTTTGTGGATTGCGATGTTGAGCGAAGCATGGCATCAGAATCCTAAAGGCACATTTACCAGCGAAAAGCATTTGCGCGCATGCGTTAGCGGCATTGCTGATCCGCGCAAGCTGAAGCAGTTGTTGCAACTTGAGTTGGTCTGCATCAACGAAAGCGGCGCAGTTATCATTGCCAATTGGGAAAAGCACCAAATCGATCCAACGGCGAAGACGCGAAAAGAACGATGGAAGAACGCAAATGGAACGCAAACGGAACGCGCGGAGAACGGCCTAGATAAAGATAAAGATAAAGATGAAGATTTTAAAGTTTTAAGTTATACAAGAATTGGTTCACAAAAGCCAAGAACCGTTGCAGAAATTCTGCAAGCAAAGCGCGGTGAAGCATGAAGCAAATAAAGCTTTCAGCTTCGCTGTGGGTTGCTCTCGGCATCGTAGCTGGTGCGCGTGTTGCAAAAGCTGATGAGTGGCGCAAGCCAGAACAGAACCGCGGCGCGCATCGCAATCGAATCAACGATTTAACAGGTTGCGTTGGCGAGTTTGCCGCAATCGCTGCAGCTGCAGAATCAGGCGCAGCAATTACACATGAATTCTTTGATGCAAGCGGACCAGTAAAGCGTCCAGACTTTATTGCAGCGGACAAGGGCTTTGATGCAAAAGCGTTAATGATCGATTCATCCAGAAAGTATTTCATCATTGATCGTAAAGCTCTTGCATCTGCGAGCAGTAAGGGCATTAGCGCATTTGTGCCTGTGATTGCTCGCGCGTACGGTGATCGAGCCTTGGTTGGTTCGCGCATTTCAATCGCTGAAGCGTGCAGCTGGCCGCTTAAAGACTTCGGCTATGGCGCAACGCCTGCGCTGTCTCTCGATGAGCTGGCGCAATCACATTTCGGCGTGCATGTCTCGCAGCTACCAAACGCAACAGGGCTTGATGTCTTCGGCAGCGGTGGCGCATCGCTCATGGAGTCTGCATTTGTCCATGGCGCAACATTGCAACACGCGGGCATTAATGCGAAGATTGCTGGCAAGCAAATCGGTGAAGCATTGCTGATGCTTGCAGACGATTACGCGCAGAGGAGAATGAATCATGAAGCAATATAAAGTTGCCATTGCCGGCAAGCAAGGATCAGGAAAAAGCCATCTTGCTGCCGCGTTCAGCAACATTGGATGGCTGACATTTAGCATTGCTGATCCAATTAAACAGCTTGTTGCTCTCGCACATCCAAATGCAGCGAAGACAGATCATGCCATGGTTGGCTTGAAGATGAAGACAATCCGCGAGTTGTACCAAGCAATTGGCGGCGCGATTCGAACGCATGTTGATCAATACTTTTGGCTAACCATTGTGACCAATCGCATTGATGTTGCATCGCGTACATTTCGCAGCATCGTTGTTGATGATGTGCGCACGCCAACCGAAGCGCAATGGCTGCAAGATTCAGGCTTTATTGTCATCAAGCTTGTTGCATCAATCGAGACGCGCGCAGCTCGAATTGGCAAACTGATTGGCGAAGATGATGAAACCGAAACTGGCGTGGATGATATTCGCGCAAACATTACGCTTGACACGCAACAGCTTAACGATTTGCTACAGCTGCTAAACGATGCGCAATGGGCAACGCACACGCAGCGATATGAAAACGCAATAGCGCGCGTCGATCAATTCTTGATGGCGCATAAGGAGGACTAATGATTAAACCAAAGATCACCATTGGCGGACGAGAAATGAAATTTGTTCGCTCTGTCTACGCAGAAAATGGCAACACATCGCTGCAGCTGGTAGACAAGGAAACGGGCTTGCCGGAAGCGATGCTGTCGCTGAACACAAAAGAAGAAATGGAACATGGCGTGTTCTTTCTGAAAGACTACGCAGAGAACGAGAATCTATCAAAGCTTGTTATTCGATCAGGCATCATTGAACCTGTGGCGAAATATAGACAGGTTGGCTTTCGCACCGTTCAAGCGTGGAAGATTATTGATGCCGATTTATGAATTCAAATGCCCAAGCTGCGGGCGCATTGAAGAGCGCATGCAGTCTGGCTTTCAGCCCGTTGCGCCGCATTGCGAATGCGGGCCGTACATGGTTTTGCAAATTGCACCAAGTGTTGTAGTGTTCAGCGGCAAAGGCTGGGCGAAGAAAGATCGAAAGGATAAAAACAATGGCAGGCGTTAAGACTAATCGCGGCGGACCGAAGAAAGAAACGCAGTTTGCTTCAACAGATTGCAGGGTGTGCGGCGTTAAGATTGTGAAACTTATGGAAGCGCATCGCGTTAAATCGCTAGTGTTTGATGGACCAAAGCATCTGACCGTGTGGCAATGGACACATCGAGCATGCTTGCCAAATACTGCAGCTGGTACAAAAAAGTGATTGTTGATCCGGAAAAGTCCAGACGCGGCAAGAATGCGCGCAATCGTGGCAATGCATTCGAACGAGAAATTGCAGCAAAACTTGGCGGCACCGCGAAGCGCACCGGCATGTTCGGCGGCAAGAACGATGTTGAAGCGGACTGGTGTGTGATTCAGGCGAAGGTTGGCAAGTCTTATCCTGAACGATTGGACGCATGGCTGCGACAACTGAATCCAAAGGGCGATCAGTTGCCAATTCTTGTTGTGGGCGATTCGCCAGGACCAGGCGTGCGCCGTCGCTCGCTTGCGATTATCGATCTTGATGATTTTATTGCATGGTTTGGCAAGTAATGAAACTGCTATTAGCTGCAATCGTTAGCGCGTCTGCATTGCTTGCGCCTGCGCCCGCTGCAGTTATTGCGCCAGATGCTGCGCAACTGATTGATCAACCAGAAACGCCGCGCGCAATCGTGCTTGATGGACTAGCCACATGGTTTGATGCAGAGCGCGGCGCGCAATCGAGTTGGTACACGCGCGCAGGCATTAAATACTACGGCGCAGCCGGATCAGAGTTGCGCTCAATCAAACAGCATTATTGGCGCACATCGTGGCCCGTAATGATTACTTCAAAGCTGACAGGCAAAAGCATTGTTGTGCAGGTGGTGGATATCTGCACCTGCTACGGCGCGCGCAACGATGCAACAGATGATCGGCTTATTGATCTTGCGCCAGCTGTTTGGGCCGCTCTTGGCGTGCCGCTTTCTGCAGGCGTTATGCAGATTGAATTGCGAGTGATTCCATGATTGAGACATTCGATCAGCTCGCTCGATGGTATCGAGACAATCAGGACCCGTTGCCGTCTCGCATCGTAAGTAGAAAGCGAATCAGCGAAGACGGCCGACCAGACTGGACAAATGAATTTACTGCGTGGCTAACTGCGCCTGAATCTGTCAATGTCTACGAGGAAGCGCGCAGAGAAAAAATCATTAGACAGGTTGAATATGCATATCCAATGCGCAGAGCTGTCGCAATCGCGCAGCGCATGCCGCGGCATCGCATGCTGCCACCGTACGGCGAGACGCTCTCAACATTTACACGCTGTCAATACAGCGTTGAAGCTCTTGCGTCTGCGTTCGCTTTAGCGTATCCCGTAATGGGCGAACCGCGCATTGCGCGCGCGCATCTTGAACATGCGTTGCGCAGAGCGCGCGCAGCTTATCGTTTCATTTAACTTTACTTTCCAAACGCGCTCATCATTGCTGCAAATCGTTGCGCATCGCTGCGCTTCGAATCAACATGCTCGATGTAGCATTTAATGCATGCGTGTCCTTTGCCGTTCAGTTGGGCTGGAAACACTTCCAGCGGATGAACCGCAGCTGCGCAATGATCGCAAGCAATGTTCTCTGTGTCGCTCATTTACTTGTTCTCCAATCTATTGATCATTACTCGTTGATGCGCCGCAAAATCTGCCTGTGCAGTTAATACGCCCGCTGATTTAGAAAGCGCGCCACAGCTGCATCCAATAATCCATTCACCGTTGCCGTTGCGAGCGGGCTTCGAAGCTCGATGCTTTTTCAATTCTCGAAATTGTGCGCCTGTCATTACTTGTTCTCCAATGCAACTACAGAAACCCAATCACCGATTCGGCTGCCATCAATCATGTTTGTCCTGCGAATCCAGCTCTCATGCATCTTGCAGATTTTCTTTCCCGCAAAACCATTTGTATAAACAATTGCGTGTGTAGCTGTTCGATAGCAGGATTTTACTCCTGCAAACGATTGCCGGACTTCAACAAGCTGCGCGCACATCGTCTCTTCCTTCCAGTTATTTCGATAATGTGGATTGCTCATTTTCTCGTCCTCTCTTTCTATTGTCTTAGTTATTAATAATGCGCATTGAAAAATCAACGCATGCAATAGTTTCGCAGCTGTTGCACATAAAATGCATGTTCTCGCAATCAGCATCCGAATCAACATCGAATCCGCTGTCCATCGTATTGTTTCCGCAACTGCAAGCGAGAAATTCGCTCTTAGCATCCTCGAAGCTGATCTTTCCCTTTACTGCGTCTGTCATTTGTCTGTCCTCTCTTTTGTTCAGCTGTACTTCAGCTGATATGTACACAATACATATAGGCAAAATGTCTGTCAATAGCTGTTTTACGCAGAGAAAGATTAAGATTCCTTAACAATTGAGCATTAGAACGCTTGTTCTACGCTGGCTTATTGCAACAATCCGCAATAAGGAATAACCCTTGACAGACGCTGGACACATGCTTAATATGTCTTTAGCAGCTCAAGTTGAGCTGCAAGAGGATGTAGGAGGACATAGAAAATGACACGAAAGGATTTTCGAGAGCTTGCAACGATTCTCGGAGAGACAAAGGCAGAGTTGGACCTAGGGCTATTGCCAAAGGATATCATCTTCGAGAATCTGCAGGATGAAATTATTTCATTCTGCAAGCGTTCAAACCCGAATTTCGACAGCGGGCGATTTGTCGAAGCAGTTGCAAAAGCAGCTAAGTAATTAAAGAAAGAAAGAGAGGACATATCATGTTGAACAAGGCAAAGATGTCGCAGATTCTCCGCCGAGCGGGCTTCGAAGCTTCGAAGCAAACAACAACAGCTGTTCGAGGCTGGTACAATTTCAGCCGCGGCTATCTTGTTGAAGCTTGCGATGATGAAGGAAAGTTTGTTCGAGTCTCGCAGCGCAGTAATTCGCACAGCGAAATGAGCAAAGAGACTGCGCGCAATGATGTTGCTCTTTATGCAAGCGCGTTGATCGCTCTTGGATTCAATGTGCATTTTGCACACGCTGAAGACGATGCACGCCACGGGCATGTGTTGTATGTCAGCGAATACGCAACTGAAGCTTAAAGAAAGAAAGAGAGGACTTATCATGCCAACGATTCGAGAACAACGATCATTGCTGCAGTCTCTTGCGGACGGCATGTTGATCGAAGCGGATGATTTTGCGAATGAGCGTCTGTCTGTCATAGCTGCAGAAATGCGCTATGCAGCGGGCAAGGCCCGAACACGCGATGCAATGGCAATTGTCGGCGCACGCGCTGCGGATCAACTGATGCGCGAGCTGGGCCGCAAGGACGATGCGTTTGCAATCGCTCGAGCGTTTCTGGTAGGTGCGAAATGAACAGCCAGACTAAGCAAGCAATTAAAGCTGGCATCGCTTGGGGCATCATCATTGCAGCATATGCATTGATCGGTGCGCTAGGCGCAATCGAGTTAATGAGGATGTATCCATGAAGACATTGTTTATCTTGAAGCACGCAGACGCTATGCCAGACGGGCTGGAGAAGCTGCTGAATGAATGCACGATTGGTGTTCAAGCTGTGCCAGGCATTGCGCTTGCTCGAACAGCAAGCGATAAATGGCTTGCTGTTGTCGACGATGGCGAAGCGTTGCATTTTGTAGCTACAGAATCGCGCAAGGGTCCATCGATTAAAGACATTCGCGCGCATGTGCAGCTATCGAAACAGCGAGCAAATTAACATGGAAGACTTTGCATATCTTGAGGATTACAAATGGCTGGAGACAGCTCGAACAACGATTGCAGCAAGCGATGGGCTGAAGCTGCAGATTGATTTGCGCGGCGACACGCTGCGCAAGACAATTAGACTTGCAGAGCTTTCGCGCGGGTATAAGCCCTGGGCGAAGATCGAGCGCGCTGCGCCAATCTGCACATGGACTCAAGCGGGCGAAGCCGCTAAACTGAACATGTCAATTGCTGATTATATGAAAGGACAAACAGCATGAAACTGCGAGAGCGTGTGGACACATATTCTATTGCGCTGCAGACAGACTATAAGCGCGAGCTGGAGCGCATCGAGCGCAGAGAGCGCGCCAAGCTTCAGGTTATTGCGCTTGCGATTCTTGCAGCTGCGCTGATCGTGTTTCGCGTTGGCGCATGAGCAGGGATTTTGTCAATGACGGTGAATGCATTGTGTGCGGGCATCTTAAAGATAAGATCGAAGCAGGCGAAGCAAAGCCGTGCATTGAATGGGAGACAATAAAGCCGAAGGAGGACGAGGACAATGGACCAGACGAAGCTTAATCTGGACGCAATTCGGGAAGATGAATGGATGCCGATTCCAGACGGCGAGACGCTTACAACATCGCTTGAGCTTGATGACATTACAGCTGCAGCAATTAAGCCGTTCGATTTGCATTGGACTGGCAGCGTCTCGTTCAACTCTCTTGCAATGCCCGAAGGATTGCCGCAGGACTTTAGCCTAGGCGTAATCGTTGGCGCATCAGGTTCTGGCAAATCTACGCTGCTAAAGCAGTTTGGCAATCCCGTTGCGCCGAGTTGGGCGAATGATCGAGCGATTGCATCACACTTCACAGATGGCGATGCAGCTGAACGCTTCGGCGCCGTAGGGCTTAACAGCGTGCCAACATGGACCAAGCCGTATAGCGTGCTTAGTCTAGGCGAACGCTTCCGCGCTGATCTTGCACGCTCGTTGCAGGATGATGCGGTTATTGATGAATTCACCAGCGTTGTGGATCGCAATGTTGCAGTTAGCGCATCGAAAGCAATGCGCAAGCATATTGCTGCAAAGGGTATTAAGCGGGTGGTTATCGCAAGTTGCCACCGCGATGTGTTGCCATGGTTAGCGCCGGATTGGGTGATTGACACCGATACGCGCTCCTGGGCATTGCGTCCGCGGGAGTGTCTTCAACACCCTTCGATTACTATCGAAATTTATCCAGCGACCAGAGACGCTTGGAAGCTTTTCGGTGCGCACCACTATCTAACAGCTGAATTGTCTAAGAGCGCGCAGAAGTTTCTTGCCGTATGGAACGGCAACATCGTGGGCTTCACCAGCTCGCTAAGTTTCCCGCACGCAAAGATTAAACACGCATATCGAGAGACGCGCACCGTTGTGCTGCCAGACTTTCAAGGGCTTGGCATTGGCGTGCGCTTGAGCGATTGGCTAGCTGCGTTTCATAAAGCGCAAGGGCATCGCTACTACTCCCGAACAACGCATCCACGCATGGGCGAATATCGCAATCGTTCAGCTAACTGGCGCGCAACGACCACAAGCGGCAAGAAACAAGGTGCGTTGGGCGCGAACAGCGCATTTAAGAGTAAACCTGCAGGACCAACTTGGCAACCAGATTTAAACAGGATTGCGTTCTCTCATGAATACATTGGACCAGGGCTTGAAGTAAGCGAAGCAATGTTGAAAGCGCCAGAGTGGCGAGAGAAGCGCAGCGAGTTTATCAATGGCGAAATAATCGATCAGCTAACTTTGCTCTGATACACTTTCAGTAAGAGCAGGAATGCTCTTTGTCTACGCCGTGGGCTTCGTCCTGCGGCTTCGCCTCCGCCGCGTTGTCCTCCGCGGCGGAGGCACCTACATTTGTTGAGGGCGGGAGGACGACATGCCGCGCAAATCATTTGATCGCTTCGATGCGCTGCATGAGTGGGTGAAAGACGCGCAAGCTGTCATGAACATTGCGCATTGGGAAGTAAGCGTTGCACGAGACGCTGCCGATCTTGATGCATGGGCTGACATTGCGCCACACTCTCAAGCGTTCACCGCGGAGTTGCGCGTCTCTCATGACTTCTGGAAGCAAACACCAGAGAAACAGCGAGCTGTGCTAACACACGAGCTAACGCATCTGATCATGACTCATACGGATAGAACGGTCGACAATCTAGAAGAGGCATTGGGCAAGCTTGCATGGGCGACATTCTCGCCGCAGTATGAAGACGCAAGCGAGCGAGCGACAGAACATGTTGCGCTACTCATTGCGCCACAGCTGCCGCTACCAGAACTTGGGGTGTATTCTTGAGGTTCAATCGACCTTGCTTAGACTGCAAGAGACTTACTACAGATGGCAACAGATGCGATGCATGCAACAAGATTGTGCAAAGCAAGCGACAAGCTGAACGAGGGCCGCAACCGTATCGAGACAGCGCATGGAGAAAGATCAGCGCGCAGCTTCGAGCGAAACGACCATGGTGTGAGCTGTGCGGATCCCGTACCGATTTAACCGTTGATCACATCATGCCGCTTAGTATGGGCGGCCCGTTAATCGCTCATGAAAGCGGCCTAAGGGTGCTTTGTCGCCGCTGTCATGGAAAGTTAAACAATCGCGCATAACGCTCGCCAGCGTGCGGGAAAACACAATGCCAGCTCGGGCTAAGGGCTTGACCCCAAGGGCGGGTCTTATTCTGCGGCGGCGTACACGCAGGGTATCCAGCGCCGAGTGTCAGGCGCACGCTGTCAGGTTGAGAGGGCGGGGGTATTTTTTATGCCGGGACCGAAAGCAACACCAAACGAAATTAAATCCAAACGCGGCACGCTGCGCAATCGCGGACAAGTTGTGCAGATTAAAGCGCAGCTTCCGCGTCTCGCGGACGCAGCTCGACCGACCGACCTTGGACCAATTGCGTCTGAAGCCTATGAAAGAATTTTGGCCGCAGCTGGCGAATGGTTGGCAGTTAGTGATCTTGATGCCGTTGCAATGCTTGCAAAAGCAATTGAACGCCACACGGACTTAGCTGCGCGATTGATGCAAGATGGACCTGTCCTTTATACGGATAAAGGTTATGCATACGCACACCCGGCAGCGGGCATGTTAAGCACAACGGAGGATTCAATCCGCAAATGGACAGCAAGTCTAGGGCTAACAGCAAGCGATCGGGTAAAGCTGGGGCTGGTCATGGTCGAGAGCAGGAGCAAGCTCGAGGAATTCGCGCGCAGGGCGCGGGAAGCTTGAGCGCATGGCCACCGCGCTGGCTGACACCTACACCGGAAGCTGATCTTGCGCGCTCGCTTGGCGATGAAGTTGCAGACTTTGCCGAAGCGTTGGTGCCAATTGCTAAAGACAGCATTGCAGGACGCAGCGGTGAACCAATCGTCTTTCGAGACTGGCAACGCAATCTGTTGCGGCACGCATTAGCGCGCAGAGAGGATAAGACATTTACGCATCGAATCTTTCTCGCGGGTGCAGCTCGCAAGAACGGCAAAACGGCCCTTATTTCGGTGCTGCCAATTTACTTTGGTTTGTTTGGGGATCAAGGCGGAGAAATTTACAGCGCAGCTGCGGACCGCGATCAGGCAAAGCTGGTCATGTCGCACGCCAAACGAGCAGTAGAATTGCAACCAGAATTTCATGGACAAATTCGCGTGTTTCGAGACGCGCTCGAATTCAAGGCAACTGGAAGCGTGTATCGCGCGCTATCAAGCGAGGCATTTACTAAAGAGGGTTTAAGCGCATCGCTCGTTATCGCAGATGAGCTTGCAGCGTGGCCGAATCGAGAGTTGTTCGATGTGCTGTCGCTTTCAATGGGCGCGCGCCGTTCGCCAATCATGGTTGCAATTACAACGGCAGGACCGCGCATTGATCCAACTGGGCAAGACAGCATTGCGCACACGCTGTACCAGCTCGCAAAACGCCGCATTGCTGGCGAGCATGAGGACACAACACTTGGCATGGCATGGTGGGAAGCGGGCGAGGGCGCGTATCTAGAACCAGAGCGATGGGCTGAAGCGAACCCTGGTTTGCTTTCTGATCCACCGATTCTCGCATTTGATGATTTACTTTCTGCGCAGAAGCGCACGCCCGAAGGCGAGTTTCGAACCAAACGGCTAAATGAATTTGTGGCAAGCTCAACGAGCTGGGTGCCGTCTGGCGCGTGGGAAGCATGCGCAGACGATACACTTAAACTTGAACCACATGATGCAATTGTTATTGGCTATGACGGCAGCTTTAGCAATGACTCGACAGCTATTGTTGCCGCGCGTATTTCGGACCGCGCGCTATTTGTTTTAGGGCATTGGGAGAAGCCATTGGACGATAATCATTGGCGCGTGCCTATTGAGGAAGTGGAAATGCGCGTTGAGGAATTAGCGAAGTTGTACGATGTAAGAGAGTTAGTCTGCGACCCGTTCAGATGGCAACGCTCAATGGAAGTTTGGCAAGCTGCTGGCTTGCCCGTAGTTGAAATGCCGCAGACACCCAACCGAATGGTGCCGGCAACATCTTCAATGTTTGATGCGATTGTGAACAAGCGCGTTAAGCATGACGGCGATCCGCGCCTTGCGCGACACATTGCAAATGCTACGCCGTATCAATCGCGCCACGGTGTGATGTTGAGGAAAGAACATTCGAATAAAAAGATTGACCTTGCCGTTGCGGCAATCATGGCACATAGTAGAGCAGGAACATTGCAGAGCGCACCAGCTACGCCGCAGAAAGCGCGCGTTGAATACATTGAGCTGTAGGAGAAAACATGGGGCTGATTGACCGGATTCTTGGACGCGAATCAGAGGAGCGCGCAATTGGCGGTGGTTGGAACGGCCATTGGTTTGAATCCAACGGCGCGCGATCAGCTGGAGTTGCAATCAATGAGGAGAATGCAACCGATATTGGTGCGGTATACGCGGCGGTGAAGTTGTACGCCGACACGGTGTCCGCGCTTCCGTGGGGCGCATATATTCGAGACGCAGGAACGCGCCGACCAGTTGCGCGTCCGCGATGGATGGACAATCCAATCCCTAACAACCCCAACTATACCGGATTTGATTTGCGACATCGAACGGTTACCAGTCTTTTGCTCGATGGCAACGCCTTCCTTTTAACATTGCGAGACACGACCGGCAATGTTGTGGAAGTCCGCGTTCTGGATCCGCGTAAGGTTGAAGTTAAGCAACTACCAGACGGCACGCCACAATACACAATTAAGACGCTTGAAGGATCAAGCACACATGGGCCGGATGACATTCTGCATATTGTTTTGTTTGCTGGCGTAGGGGAGAGCTTGCGCGGTCTTTCGCCGGTTGAGCATCACCGCGAAACGCTTGGGCTTGCCTCCGCTACGCAGCGTTTTAGCGCCAAGTTCTACGAGCAAGGCGCCGCACCTTCCGGCATTATCAAAGTCCCGGGAGAGCTGACATCTGATCAAGCGGAACAATTGCGCGCATCATTCGGACGCCGGCATGAAGGCATCGAGAAAATGCATCGCGTTGCCGTTATTACCGGCGGCGCAGACTTTCAGCAATTGAGCGCGAAGATCAGCGATTTGCAATTGGTTGAAACCATGCATTGGGGCGTGGAAGCCGTTGGCCGAATCTACGGCGTGCCGCTGCATCTTCTCCAATATCCTGGCGGCAACTCCTCGTATAACAGCGTGGAAATTGTTTCCATTGAATGGCTGCGCCTTGGCCTTGGGCCACTTATCGCGCGGCTGGAAGCTGCATTTCAACGGCTTGTAATTGGTCAAACCACATTTGTTAAATTTAATTTGGACGGGCTGCTACGCCCAACAACAGCTGAACGATTCAACGCCTATGCAGTTGCCTTGAACAATGGCTGGCTATCGGTCAATGAAATTAGGCAGCTGGAAGATCGTGCGCCAATCGGCGAATCGGGCGATGACTTCCGCATTCCGCTCAACATTGGCGTTGCTGGTGAAGACTCAACGCGCAGCGACGCAGAGACTGCAGGTATTCTTGTCCGAGCTGGATTCGAACCTACAGACAGCGCAAAGATTGCGGGCTTGCCACCAATTCGACACACGGGCGCCGCGCCGGTCACCGTGCAGATGGAGAATCAAAAATGAGTTATCTGATTACCGATCTGGACGGCACGCTTGTTCTTGATAACGAGCAGCCAAACAAGTTGCTAATTGATGCGCTGAATGAACAAGTAATGTCAGGCGATCTGCAGCTTATTGTGGTATCCGCAAGAGACATTAAGAGACTGGAAGAAACGCGCGCATGGTTGCAGGAATACGGCGTTGCTGGCGTTGATGAAATTCATCTAAACGATTTTGAAGGAACACCGTTTGCTACGGGTCTTGCTTTCAAAGAATATAAATATGGATTGCTTAAAGAGAAATACGGCGACGAGCTGGAGTATGCAATCGATAACGATGCAGATGTTCGCGCAATGGCAAGCCGTCTTGACATTGAAGCTTATTCGCCATCTGAATATGTGGGTATTGAAAAGCGCGCAAGCTACAGCGTTCCAGAATATGTGCGCGCAGCTGCACGCAAGGGGCTAGAATGGCACGAGCAGGGCTTGTCCGGCGATGGACTGCAACCGCAGACGGTCGCAGAAGCGCGAGAGCTTGCCGATAATCGCGTTGATAGCGACAAGCTCGTCCGTATGGCTGCGTGGATTCGCCGTCATCGCGGCGATTGGGAAGGCGTGCCGCAGAATAGCGATAGCAGCAACGAGGATTTCCCTGGTGCAGGTGCTGTTGCAGGCTTTCTGTGGGGCGTTGAAACTACTGATCCTGAATCCGCTGATCGAGTTTTGGCATGGGCTGATCGTCTCATTGCCGCTGAAGATAACGAAAGGGAAATGGAACAAGAAATGGTTGAAGCTGAAGATCCAAAGCGCGCGCAGTTTAAGGAAATTGAAACGCGCTCTGCAGACATGGGCGAATTCCAGATTACTGAAAGCGAAGATGGACAGCGCACATTCTCTGGCTACGCCGCGCTGTTCGATTCGCCAAGCGCAGGGCTTCCGTTTACTGAAGTAATTAAGCCAGGCGCATTTAAGCGTTCGCTGTCTCGCGCAAACGCTGGACAGAAGATTGTTTCTTTCCTTTTCGGTCATGATGAGACGCGCGCGCTTGCAACAACCGCATCTGGTAGACTGAAGCTTGAGGAAGATTCCAAGGGCTTGCGCGTTGAAGCGAAGTTGGATCCAACTGATCCAGACGCAGCAAAAGTTATTTCGATGCTGACACACGAGGCAGCCGCGGCAGGCATGTCCTTCGGCTTCACCGTTCCAAAGGGCGGCGATGCATGGAGCGGCGAGAACCGCGAGCTTAAGGAAGTTAATTTGATTGAAGCGTCCATTCTTTCGCCAGGACAGCGAGCTGCATATCCTGCAACAACTGGTCTTGCAGCTGTTCGAAAGATCACCGCGCCGCGTATCGGCATTGAAGCCGAACGCCTTATTTCTACGCTCGAATCCGTCAAGGCAGGCAAGAGCTTGTCCGAAGATGAAGTTGCGGTCCTGGACACCGTGCGTGCGCGTCTCGCGCCAGCGCGGCCAGAATTGGACCCCAGCATCGCTGCGGCAAAGCTCAAGCTAGCCGAGCTGGAGAGCGAGACGCTGTAAGCCACGAGACTGAACCCCGCCGCCCGCGTAGGCGCGCCCGTTCAAGTTATCCCGCTGAAAGCATATTGGTAAAAAAACAATTAAGGAGAAAGAAATGGCTGACATTCAGAAGCTTGCTGAAAAGCGAGCGCGCCTCCTCACCGAGGCTTCAGACCTTGTTGCCGCTACGGCAGACAAGGGCGAGACGCTGACCGGCGAGGCCCAGGCCCGCTTCGAAGCTCTCACCAATGAGGCAACTACGCTTGCTTCCGCTATTCGCTCGGAGAAGGATGCCGTTGAGGCCCGCAAGGCCGCCGATGCCGTCCGCGCCGAGTTTACGACCGCGATTGCGCCAAAGAGCGAGACGGAGGCCGATGAGGCTGCCGAGCTTCGCCGCCTTGGCCGCGAGGGCGGCGAGCGCACCTTTGAGTACCGCGATGTGACCAAGTCCACGGGTCTTGGCAATCCGGTCTCGGTAGCTGCAATGGTTAATGTTGTTGCTGGCCAGGTGAATCCGTTCCTTAACGCCGATGTCGTGGATATTATCCGCGCAACCAACGGCAATCAGATTCTTCTTCCGCGTGTGACCGCTCTTGGTACGGCCGCTGCCGTTTCCGAAGCCGGTGCAATTGGCGAGTCCGATGGCACGCTTTCGAATCTGGCGCTCACCCCGGCGAAGTATGCAACCTTGCTTCAGGTCTCGCAGGAGCTTGTGCAGGATGCTGCCTTCGACATCACCGCTTTCGTGGCGGAGAAGGCCGGTCAGGAAGTAGCCATCGCCCACGGTGCAGTTGCTGGTCCAGCAGTTGCCGCCGCGGCGACGGTCGGCAAGCAGGGCGCAGCCGTTGCGCCGGTGTACGCCGATTTGGTGGATCTGATCTATTCCGTGAAGCAGCAGTACCGCCGCGCGCCAAAGCGCGGTTTCATCATGAACGATGCCACCATGGGCGGCGTGATGAAGCTTCTGGATTCACAGAACCGACCAATCTTTGTGCCGGGCGATCTTACGCGACCGGACACGATTCTTGGTTTCCCAGTTTATAGCGGTCCTCTTGCCGATACCGGCGATGAGGCCTTGAGCGCCGTCTTCGGGGACCTCGGTTCCATCAAGACGGTTTTGGTTGGTGGCGTGGACATCGCCAGCTCGGCAGACTTTGCCTTCAATTACGGGCTTATCACCTACCGCATCCAGGTGCGTGGCGTGACCGGTCTTGTTGAAGCAAGCGCCGTTAAGAGCTTCAAGGGAGCGAATGTCTAACAATTAGTTAGGCGTTGAGGACCAAGCGGGAGAGAGCGCAAGCTCTCTCCCGCATAACTTCGGAGGACGCATGAAAATTAAGATGCGAATGCAGATAACAGGCACGCGCAATGGCGTATCGTGGCCACCGATTGGCGGCATTGTCGATCTGCCAGAGAGCGAAGCGCAATGCATGATTCGCCACAGCTACGCTGTCGCTGCGCCAGAGCAGGAAATCCCGCTCGTAGAGCGCGCGCAAGTTGTAAATGATACGCAGACAGCAACACTTAAAACGCGCGTGGTAAAACGCGGGAAAGCGAGCAAGTAAATGGCAGACATTTCGAATGCGCAGATCACATGTCTAACTACGCCAACGCTACTTGTAAGCGCAGACACAGACGGCTGCCGCGTGCTGATTCATAAAGAGCAGCAACACACGATTTATCTTGGCGATTCGAATGTGACCACGGCAAACGGCTTTTTGTTTGATCATGATGGCACGATTGACATTTCATTGCCTGCAAATGCGAAGCTATATGGCTGCAGTACGAGCGGCACAGAAATTGCCTATGTTCTGAAGATTGGAAACAACTAATGAGCTATGCAACCTTGGCAGAATTCAAATCCAGTTTGGGCATTACAGATAGCACGGACGACACCGCGCTTCAATCTGTTCTTGATGCGACGGACCAGCTGATTAATAATTTTGTGGATTCAAAGGTTGGTTTTGGTCAGACTGCAAGCCAAACGCGCTACTACACAACCAATGCGCTTACATATGTTCTAACGGATCCAATTGTCTCTGTCTCAACGCTGCAAACAGACGATGATGGCGACGGCACATATGAGACGACCTGGAGCGCAACGGATTATATTCTGTCGCCGCGCAATGCTGCGACAGACGCTCGACCATATACAGAAATTGACACCAACATTTCAGATACAAAATTGTTTCCGCTTGGATATCTTGGCGTTAAGGTTGTTGGCGTGTTCGGTTGGCCTTCTGTTCCAGTACCAGTTAAGCAAGCTGCGCTGATTCAAGCCGGCGCTGTGTGGTCTTCACGGACTGCGCCGTTCGGGGTGATCGGATCGCAAGAGCTTGGCGGCGTGTTGCGAATGTCGCGCGCTCTGCATCCAGAAGCGCAGCTGTTGTTGGAGAATTATCGCAATCGAACCGGCATGGTTGGCGGAGTATGAACGATTTAACAATTCATCAGGCGTTGGCATCGCGCATTGCCGCTGCTACGCCACCAACAGGATATGCGCTGCGAGCTGTACACGCAACACCACCTGACAATGTGCCGGTTGTGCCAGCTGTTGTTCTCGTACCAGGATCCGATACGATAAGTTATGGAGCGTCCAATCGCACAACGGTGCTGACAATCAATGCCGTTTTATATGTGAATGAGCAAGCGGACATGCAGCGCAAGTATGCAGATTTGCTGACATGGCGCGCATGGTTGCGCGATGTGGTGCTTGGGGATACAACACTTGGTGATGGTCTCGTTGCGCAAGCGAGCTGCACAGCAACCGATATTGGCACAGACACTTACGCAGACACGCAATATTTAACGATTAGCGCAACCATCGAATGTTCAATTTTGGAGGTTATTAATGTCAGCCCGTAAAAAGATTATTGCGGTGGATCCGTACCCGGAAGCACACTACCCGCATTTGCCGCAGCCGGGTGTTATTGCAGAGCTTGATGCAGATGTTGCAGCAAGTCTCGTTAATTCAAAGCTTGCAACATATGTTGTTGAAAGCAAGTTGGAAGATTCGGCAGATAAGCCGAAGAAGGAGCGTAATTAAATGGCCATTGGTCTTGGTGCCAAGCAGTTTACTAAGATTGTTGCCAAGAGCGAAGCGGCTTTTGGTACGCCTGCATCCTTCGGTGATGCAAACGGGGAAATTCTTTTCAGCGATGCAATCGGCGCGATTGATCCCGGCATTACGGTTGATCTTGGCGACGATAAAACGGTTGGCGTTCGCAGCTCGCGTCTCTCAAATCTTGCAACGATTACAGAGAAGGCGCCAACGGTAAACATTGCAGCTTCGAATATTTCAATGCGCAATCTGCCGCTGTTCTTCGATGCTCTTGCAAGCATTACGCCAACCGATAACACCGGCATTTATGAGTGGGCCTATGTGCCTTCGCAGACTGATGTGGACACGGCAAAGACATATTCGCTTTACGCTACAGACGGCGTACAAAAGTTTATTGCCGATGGCTGCGTGCCAACGGAAATTACGCTCTCTGCAGATTCGAGCGGCCTGCTTCAGGGTGGGGTAACCTACGCTGCGCGCAATGTTGCTGCAACGAGCGATACATCCACAGCTGCAGTATCTGCGCAGCCGTTTGTGCCTGGTCGATTGTTCAAGCTTTACACCGACACAAACTATCCAACTAAGGCCGGCGCTGGCGAAACGCAGTATTCAAGCTACCTAACGGCTTGGACATTTACGCTTACGCCTGGGCTTGCACCAGTTATGGCAATGAGCGGTTCAGTAAACTTCGGTGGCGTTGCCTACACGGGCGCGCTCGATGCAACGCTTGAGCTTACGATTGCGAGCAACGCATCCGCAACCAGCACCTTCCCGTTCAGCGCCGCTGGCACGCAGAAGTTCCTGCGAATTCAGGGGCTAACGGCAGATGGTTATGGTCTTACAATTCTTGGCAGCTTTGTTGTCAATTCGGTAACCACCATTGGTTCGGAATCTGATGGCATGGTGCTTAACACGGTCAGCCTATCGGCCGCGTACGATACGACCGGTGGCGCAGCGAGCATTAAGGTTTATGTTGATTCACCGCTTTCGGTGCGTCCATAATAAATAGCAAGGGAGGACATAATGTCCAATGGCGTTATTCTTGTAAATCTTGAAGGTGAATTTGCAGGTTGGAATGCGCAGCTTCGCAGAAGTGTAAGCGCGCGCATTCTAATCGCGCTGCAGGGTGATCCTGCAACGCAGTTTGCCGCATTCGAGAAACTCGTTCTCTCGCATAACTTTAAAGACGCAGACGGCAACGCCGTTGAAAGCGTATTGGATGCGCCGATTACGGCGCTAACGCAGACAATGGAGAAGTGGACTGCCGCTATTGCTGAAGTCCCAAACGCGTAAAGCTGGATGCGCGCAGATTGTCCATTGGGCAATCTGTTGCGCCTTCAGCTGAAATAATCTTCCAGGTTCTCGCAAAAGAATTTGGCAAGTTTCCTTGGGAAGTAGCCGAAGCGCCGGTTGAAGATGTTATGCGCGCTTGGATTCTACATTGTGAAATGCAACCAAGGGAGGTAAACAATGGCCGCTAAGAGCAGCGCAGGGTTTACTCTCAGCATTGCGCCTTCCAATGAATGGAAGAAAGCGGAGCTTGCATTTCTCGAATGCTCAAATCTTGCAGCGAGCAAGCGTCTGCGCAACATTGCTTCGCTCAACGCTGCCAAAAAATTTGTTAATCCAATGCGCGCAGCTGCGCCGAAAGATACTGGCCGTCTGCGCAGAGCTGTTGCGGCTCGCCGTGCTAAGTATCAAGCACCGGGCGCGGTGGTCGGCGTTCGAGCTGGCGCATCGCGCGAATCACAGAATGGCGCATGGTACCGCTGGTTCGTCACCACGGGCCGATACGGCAAGCGCACAACGCAAAACGGCGTTAAGGCTGTTAAGCCCGTTGCGCCTAACCCATTTGTTATTCGCACAACTAATAAGAACGATTTGCAGAATGAAGCTCTTGAAGCATACGCAAGCACCATTCAAGCGTTCTTCAATAACGAGGCGTTCAACGATACCATCATGAAGTGGAAGCGGGGTAAGCGATAGTGGCAGCTGGCGAACGATCAGTTAATTTTTCGATTGTTGCTAAAGATGCGGCTTCGCGCGTTCTCAAAAACATTAATAAAAACCTAACTGGCACGCGCGGCATTGCCGCAACGGTCGGTGCTGATCTTAAGAAAGCTGCGCTTGGCGTTGCAGGTCTGGCAAGCGGCATTGCCTACTTTACAGCGCGCGCAATTCAAGGTGCTGCCGCAGATGAAGCTTCGACAGCAAAGCTGCTAGCCACGCTGAAAGCGCGCGGGCTGGCAACTGAAGGCGTAACCGCTGCAATTGATAAGCAAATTGCCGCAGCTCAAAAGCTGGGCTTTACAGATAATGATGTGCGCTCAAGCGTTGAATTAAGCACACGCTTTACCAAGAAATATTCTATTGCGCAAAAGATTCAGACAACGGCAATGAATCTTGCGCGCGCAACGGGCATGAGTCTCGCAGATGCAACGCTTGCTGTTGGTAAAGCATACGCTGGCACCGGTGGCAAAGCTCTTAAGAATCTTGGTATTACAAAGCAAGGCATTAAAGGACAAGAAGCTCTCAACGCAATTCTTAATAAGACGCGCGGCACCGCCGCTGCCTACGCAGACACAGCCGAAGGCGCGTTTACTACGCTTTCCATTCAAGCTGCAGAACTAAAGGAATCTTTTGGCGCAGCGTTTCTCCCTGCGGTAACCAAGCTCTTTAAGGGCTTGCAGCCATTCTTGGAGCGTTTTAGGAATTACATCAAGGCTGCAACGCCAGACATTCAAAAGTTTACCGATAAGTTGGTGACCAAATTCCTTGCAAAGTTGCCAGGTTGGATTGCTGCAGCTGAAGAAAAACTGCCAAGCCTGTTTCGGCAATTCGGTGATTTTGTCGATAGCATTAAAGGGGTTGGCAAGGAAGCTGATCGCGTGCTTGGACCGGGCGGCGCAATTCGTGTAGCCATTACTGGTATTTCCGCAGCGTTCGGTGGTCTTCGCGGTGCAATCGCTACTAACTTGCTTGCAAGCGGCGTTGATCCAATCAAAGCATATTTCATTTCAACTGCAAGCGCAGGGATTCTCGAAGGCATTATTAAAGGCATGACAGCTTCGCTAACTAGCGCAGCGGTTACCAAATTCTTTGCGCTGTTCAAGAGTGTGCCAATGAATGTTGTTCCAAGTACGGTTCCTGGAACAACTCCTG
>Ga0315909_10001561_pt1 | contig 30822 bp, 37 predicted proteins | sample LakEriMetagenome_11_FD_203527 | JGI IMG/M metagenome (GOLD analysis project Ga0315909, IMG submission 203527) | Freshwater fungal communities from buoy surface, Lake Erie, Ohio, United States - Buoy 2 MA125 | ecosystem: Environmental > Aquatic > Freshwater > Lake | place: USA: Lake Erie, Ohio... | reverse complement strand
CGCTCTCGTCCAGCCAGAGGACTGACACCAGTTACCCCCTGAGAAGTGGGGGCTGCGAGGACTTCGCTGAAGGCTTGGCCGAGTTCACTTAGCGCAGACGCGTCACCGACCGACTTGAAGTCCAACCCGAACAGATTCGCAACCGCTTTGACAAACTCGGTCCAAATGTTCTTGCGCCCAACAGGCATGGATACTTCGATCCGCGCAAGGCGTGACTGGAACGCTGCATTTGTCAGGCCGTAGGCTAAGAACTCGTAAACGTTGTCGAACGCTTCGGGGAACTCGCGCACAAGAGAAACATCGCCCGCCTGCGTCTGCGCGAAGTCATAGAGACCAATCAGCCTTTCTACACCCAGTCGCTGCTCGTCAGTCAGTTTGCTCTTGTCGAGTTCGTATTGCCGAATTGTCTGCACCGAGCCTGCGTGAATAAGCTCGTGCATGATGTTGTTGGAGTACACCTTGTCGCGGCGTACGTACATCGTGTTATTAGCTGGGTCGTATTCAGCTAATTTAAATTCATCTTTGAGTCGTTTGAATACCTTGAGGTCTGCGCCCGGCGTTGCTTCAGTCACGACACGGACGTTGGAGAAGTCCGTTTGGTTTAGCTTTCGTGCAACTGACGTGAAGATGGGGCGATACTTTTCCGCCTTCTTCGGGTAGGCATCCACCGCAGACGCTGGCTCAACGAGCATCTGAGTTACAGACTTAAGATCATTACTCTCCAAAGCCTGACGGAGCCTACGAGCTTGCTTCGGTAGAATCTCTTCTTCAGTGCGGGCGCGGTCGTACTGATCTCGCAACGAATCGGCAATACGATCTTGCTCAATTTGGCGCTGCGCTCTCTCTAGAGCGACTTGCTCTTGCTGCTTTAACTGCCGCGTGCGGAGGTCAATACCCGCTGCCGACTCGCCAGACTCTATGCCTTCAGCAACAGTTTCAAACCGACTGATGATCTCATCGGCCTGCTTCAATACAGGCTCGTACCCTTCCGGGTTAGTAAGCGGATTACCCTGCTTGAGTTGAGTACGGATACGATTCAGCAGAATTGGCGTGATGCGTCCGGCGTTACGCAAGCCCTCAAGCCTGCGCTCCAAGGAATCGTACTTCTCCTGCGGGGCTTCGACCGTCTTAGTCTTCAGTGCAGGGGGAGTTGACTCTTCTCCTGCATCAATCCGTTCAGCAGTATCAGGAGTAAGCGCCACTCTTGAGTCGATAACTTTCTCAGAGACTCTTGTTCTGGGACGGGCGGGTCTAGCTCCGGCCACTGCTGCTCCAGATACAGGTACTCTAGTGCGCTCTCCAAGTTCTTCAGACTTAGCTTCTGCAGCAACTCGTGCATCTGCGGCGGATACATCTTTAACCTCCGTCTCTACGGGTTTTAATCGCGTAGCTTCTTCGGGTGTTAATTCAAAATTAAACGTAAAGCCCTGTTTTATACCCTGCTCTGGGTAGTCAAGATTACGTACTCTCGGGTCATCCGCAGGTATGTCTGTATAAAACAGCGGCATGTCCGGCCTGTAATTCTTGGCGTACTCTTTATCAGTAGAAGCCCAACGTCCGGTCTCTCCTTCGCCCTGTGATCCGCTGTGGTAAACACGAACCGTCTCTGCGGGTTTGACTACTTCGATAGGCTCAACTTTTTGTTCAGTAACTGCGGCCTTACGAACTTTGTCTTTACCTTGGATGACGCCTTCATCGACCAACTGCTTACGGATCTGGCTGGCCTGAGACATCGTAATCCGTTCCATACCTTCAGGGAGGTAGGCGTTTACGGCGTTCATGATGTACGGCGCAGCAGTCTTACCCGACTCTTGCACTTTAGTGCGGGCGATGTTCAAAGCAGTGCCAGTCTCGCCTTCAGTGACTTTCTGGACAGTCTCTTCAAACTTCTTCTTTTCTTCGTCTGCCGCCGCCTCGTCTACTTCCTCAATATCAGCGAGTAGCTTGGCCCGCTCTTCATCAACAGGCGCGGCTTCAGTGGTAGGTACTGTCGGAGGGGCTTCCCCTTCTGGCGCAGGTTCTTCGGCTACAGGTGCTTCAGGACGGAATCGACGTGAGGCTGCTTCAGCCCCAGCACCAAGGAACCCACCTGCTATTGCCTCTAGTGCACCCGCACCAACTGCACCTCGGAATGTGGGGACATCGACGCCTTCACGCTGCAGGGCAACGTTTTGAGCCACTTGCTCTTGCGCGGCTTGAAGGGCTTCAGGTGCAGCTTCCTCCAGACCAGCCTTAACAAGATTCTTCTGAGTAATGTTGCCAGCCAATTGCTTGGCAACCGCAGGCTCGATACCGAAGCGACCAGCAGCACCGCCAATCACGGTACCCAGCAGGATCTGATCAAGGTTCTCGCCGCCGTACTCTTGGGCTAACACCGCCTTCTTTTCGGCTTCTTCAGGTGACGCACCAAGGTCAGTCAGCGTCTGCTTGACCTCATCGTAAATCGAACTCTTGACGGTGCCTGCACCCATGACAGCGCCAACACCGGTCGAAGCCAGAAGCGCCGGGGCTTTAAGTGCCTGTGCGGCAAGACCACCCGCAATCGTTGGGACGGCAGTGCCTGCAGCCTGCGCGATCAAATCAACCGGTGCCGTGGCAAAAGCTTCCAACGCTGCGCGAAGGTTAGCCCCTATGCCTTGATCCTCTGCAGCCTTCATGATCCTAGCAATTTCTTGCTGGTCATCTTTGGCTTGGGCGCTCAGCAGTCCCTGCAGGTAGTCCTCGACCCCACGGATATTCTGTGAGACTGGGTTATCTGCACCGAACGAATCGGCAATCAGACGTACGCCAGTCGCTATACCGGTTGCGGCTTGTACAGGAACGTCAAGAGCTTGACGCAGGAATCCCGACTCTTCTTTTGGAGGCTGCAAGCCGATCTTGCTCGCAAACTCCTCATACGGGATGTCGCTGTAGTACTTGTTGTACAGCCCACGCGCAAGTTGTTCGTCGGACAGATCCTGATACTGCGGGTATTGCTGTCTGATTTCTGCAAGAGACGGCATGGCGGTATCTTAACGAAGATTTAACGGATCGTTATTAGCCCCGCCTTGCTGACCTGCTCCTAACTCGCTTTCAATATCTTCTGGATTGACGCCACTTCTCGTCAACTTGCCATATAGCGCGTTGTACTGGCTCTCAATATTCATTTTATTTTTATTGTCCGCAGGAAGGTACGTCATCAGTTTTAACTGAGCGCCCAGATCCTTCAACTTCTGCATATCTGCAGGATTGGGTTTTGCGCCAGCACGAATGTTCGCCGTGGCAATTGACTTGTCAATCGCGTCATACCGGGTCTTGACCTTAATATACTCAGGTGAACCGGGGTCTAGTTTAGAAAGCTGCGCTGACAAATCTGCCAAAACTTTTTCACGCCCGGTCGGATTCTTCTGAACCTGCGCGACCATAAGCTGAGTATCGCGAGAATACTTATTGTCTGCCTCCTTGACCTTAGCTTCAAGCGCATCTTTACGCGCCGACGCAGCACTTTCAGCGGCCTTCGCACGGAGGGCTTCAGCTTCTTTGAGTCGGCCAGCCTTCTCAGCCTCACGAGCCTGCTCCAGCAGAATCTCAGTGGTCTTGGCCTCGCGGATAGCCTGTCGGGCTTTCTCTGCCGTCGCACGCTTACGCGAAGCTTTGCCCTTCTGGGCCTTGGCAAGTGAAGTCAGTAGCGTAGCGCCGCTTTTAGAAGCTTGATCAGCAACATCGCCCCAGTACTCATCTTCATCGTAGCCAGCCTCTTCAGCCGCTACGGTCTCAGCACGCTTCTTGTCTTCTTCCAACAAGTCTTCGCGCAATTCAAACGACTGACCAAACTCGCCCAAACCCTGCTCACGAGCCAAAGTTTCACGGCGAGCCATCTCTTGCTGGACGAATCTTGGGTCTTGCAGTTGCTTGTTGTAGAACTCCGCCATTTCGTCATAGGTCTTGAACTGCGGAACAGGGCCGCCGTAAAGCTCCGGGGTAAAGCCCTGATTCTGTGCGGGCTGAGTCTGTGCTCCACCGCCCTGTTGGAAAGCCACGATGCCGCCACCAGCGAATGACGGGTTCTCCATCGATCCAGCATTCATACCACCAAGGCCCATCGACATCGGGTCGCGCATTAGTCCGCCGCCAGCAGCTTGTCTAATTCCTTCATCCTGCGGGGCCTGATTAAGCATCGCCATGTTTTCACGGATGCTGCCGCCTTCAGGGGGACGACGCGAGGGCTGCTTTAAACGCTGGAACTGCATCATCATTGCGTACAGATCGGTAAGCGGAGCAATGCCATCCATCGCCAAACTTTTGACGTAGGCAATCGCTTGTTCTGCGGGCATACCTTTAGCCATCGCGTTCTGCAACGACTGCATCATGGCCTGCCCTGTGGTGCTTACCGGTCCAATCATGGTTTATTTCCCCAATCCGCCAAACAGTCCACCTAACCCGCCCGTTATACCCGTCAGCATACCAATCGTACTGGGCGGGGCCGAGTACGTGCTAATCGTTTTATCACCAGTCGGGATGCCGCGCAGCAAGTTCGACATGAACTCCAACTGCTTGTACGGGTACGTCATCTCGTCGATGAAGCGTTGATAGTCAGACGACAACTCCGCCTGCTTCTGTGCCTGCTGCTGAGCGCCTGCGCCCAACTGCTGCTGGAGGATGCCTGACTGTTGCTGGAACTGCTGCTGACCCAACTGACCCAACTGACCGGCTGCGGCCAACTGCTGCTGAAGCCCCTGCAGACCAAGACCTGCACCGAACTGACGAGACTGCTCACCTAATTGCGTGCCAGCCAGACCGTACTGAGCGCGAAGCTGAGCATCTTGGGCTGCCTGCTGAACCGCCTGCTGATACGCGTTTTGAAGTCCGGTTGCCTGAATGGTCTGCAACTGCTCATTTAAACCACGCTGCCCTTCGGCGCGAACCAACGCCTCACGCGTACCGCCTTTCGCTCCAGCACGAGCAGCAGCCGCAGCGACGCCCGGAAGTTGCCGTCCATAGTCCGCGATTGCCTGTTTCTTTTGCTGCTCAACTACGCCCTGCATGTAGGGCGACATGTAAGGACTAAGTCCTTCCGGCTGAGTAAACGGAGACTGGTAATACTCCCTACGGCTTGAAAGCGGGCGGTACCGCGCTAAGTCTTGTGCCTGCAAAGCAGCCAGACCGGTGAAGCCTGTAGCCTGCGAGGTCTGCGGCGCAACCTGCATCCGCGAGATATCAGAAATAGCCTGCTTCTGAAGAGGGCTTTCCCCTGCGACAAGCTCACCAGCGTAAGGCTGAAACCCTGTCTCAAGAATCGGATTGCCCGCCGAATCTTTCATCGGCTGCCCCGTTGCAGGATCGATCCGCTGTTTCGGGAATGTCAGCGCAGCACCAAATCCCAACATCCGCTGGGAAAGTTCTTTTGCCCAAGACGGGATCGTAGTGCTGATTGTTTCAGTCGAAGTAGGTGCTGTTGACATGCCAGTCTCCGTTAGATACGCGGCAGGTATTTGTCAGGATTCACGCGAGGGGCCTGCTTACTCTTACCCGTCCGTGCACGGCGAATCTGTTCCATCATCTTGTACAACTTCTTGGCTCCTGCTTCAGTCGAGCCGTTACCAAGGTGCGATACCACATCGGCAGGAATGACGAACTCGCCGTCAGCTAGTGCAGCACGCTGAACACCTTTCCCGCGAATAACAGCAGGAATATCGTCCGACATACCGTCCCCTGCACCACGCAGGAGCTTACCACCAGCGCGATATTCCGGCATCTGCGCCATACCACCAGAGGCAAAGCCAAAGTTGTATCCGTCCATCGGATTCACGGCTCCGCCAAGACTGGGGTCACGGGTCAGGGAGGCGATACCACCAGCCTGATACTTTTTCTTTTTGATCTTACCTTTCTTCACATAGCCTCCTGCTGCGCCTTTTTCATCAGGGGGTCTACCGCAGCCATACTCAGGATGTCTTGGATAAGGTCCACGCGGACCCCAGCAAATGTCTTCTTCTTCCACGGTGACAGTCGGGCACTTGTCTCCAATTGCTACAACCGATCCGCCCGGACAAACTTTATAGAAAGGTTGGCCGCCATCGCCACCGCCGCCATCTCCACCATCTCCACCATCTCCGCCATCTCCGCCATCGCCACCATCGCGGTCTTGTTCATCAACGTAGGACTGCAGGATGCATCCACCCGTATAACCGCCCTGTGCAATTTCAGGTTGGTACCCAGCAGGGCACGTACCGTCCGGCTTTTTTGGTACGCGAGTTGGAGTTGAAGTCATGTCCGGCATTTTTCCGCAGAAACTGCGCGTTTTACCTGCGTCTGGACCAGCTTCAATTTTGACGGAACCCTGCCGTGAATATCCTTCTGGGCAAGTTTCTCGTTCGCCTATCTCAATAATTTCCATCTCTTCGGGTACGCAGCCTTCGCCCGTGGGGCCTTCTTTAAACCCCTTACCACAATTAGGTATGCCCTTTATCGGCGGTGGCGGCGACGGAGGCATACTTGTGCCCGGCCAGCCCGGAGTCGGGTCGCCAATTGTCGGATCAAAGTACTTAACGCAACCCAACTTGAACGGGTCAAAGTACCAGCCCGGCGGACAGAAACCTTGTCGCGGGTAAGGAATACAAATGTTAGTCGCTGCGTTGCGATACCACCCGCTCGGACACTCACCCGTCTTCGGATCAGGCGTAGGATCAGGCGGCTGAGTCTCAACAGGAGGCTCAAAAGAAACCGGCGGGAACGGTGTTCTAGGCGGCTCCCGAGTCTCAGGCGGCGGTGAGCATTCACCGTTTTCGTCAAAGTCATACCCCGGCGGATAACCAAGGTCTTGGCAAGTAAAGGGTCCTACAGAAGGCGTAGGAGTGGGCGGAGACGGGGTCTCAGGGGGAGCAACACACTCGCCCTTTTCGTTGAAGTCATAGCCCGGAGGATAGCCAAGGTCTTGGCAAGTAAAGGGTCCTACAGAAGGCGTAGGAGTGGGCGGAGACGGGGTCTCAGGGGGAGCAACACACTCACCTTGCGCGTTGTAATCGTACCCCGGAGGATAGCCAAGGTCTTGGCAAGTAACCGGTTGTTGAGTTGGCGGCGGCGTAGGCCGTACAGGCTCACATTGGCCCGTTCTAGGATTGAATTCAAACCCCGGCGAACAACTAAGTGGCGGGGGTGGAGGAGGCGGGGGCGGCGGGGGCGGCGGAGCCACAGTCTCGGGTGCGAATGTCGGCACTGGACCGAAGATGGGTCGCGCAGTAGAAGCCGGGCCTCGTTTGTAATAATCAGTCGAGTCTATAGCTGGGCGGCCAACCGGCGGCACAAGTAGCGACCTGTACCACTCAGCAAGACTCTCGTCATAAGGTTGAAGGGAGCCAATACCCGTACCCACCCCGCGAGGAGTGGGCTGAGTAAGGCGGGTAAGCGGATCGCGGTTATACGGATCTACGCCCTGAACTGACCCAACGCTTGAAGCGTCAGTGCGATACCAATCAGTCAGGGCGGGAGCGAAAGGGCGGAGATTCTCGAAATACTTCCGCCTCCGTTGTTCTTCGGTGTCCGTTTCTCCACCTTCAGCAAAAGATGCGGCCACGCCCCCCTTAGCCATAGCAGTTTTTTGCTCAGGCTCAGACGGGTTTCTAAAGCCAAACTGCCCCGGCTGTCGGGGTAGCTGCTGATTAGGTTGTCCCGGTGGAGGTTGCCTAGGTGGTGCCTGACCGGGTGGTGCCTGCCCAGCCGGTATAGTCGGACGTGTGTAATCCGGGAACTGCGTGGTCGGTGCCCCGGCAGTGTAACCCCCACCAATAAAGTATGGTTGTCCCGGTTCGCCACGTCGCGGGTTGACCTGTCCCCAACTAAATGTAGCAGGGATATACGTCTGAGGCTCAGCGGTCGGCATACTCTTGGCTTGCGCTTTACGCTCCGCACGATCAATTCCGTACAGGGCAATAGCCTGCATAAGTGGGTTTTGTGCGCTGAAAATGCCCCCCGGACCACCTTGAGCAGTTCCACCCGCTTGAGGTTGCTGAGTTACCGTCTGCGGGAGATTTAAACTACGTGCCGGAACACTGCTCAAGAACCCTTCAATAGTGTCCTTGTCTCCTTCCATGCCAATGCTCTTGGCATAGTTTTCTGCGGCTCGACGATCCATCCCCCTAGCCACGGAAGGGATACCACCCAGCACGGTCGCTCCGGCGTAGGCTTTCATACCGGCCTCAAGCCCCTTCTGCAGGTCACCCTTGATCGCGCCGTAAGCTGTGCCAGCCAAAAGCCCCGTTACTTGTGGGTTCTGAATGGCAGCCGTGCCAACATCTTTTAGAACACGCCCTGCGCTTGTGAAGAACCGCATGATGGTGTCCAGCACACCTGCTTCAAGCATTCCGGTCTGAGGATTGACCGGCAGTTCCATACCTTGGGAACGTGCAAATTCCTGCAGGCTTCGTACTTCGGCAGGAGTCATGTGGACTAGAGTTGAGTCAGGTCCACGGCCTTGAGCGGCTACAAGGGACGCAAGCCCCGCCGCAGGATATCGCTGATTCATAAACCCCCCGTGGGGAAAAGTTGTTTAAATACTATCATGTAGCAGCCTGATAAATAGCTGAGCCGTAGTTCGATACCCACGTAACCGACAGGATGATAGACGGGATAGATGGGATGTTATTGATCGGTACGTATGGGATGACCACAGCGGTGTCTGAAGACTCCCAAGCCAACTCAAAGTAGTCGTTTGCCTTCATAACCAGCACAAAATTCCAAGCAGCCACGATCTCGCTGTTCGGACCGTCAATGACAACCTTGGTAGCCGAGTCTGGGACATTTACCCCGTTGATACGAGGCCATATATAGACAGCACTTGCGCTACCGCCGGTCTTATCCAACTGCGCCGAGAACTGAAAGTTATAGACCCCCGTATTGGCTACGTAGATCTTGGAGGTTGGCGTCCCGCGAGTGACTTCGTAATCCGAAACTACCGAGTTGTACGTAAAAAGATTGGTTGTATTGGCTACGGGATTCGTCTGTGTCGTGGTGTCAAAATACGAAGCGTGTGGGACCGGTGCGTTAATCCGGTTTGATACTTGGTTAAAGTACAGGCGCAGAACATTGTTGAACTGCTCTGTGCTGCGCTGATTGTACTCCTTGAGCGCAATCGGCAAATTGGGCGGCACTACACCGCGAGGAGTTGTCATTACCGGCGACCATCCGGCCTGATATCAAGACGCAGGGCACCCATCTGCCACGACACGCCAAGCCCTGAAGAGCCAACCCGTACCGACATCTGACGCGCACGGACACGAGTGAATAACTGCTCCGTATAGATCTCGTACGGCAGAACCGCCGTCGCGTTGACCTGATTTATATCCGGCGTACTGTAAGCAGAGCCGGGGTAGTTACGCGACAGGACAGATATCGTCAGGGACGGATTAGTAACCGTTGACCCCAAGAACTTTATGTCCGGTATGATGCGCGAGACAAACCCAAAGTTGTGCCCGTCACCAATGTCAAAGTCTGACGACTCAATGAAGCAGTCAATCGGCTCCGCTGTGCCCGTAGACACATCGTCCCAGCCAACCTCGTGATACATAACTTGGTTTGGAGCCGGTAGGGTCACAGGCGTGTAGGCCGTATGAGAAGCAGCCGTCGTCCCGTTCGCGCCACGTACACATCCGGTAAGAGTGTTGTTGGTGATACCGGTGTACGTAATTTTCTCTGAGTCAATAACAATCGTACCTGCGCGTGGGTAGGACGAAGCATCGACAAGCGTGATGGTCGTAATGGAAGCGTTGATATCCGTATCAAGATAAGACGACTGAACGCTAAATGCCATCTGTGGGTTATCCCGAATTGTCTGAGGCGATAGCGCAGTACGACTTAAATTACCGTACGACCAGACGTTATCAAGGTAGTTATAGATCACAAACCGGTCATTAACGGTGCTGCCGGTGCCCGGATAGAACCACCAGATTTCGCTGAATGGCTCGTTGTTCCCGCAGACAACTTGAGCAATCTGGTCCTTGTTCAGCGTGCTGTAGACATGTTGACGAATGGTGCAAGGCAAAGTGTTCACGCGACCGTCATAGACGTAGAACTTGTCCGTTCCCATCCAGTACACGGCATTGTTGACGTTGATGACCGAATTCTGCGAAGCCACAGAAATGTCTTGATCAAGGAGCGTGAAGCCAAAGACAAACGGAGGCCCAAGGTACTGCATGGAGTACACAGAAGTATCAGTCCAAAGAATAATTTCTTGACGCGCCGTCGTTGCCGCTACGATCTTAGAGCCGTTAGCCAGACGCTGTTCACCAGATTGATTCGTAACCTCCGGTACCCACTCGTACGGATTGTCTGCATCCGACCAACGAATCAGCAACGGGTCAAAACTTGTAATGAAATTAGTCGGATCGTATGGGTTTGCACCAAAGCAGATCGTGAAGTCATCAACCGGCGAGTCAATGATCAGGTTGGTCTTGTTTGGTACGTGCCGACCAGCGTAGCTAAACGAAATGTTTGTAGCCGTCAGAGAAGACGTAGTAGCCGCCGAGATAGTGACTGACGTGCTGCCGTCCCATGTAGAGAGCACATATGCGCCCGAGACGATGCCACTACCCGTAACAATTGCGCCAGTATTGATTCCCGTAGCGTCAGCCACGACCAACGTGACGGAACCTGAAGCAGCGGTGGCAACCGTAGCGAACTTCTCTACGGAGTTAGCCTTGGCCTCCAGCGTCATGGCGCGAGACCATGTGGTTGGATCAGCAGTCCAGTAATAAAGATCTCCGCCGTTCTCCGCGAAGACCAGATCATCGCCGTAGTTAAATTGTGACCATAGGCGCAAAGCAAGACCCGCAGGGGTGTTAGACCCCCAGCCGCCAGAACTCCACGGAGGCCCGCCCCAACCGACTGTGCTCGTATAAACTGCAGGACCCGCGTCGATATCGTATTGACCGACAACAAGAGAGCCGCCCCCAGTCGCGGATGAGGACGCCGCAGTAGAGCTAAGAATGACAAACGAATCGGAACTTTCTACCGCGATGACTTCGTACTGCCCGCTGACAGTGATACCGCCTACAGCCGACGCACCGGAGAAGTTAACGTACGTACCGATTGATACGCCATGCCCTGTCGAGGTAATGGCAATTTGCTTGCTGCCAGAGGTTGTCCGGATTGGGTTTTGAGTAATGACGCCCGAAAAGGCCAGCGGGGTAATGTCGTGATACTCGCCGCCCGATTCCACGTAGAACTTCTGATTGGTACCCACGCCAAGCATGGTCAAGCCAGTGCGGAGGGTCCAGTTCCAGAGTGACCGGGCGACGCCTTTAAATGTACTACCGATGGACGAAATGTTGGTCCAGCCACCGATCTTTTGGGCGTAGCCACCACGGAACCGCACCTTGTCTACGGTGAAGAAGCCGCCCTCGCCAGCGTAATTGGTGACTTCTCGATTGACGCCGGGTTTGAAATCGACTCTTTGTAAGGGCATTACCGTACTCCCGACAGGTACAACGCACGTTCGTCGTTGCGCCTTTTAACCAATCCCGGCAGTACTCTACCACCCGCCTTCGTCCATTTCAGGAACTCGTCAGCCGCCTCGTCGAAGTCGCCCCGATTGGTCTTCATCCGGAGAGAAGATCTCTGGAGATTGCCTAGTCCGACATTGAACGAAAAAGATACGAGAGCATCGAAGATTCCCTGATTGCCAGCAGAAGCAGGGCAAAGTCGAAGAACACCACGCTCAAACCTGCGAAGGTCTTCAGCAAGAAGCGCATCCACCTCTCCCACCGAAAGGACGCGATCCCAGCCTGCGGGTATCGGTAGATTCTTCCGCTCCTCATATTTTACTGCCGCGTGGGTAGGATCAATCACATGGCCGACGCCAACCGTCCAAAGCAGCGCCGGACAGCGGTAAGGTTTTGTCCTTACCCCCTCGTGATGCTTGATCATCTGGATAGCGGCGGGGCTGACCTTCACCGCTTATCCCTTTTTCTGGAATGCTTGTGTCCCGAACCAAAAGGCGATGATTGAACTCAGAATCAGCATCTCGTCGTCCGAGAAAACATTCTCCATTGCAATCGCAAACGGGATGCCCGTGGTGTAGGCATACCAGACCCCTGCGACATTCAGCGCCACGAGTTCCAGCACAAAGATGTAAGTCACGACCGGACGCACCGAAGCGCGCAGATTGATCATCCACTGGCTTGCACCCTTGCCGATTTCGACATCGTGTTGGTAAAGCGCCTGACGCTCCTCGGCAGCCGTCTGTGTCTGTATCTGCTCCAGCTTGATCTCTTCTACCCGTGCCTGTGCTATGAAGCCGCGCTCGGCCAAAGCCAACTCGCGTTCTTTCTGGGCAGCAACGAGAGCAAGCTCATGCTTCTTATCCTGCCGGTCTTGGAAGATCGACAAAATTTTAGGCAAGCCACCTGCCAGAAATGACAGAAACGTACTGACGAGAGTCATCATAGCAGCGCCCTCTTAATAAAACGGCGATTCAGCGGGGGTCACATGCGTACTAAATACAATGTCGGCTCGCTCCGCAGTAAGTATGTTTGCTGCAATCGCTGCCGTTTTATCTTTATTAGCAGGTTCATTTCCAAAAACATACTCTGCGTCAACGGTATCGAGTGCCGTTAAAAGATTTTTAAGGCATGTCTTTTGAGTCGCAGCAACGAAATTAGTCAGGGCAGTAAGTTCCGTTTCTGTAAACCGTTTTTTAAATTCCTGACTAATTATTACAGGGGGGATAGTATTATTTTCCCGAATAAAAACGTACCGCCCCGGATATTTAGCATTTACCACTTCTTCTGTGGCAACGATTATCCCAAGAGATACGCCACTAGTTGAAAAAACTTCGTATACGTTCTCCATTAGAGGATCTCCACAATTACGCATCCAGCGCCGCCGGCACTACCTTCAGCAGACACATATGCTTGAGTATTAGCATAATCTGTCACTGTAGACGAATAAGGGCCTCCGCCGCCGGCTCCAGTGCCCGGAATACCGCCGCGTGAAATCGAAACGGCACCGTAGTTATACAAATATCCCTCGGCGTAAGATTGAGTTCCACCAGCGAATGCTCCAGAACCAGATGCTTGAGTAACCATATAACTATTACCGCTTACGTAGTTACTCATTCCTGCACCGCCAGAATTTGCAGCGGATTGAGCGGCAGTAGCAGCAGCCGGTACTAATCCACCTTCGGAAGACACCGCAGGAATTTTAGGTGTACCGTTAGGCCCTAATGCAGCCGGGAACCCGTAACCTGATGAACTCCCTGTGCCTGCACCCTGTGCAGTATTAGAAGTTGCAAATGCAGTATTTCCATAAAGTGCTACAGCGCCTCCGCCATAACTATTTGCGCCACCACCTTGTGCATAAAAATCGTAAGTGGCGTTTGCTGTATTTACTACGGTGCCACCAACAGAGGCAACGTTTTTATTAGCTCCGGCCCCGCCAGTAACTGTCAGACTGATACCGGGACCTACTATGGTAGTAGATCCACCAGTAGCAGCGTTATTTCCGTTCGTCGCGCCAGCGCCACCAGCGCCTATAGTGATCGTATAAGACTGCCCTTTAGTTACATAAATCGATTTGATAGCAAGCCCGCCAGCAGCGCCACCTCTACCCCCTGAACTACCGGAAAAGGTCCCGCCATAGTCATATAGGTTGTACCCACCAGTACCGCCACCGCCAGCGCCTATGGCAACAAAATTGACCCAGCCTGATGCGGGAGGAGACCAGTTTTGTGTAGAGGTAATAACTTGCACTGCACGAGGGTTAGTCGGCATCGTGTTGAATTGTGAATAAACGCTCATGTCAAAACCCATCCTCTAGTTGCGTCAGAAAAGCGAAGTTGCGCTGATGCGTAAGGGGCATCCAGAGTTAAATTTTCAGCGAGTCCCTGAATATTTTGTCCATTACGCGCCACAACATTCGTAGTCAATCTATTTAGTACCGTTATATAAACCGTATCCCCAGCGGCAGGTGAAGCAGGCAAAGTTACCGTCGTTGTCGCTGCATTGGTCAATACATACTGATTACTTGCCACTGCTGCCTGAGTAGTTCCCGTCACGACGTTCATCGTCGGAAGCCCACCGCCAGAAGCCGAAGCAGAGATTGAAATACTGCCCGTTGCGTTGGTGACAATGATGCCCGACCCTGCCGTAATCGTAGACAGGGTATAGCCAGAGCCGTTGCCGATCAGGACCTGTCCGTCTGTCGGAGCAGTAGAAATCCCTGTACCGCCTTGCGCTCTCGTAAGAGCATTCGACAACGTCAGGCTCGTAGCCGACCAGTTTGTACCCGTCAGCGTGCTGATATTGGCTGAGGTTGAACTCAGGTTTGAGACCGTGGCTGACGTATACGTAGCTGTCGTGCCGGACATCGTGGTGATGTTTGCACTTGTTCCGGTCAGCGTAGTGATATTGGCCGACGTAGAAGCAAGGGTCGTAACCGTGCCAGAAGTCGCCGTCAGGTTCGTAACCGACAAACTATCAAAGCTGATCGCGCCGCCGCTCGTGATGTAGCTCGTCGCTTCAACAATGTCTGTGCCGTTACTAACCAGAAGAAGCTTCCTGCCTGCCGCAACCGATACACCGGTCTGGCCCGACACCTTCACCGTCACAGCGCCTGAAGCGTTGTTGTAGATGAAGTAAAGCTTCTTGTTCGCAGGAACAATCAGGTTCGTATTGGTGCCGCCCGTCCCCGTCAGTTCGATATACATGTTACGAGCAACGCCCGTAGCACCGTTCGGGATGGTCAGAGTAGTGTCCGTGCCCGTGGCGACGGCCTGAGTAACATAACCCGAGATGGCTTGCTCAATCAGAGTGCCAAGGTTCGTGTTGGTCGTGTTACCCCAAGTACCGGCCTGCTCACCGGTACCGATGAGTTCAAGAGCCAGATTAGTTGAGTATGTGCTCATTTAATTACCTCACGCCGCGATTTGGGTCCAGTTCGCGCTCTGGTTAGTATTAATCAGACCCCATACGTTCACTGCGGGCGACTGAGACCCGATATTACCTGTTGCAGAAACCCCGGTCACAATTACTATTCTATCCTGCCTTACGTGCACAGTACCGAGTTCTCCGGTCGCTGCCACGCCCGTCACCAAATAGACGGAATTTTGAGTTACGGTTCCTAGTTCGCCCGTTGCCCCAACCCCCGTAACCGGGAAGACACAATCGAGCACTAACGAAACAGTTCCAAGTATTATGCCGCCCTGAACGCCGTCCTCAATTACAACGGCTGTAGCAACAATAACTTCATCGCCAAGCTGTCCAGTACCTGCTACTCCGGTTACTGCAAACGGAGCGTCCGCGCCAACTGTTACCGTACCAAGCTGCCCAGTACCGGATACCCCAGTAACGTCCGCAGCGGTAGTAATAAATATAGATACAGTGCCGATCTGCCCGGTGGCTGCAACTCCTGTTACAGCGAGAACTTGATCCGTGACGACGGATATAGTCCCCAAAACTCCCGTACCTTCAACACCGTCTTCTATTACTACCGCCGTGGCAACGACGATCTCATCGCCTAGCTCGCCTATAGCCTCAAGCCCGGTAACGGCAAGAACTTGATCTGTAACTACAAATACAGTGCCAAGTTCCCCGGTAGCATCGACGCCGACTTCTTTAACAATAACGGAATTAGCGATGACTGCTACATCGCCCAATTCGCCCGTAGCTTCAACACCTGTGACCAGTACGTACTGAGTAGTATCTACCGTTACATCACCAGTCTGCCCCGTACCCGCAACGCCGGTAACGGCTAAAACTTGATCCGTAACTACAAATACAATGCCAAGTTGTCCTGTCGCCTCTAGGCCAGTAATAACTATTACTTGGTCAGTAGAAAGCGAGACAGTTCCTACCGCACCTGTCGCAGTAAGATTGCCAACACCTTCGCCCCAACCTTGTTCGCCCCAGCCTACGCCAGAAGCGTTCCAACCGTCGAAGGCGACAATTACGCCTGCCACGGCTATTGCCTAATTAAGCGATTCGGAGGATCGCCGTCGAAGCAGCAGCGGCAGGGAATTGGATGGTGAAGTTACCAGCAGTCGAGGTCTTGTCACCGCCGAACGCCAGTACCGCAACAGCCTTATTGCCTTGGGTCGCGTTGTAGATCAGCGCACCGTTCGCCGTAATCGTGGCGCTCGGGAACGTCAGATCATCAAAGTCGATGAAAGCCGTCGTGCTGCTCGAAGTCGGCACCTGCGAAATCGTCAGCGTCAAACCACCAGCGGGATAGTTCGTGCCAGACGAAGACACTTCATCCGTGGTGCTATACGCAGTCGTAGCCGCGCTCAGCGTAGCCGAAGAAGTGAACAGGGCCAGCTTAAACACATCCGCAGCCGTCGAGGCGCGGATAACGCCGGTACCAAAGTTGTGGATTCCGTCAAGGATCTCAACCTTGAACGAAGTCGCCATTGCCTGAGTAATAGCCATTTCAGTCTCCTAAACGCGACGCCGCGTCACTAAAACCATTGTCAATCAATTTACGCCGTGCATTCATCCGTTCGGAATTCTGCGCTTCTTGCAGGTACTTTATCAGGACCTGTTTTAACTCAACCTCATTCTGAGCCCGCAGTACTTTGTTGACTGCACGCTCTGCAATCTCTTCCGGGGTATGCCCCCGATGTTCAGTCGTCTGAACAAAAACCTGACCAATCTCTCCGCCACCTACAAAACTCATGTGACCTGTACTCTCACTTGTCCGGAACGGTACGCATCCTGACGATCCAAGCCATCGCCAAGGCGCTTCAAGAGACCCAACGCCTCCTGATACTTCTGTTCGTAGTACGTCATCATGTCCTGCTCACCCTTCAAGTAGGTGTACGCCTCGCGCAACGAGCCATAAAGCAGGACTGACTCAAAGTTATCTCCGAGCCACGAAGTGCCGTAGTTTACGATGGATACAGGGTAGTAATAGTAATGAAGTTCAGCCGTATACGCTAAGTCCGGGGTCGGTCCCAGAATCATCGTGTTGTCATCCCAAATTGCATAGTACTTGGGCTTGCCCGTACTGTTTGGGGGCGGATACGCCGCACGGATGAAGTTCACATCTTTATTCAACAGATACTCGTACTCGCCAGTCACCGGGTCAATCACGGCCAACGAAAAGGTCGAAAGCCAGTCTGACGGCAACTGGAAGTACGGGAACGTGTTGGTCATCGTACCGGTCACATTCTTACGAATAGCCGGGATCTGAACGGAGTTATAAATCCGCTCTTCTGCAAGCTGCACAAAATTCGGGATGTTTGCCACGAAGGAAGCCTCCGTGGACTGACAGTAGTCCTGAATTGCTTGTGAAAGCTGCGTGTAGTTCACGGCGACCAGCCAGACCTGTATTTGGAGTTGTTCTCAAGGTTGATTTGTGACACGAACTTCGTGCCCTTCGTAGCAGCCCCCGCACCCTTCATCTTCATGTGCGTGACGCCCTTGTTCACGTCCGTCTCCGGGTAGCCATTACGCCCCGTTAATTCGGTGTTCTTCTTGATCTTGCCCATATCTTTCATGGCAATTACCTCGGGCCAGAAGAGCCACGCATCGGGCTGCGCTGGTTCATCACCTTCGCCATACCACGACCGTACTTCTTCATCTCGCTGTTGGTCTTGCCGCCAGCACGCATTTTCTTAACGCCCTTGTGCATACGAGACTCGTGCGCTCGCACTTCTTCTCTTGCAACCTTACGCATTCCGTCTTTCATCTTAATCTCCTAGGTCGTACTGACCGTTACCGTCCCCACCTGCCCTTGGCCTACAAGAGTATTAGGGGTTAATCCTGCGTCGTCGGCTCTTGCCCCGCCTACGGGGTTCCAGCCCCATTGTATCTCACGGCTACCGTTGGCACCGTCATTACCAATCTCGAAGTAGCTTGTATCCGGCCTTGGATTCCGCAAAGCCTGCGGGTCGTCCACGGGATATAAACCAAGTGATAACTGCGGCTGATCCGGCTCCCAGCACTCCGGACAAACCAAGATGTTTACGTTCTTGGTTTTGATCACTATAGACTTCAACTGGCGCAGCTTGTACTGAAAGCCACACCGGTCGCACATAGCGATAGCGTGCTTGCCACTTGCAAACCTGTTCGGCATTAGTAGCCACCCAAGAAGCTCTCACGTGGGACAAACCGCACCGCCGCCTTTTCGCGGTCTTCCCCAGCCGCCAGATCCCAAGCCTCGTTGTACTCCGCCTTCAGCAGGGTCGTACGCTCCGCCGCTCCGGGGATCTTCATCGACAGCATGTAAGCCAACCCTGCCACCATGCAGGGGAGGAACCGGTAGGGAACGTCCTGTCCGTTAGAACCCACGCCGGGGTCCAGCATCCGCCGCAAACGCGTGTAGACCAGCGTCCAAGTCGTGCTGTTATCCGGCTTCGGCCACACGGTGTACTGGGGGTACTGCACCACACCAGCCGCATTCGTCGCACCCGTACGGCGATTAATCCAGATCTGAATCGGACGCCCCGTCGCGTTCTTGTTCGGAATGGACAGGTAGGTACTGGACGAAATGCGCGAGATGTTGATGTCCTGCTGGTTCGTGCCAGACCCGGTACGGATCACGTGATCGAGCAGGTCAACCGTATCTACCGGCAGATCATACGTACCTTGGTTATAAGTCAGGATTTGCTGACCTTCTTCCAGCGTCCAGAGATTGATGCCCCGATTCGCCCAGTCCATCAACAAAAGGGCAAGACTGCGCTTGGCGGTCCGAAAGTCATATCCCGTCCGCAGTTCAGCACCGCAACGTTCAAAAGCCTCTTCAATAAGCGTATTGAGGTCGAGGTTAAAGTCTGTCGTTGCTGATGTTCTATCAACCACGTTTACTTACCCCTTTGACGATACGCACGGGTTTTTTCGGAGATACCTTTCGGCTGCGCGACGAACTGCTTACCTTGGGCCTTTCCGCGACGTTTGGCCGCTGTGGTTCGGGCGTATTCAGCAGGGCTGAGACTTTTGATCGCAGCTTCTGGAAGATATCTTTCACCCGTGTCAGAAGATCGTTTACCACTCTTCGTTCTCCACTTCTGGTCGCCCCAAGCCTTTAAGGACTGCTGCGGGGACTTCATTTGCCGCGCTCTTCCATCAACTTGACCCGCACCTGCAAGTCATGGATGTCTTCCATCAGATCGTCCTTGAGTTCCTGCCGCTTGGAGGCGCTCAACGGGCTGTCGGTCGGCACGCCGTCTTCGGTAATGAGGATCGGAATCTTCGACTCGATAGCAATCAGCCGATTGTTGAATGATGCAATCTCGGCCAATAGCCAGCCAACGGCGGCCAGAAGAACCGGAAACAACATATCTACAATCTTCTGCATGTTCACTTGCTTGCCCTAACCACATCATCACCCTTAGTGACGGTCACATGGTCGCCCTCGACATCAACCCTCATCGGCATCTCTTTGCGATCCAGCCGATCCAACTTGGCGATAAGTTCCTTGATAACCGCGTACTCAGGCTTCTCTTCCTTCTCCACCGTGCCTGCAATGCCATTAAGCATGGAGATCAAAGCAGTCAGAGACGCGCCAAGCAAACCCATCACGGCAGCGATCTTGTCGTTATCCAAGAAGAGGCTAGAGACGACGCCAATTACGACGATGGCCGTAATGTACTTTAGACCGTCCTTGCCGATAGCCTTACCAGCAACAGTCTTAGCAGACGCTTTAGCCTCAAGCCGATTGAGTTCAGCCTGAACTTGCGCCTTAAAAAGTTCGATGTCAGTCCCGGTATCCACCGCCCTTCTCCTTGTACCGCTTGGCTAACAACTGCGCCTTACGCGCTGACCACTGGCCTGCTGCCGTACCCTGAACCGCACTATTCTTAATACTATTAAACAGACTCTTCCGCATACTCGGCTTAGTGTAGTTGCCAGCCGCGTTGACCTTGCTCTTCACCTTGCCGCCTTTTGCGTGGCGGATTGGCTCCCCAGTGCCCTCAACAGGCTTATTGTCCCCACGACGCTTGGCCCTAGGAACTTTACTGGGGGCAATCACGCCCATGCCGCGACACGCCATCATCAGATGTACCGTCCTCGGGTTCTGCCCCGCTTAGCGATACCGTCAGCACGGCTAGAAGCCGAAGATTTGACCTTGCCACCGCGCTTGTAGCCGCCCGCCATGTCAGAGGACAATTTCTCGTCCAACATGCGCTCAGCCTCTTCACGCTTACGCCTCGGGGATGAAGCACGACGAGCCGCTGCAGACTCGCTCGCACGATAACGCTCCGAGTACGACGGGATGTCTTTGCGGGCAAGAACCTTGCCCTCCATCTCCGATATCTTGTCACCGGCTCTACGGAACTGCCCAGCCGTACGACCGTAAGCAGAACCTGCAGCGGAACCGAGCTTGGCTGCACCCGCCGTCATAGCGATGTCTTTAGCGTAGCCCCGCGCTTTGGCTGCACGCTGCTCAGCGTCCATACCGGTCTCTTCAGCCTGAGTACGGAAGTTAGTCGCCCGGTCACTCGGAAGCGCCGAACGATTACGCTCCATCGCTGCGGTAGCCCGCTTGGCGATCATCTGATCTTCAATACGGCGGTTACTCGCTTCCGTCTCTCCTGCAGACGCCCGGCGACCACCACGAGTGGTTGGGCCTTTCGGAATTGGTGCTGCAGGGGTAGCAGGCGCTGCGCTAGCGGGAGTTTCTTTGCCCTTGGCTCGCAACTCTTTCAGCAGTTTAAGATTACCTTCCATTGATCGTGGGCGGTTTTTATACGCTTCCGGATCAAGGCGACGAATTTCCGCGCCGACTTTGCCGTAGCGTTCCTCGTCGGTCATCTCACTCAGCTTTTTGCTAGCCACAGTAGCCGCCCTTCATCATTTTGATCATCTTGCCTTTGGTCTTGCCCTTATGAGCAATGCCATCAGCGGCTTTTCGATAAGAACCGCCTGACTTAGCCATACCGCCCTTCGCCTTCTTAACAACCTTATCCGGCATATCAAGGCTCATGCCCGGAGCCGCCATCGAACGGCTGTATATGCCACGGGGACTCGTCGGGCCATATGACCCACGCGTTTTTGGACCTTTGCTCATTTTGATTTGCTCCTAAATTTGCGGCCTTTGTCGGCCTTCATGAACTCTTTCCCCACTTTTGCGGGGATACCCAATCGCTTAGCCGCCTTCGGATCATTAGCGACCAAGGCCATCAATCTATGCTGTTTGCCGGACTTACTGGGCACGATGCTGCTCCACAAGCCTGTCAATCTTCTGCTCCAACCGATCAAGCCTATCGAGAAGTAATTGGGCATCAGCACGAACTTCAGCACGGGTCACGTGCTCTCTAGCCACTTCTTCACGGGTTTTGTTAAGAAGAATATTCAGCCGTTTTAATTCGTCTGACTTTTCTTTCATAACGTACCCAATCACGGCTACGACCCCACTAAGCGCAAGGTTCCAAACAAGCATGTCCATGTCTTAACACTTCCATGCACGTAAGGACTTGTTGATACGACTGTTGGGATCGTTCGCAGTCTTGGCGCTCGTGAGTTTCTTCTTCATCCCCGACATCCGGGCACAGAAGGATTTCTTACGAGGTCCGCCTTCAGGCTGCGGAGCCTTGAGTCCCGGCTTACCGGGGTTCGCCCGGTTATAAGAAGCACGGCCTTTGGCATTTAAACCCCCTTTGGGATTCTTGCCTTCGGCACGTTGCCAAGCCGGTGACTTAGCCATAAAACACCGTAATTGTCGCGCTAGTCGGAAGTTCTACATAGATGTCTGTATAGAACACAATTCCTTGGCCCGGAATAAGGGTCGAATATGGGTTGTTAGTATTTCCGGGAATGTTATACCGAAGTCGAATGGGGCCGGTTGCTCCACCATCCCGAAAAGTAACATCTCCGGCACCGCTAAACGCCGCTAAACCTTGGTACCCTTTCAATCGGTACCGTCCAATCACCAAAGTGCCAGTTGCTTCAGTATGTGCCGATAGGACATCTGTTTGCATTGTCATGTCTAATCTCCTGTAATGGATGAAGGGGGCTTACGCCCCCAACGAAATCTTACAGAGTCAGACTGGTGTACAGCGGGATGTACTTAGTGGTCCCGTTAATGCTGACCGGGATGTAACCCAACTGGGTCGCACCAACCGTGCCAGAAACGGCGCTGCCCGAAGTCATCACGGTGCTGCCAATCACGAGCGTGTCGGACTGAAAACCGTTTTGCGAAACAACCGGGCCGGAAAACGTAGTAGTAGCCATTTTCAAAACCTCACATGCGAGTTGTGCTTATCAGTCTGCATGTCGTCAGTCGGGGCTGTCTGATAAGCAAAAAATTTTCCCGATGAACGACTGTATAACACCAAAAAAGAGGGGCTACAAGCCTCTAGGAACTTGTAACCCCTCAACGCTTACCCTCTCAGGAGAAAGCTATTAGGACGCGCCCGGCGAGGCAAACATGCCCAGCGGGTCCGACCAGCCGAAGCTATAACGCTCGCGGCTCTTGTACCGGACGTTGCCGGTGTCGAAATCGCCGTCCATGCTGTTTTGCAGCGGGGTGCGAACGAAGTGCTTCATGCCGTTCGGAACGTCGGTCGTCAAGAACCAAGCGTTCGTGTCAGTCAGGAAGTGGTTGACGGTGTAACCGCCCGGAATCGAACCCATCGCCTTGAGGGCGTTGATGTCGTTGTCAGCGGTCGCGACACGGAGTTCCGTATCGAGGAGGCGCTTAGCAGTGAACATCAAAGCCGGGGGCACGATGAGCTTGTTGGGCTTCGCCGCGATCAAGAGACCACGCTCGTCGGTCCAACCAGCGATCTGAATGACAGCCGCTTCCAACGAGGTTTCGTTGAGATCCGAAGCCGTCAAACGGTTGCTGTTGACACCGCCGGTAACCAGCGGGTGGCTGGCCGAGAACAAAGGCTGACCGTCACCGCCCGTGTAGGACGAAGAGAAGCCGTTGTTAAGGACCGAGGCCGCCTTGACCTGCTTCGTGTACGCCATAGCGCGAGCAAGAGCCTTCGTATAACGCTTGCTGAGCGAGTCGTACAGGTTGTCTTCAACCGCCTCTTCCGTGATGGAGAAGCCGAGAGCGATGGTCTCGTGGTTGTAACGAGCCGTCCAAGCTTCCTGCGCGTTGTCATACGCAATGGCGGCACCCTCGGCCTTAACCGGGGCAGCGGAGAATCCGCTCAGCTTCGTCTCTTCTTCGAAGGAACGCTCGGAGGTCTCCGTCTCGTAGATCTCCTTGTGCTCTTCGCCGTAGGTCTTGTACTCAAGGCCGAACAGGGCATTCAAGCCCGGCAGGAGCTCTTTAAGTAATTGTGCACGTGAAATAGCCATGTCTTAGAACTCCCTATTAAAGTCCGACCGGGTTGTTGTAAGCGTGGCCGCCCGTGATGACACCGGAATCAACGTACGGAGCGTTGAACTTCACGATGACTTCCGGGTAGTACACGGTACCGCTCACTTCAAACGCCGAGTCCTGAACCACATCAACGATGCGAATCGGCAGCGACGCCGTGGTGTTGACCGAACCCACGAGGAGACCCTGCTGAGAGTCGCCGCTTGTCGTGTTCAGCGTATTCGCCACGAGCGGCACGTTCAGACCGATGCTCGAATAGGTGAAACCGGTCGAGGTGGAAACCACCAACGAAGCCGTCACACCGACCGCTTGGAACAGCGTATTCGGATCATCAGCGACGTACGCCGTGATGTAGGTGCCAGACTTGACCGAAGTGCCCGAAATCCACGACTGCGAATAGGTCGGCTGACCCGTCACAGAGGACACGAACGAACAGCCCAAGAACACACCAGCAAAACCGGTGGTCGGAGCCGTTGAGGTTTCGGTCGTTACAGCTACCGTGCCGTCATTGACAAACTTCAGCGGGTCACCGAAACCAATGCTTGACGCACTGGAAGCGATACGACGCTGACGGGTCGCTCCGGCAAACGGCAGTCCACCGATCAGATTGACCGGTTTCAAGCCATACGGCTTGCTAACAGTAGGATATGCCATTGATCACTCCAAAATAAGTTATTTGCCCTTGCCGAACGAGACCGTAGTCTTCTTCTCAGTGAAGAGGGGCATACGCTCGTCGTTCAGCCTCATAAAGTTGTTGTCCACAGACTGCATCTGAGACTGAGCCTGCTTGGCGTAATAATCATCACGCTGCTTCATCAGTTCAGCCGGAGCCTTACAGAGCAACAATCCACCGATCTCAATGTTGTCTTTAAAACGTCCATTGGGGTCGGCTTGCATCATCAACTTGGGTTGTTCAGAAGCCTTAACCGGCTCCCAACCTTCCCGAAACTTTGCAGACGTATTAGAGGGATCTGCTTGACCCATAATACTGGTCCGAATCCAGCGGAATACCCAGCCTTCCTGCGGCTCCGGTTCAGGGAGCGTTTGGGGCGGGGCCCACGTCATCTTTCGTTGCGTGGACTCTCTGTTCTCGATTTCACGAGCGAGTCTGTTCTCAGCCATTTTAGTTAGCCTCCAGTTTCATAAGTTCACGTGCGTACTGTTCGTTGCTCAGACCCAGTCTTTTGGCGATAGCAACTTGAGTCGGTGTCAGGCGGACCTGACGCGGCGCGGTTCCCCGCGTTACCGGAGCCACTACATTGGCTGGTTTTGTGCGAGCGGGCTTTTGTGCCTGCTTCGTTTGAATCGGCTCATCCTCTTCGGCGTCGTCAAACGCTTCCGGGAATCGCTTCTTCATAGTCTCATCGACTCGGCGGTAATACTCGTCAGAACGAGGATCTACACCAGACCGGACTAGTTTTTCGTGCAGGCCGAGTGCGAGGGCAGTCATCTCCTCGTCTACGCCAAACCAAGTATTTTTGTCCCTCCACGCAACGGCTTTTGGGTCCGCTTGCGGTTCAGGCGCAGCTTGGGGCGTCGGTACCTGTGGAACCTGTTCTACTCTTTCCTCTGCTTTTTGTAAAGCAGGTGCGAAATGTTCTATACGTTGGAGGCGCAGCTTGATGTCGGTCATCGCCTCCTGAGCATTAGCAATCTGTTCGGAATCCCCAGACTCGTAAGCCTGTTTCAACCGTTCCTTAACAACGCCTAGTTCGACGTTAGCAGTCTTGATAGCGTGCTCTCTGACAGCTTTCTTATCGACTTCGGACCGTTCTTTAAGTTGTTTAAGCTCATGCTCTCGGAGTTGTACAAACCGAAGAGCCTCTTCACGCTCTCGGATAGCCCGCTCCTTTTCTCGGCGCTCGTCGTGCCAGACCTTTTTCATCTGGGAGAGGCGCTTCTTAACCTTCTCGGAGTACTCCTCAAGGTCATCGTTGTCGAGTTCCTCTACAACCTCCTTGGGCATAGGGACTCGGCCCCGGTCTTCTGGCGGGGTATCGTCTTCGATTTCGACTTGAATATCGTCGCTATCGTCTTGTTTTTGCTCAGCTTTTTCTTCAATCTCGTCGGGGAACTTATATTCTTCATTAGCCATGATGTTTTACCTCAAACGCGACGAATGCCACGGGGATCGTCTACAACTGCTTCCACCGTGTCGTCGTTAATGATGCGGAACTCACGTCCGTGGATGACCAGTCGGGTACCGGCGTAGGGGCGGGTAAGGACGAAATCGCCCTCTTTACACCAAGGTCCGGTGGGAAACCGTTCCTTATCGTTGTAGCAAAGGTCACCCATCTTGATGACGAACAGAACGACCGTAGTCATTTCCTCAGTTCGTTTGGTGTCCTCAGCTTTAATGATGCCGCCTTCGTATTCCTCTTCGACGTGCGGAACCGCACAGAGGATTCGATAGCCCTTCGGGTCTGGCAGTTGTGAAGCCTTTTTGGCTTCCTCCTGCGTTTTCTCAATGTCGATATTACTCATCGTCGCGCTCCAAGCGTTTTGCAAGGTCTTTAATGTGGTTCCGTGCGAGGTCGAGACCCTGTAACGCCCCGCAAAGTCTTTTGTACTCCGCCTCATCCAATTTGCCTTGGATCAGCGTTTCTACGATCAATGTGCGCTCGTCTTGGAGTTTTGAGTCCAAGTATTCCAGAGCGTTTGAATAACCCATTAATTACTCCTTTGGTTGGCCTTCTTTCCTCGATCTGGGACTGCTAGCCATTGGATTGATCCGGCGTTGTTCCTGTTGGTCCTTCGCCTTGGCAATCTCGACGCCCAACCGGGTCCCTTCAAGTTGCTGATAGTTCGACTCTTCCGCCTTGTGCTGCTGAATCTCCGCACCGAGACGGGCGGCTTCAAGCTGCTGACGGCCAGAGATTTCTGCTTCTCTGAGTCGATTGATGTCTTCTTTTGAAGCCGCATCGAGCAGGATCTGCTGCTCTCTGAGTCGAAGCTCTTCCTGCTTGGCCTGAGCTTCCATCTGCGCCTGCATCCGCTTGGTTTCGGCTTGCATTTGTTTGATCTGCAAGTCCATCTGCTGCATCTGCACGAGCGGGTCCTGCATCTGCTGCATCGCCTGCTGCATCTGCACTTCGGCCTGATCCTTCTGCAGGAGTCTCGCTGCTGCCGCAGCACTGATCTGAGATAGTTGAACCTCGATCTCTGGCGGCAGGTCGTACTCCTCGTTCTCGTCTTGCGGAAGCGCCGGGAGGCTGGCACCCAACTGCTTCTCGATCTCGCGGCGGTATTGGAACGCCACGTGCTCCATGATGTGCGCCTGCAGAGTTGATGTGATCTGCTGCGCCATCGGATTCTGTCCAATCATCTGCGCCATCTTCGGGTCTTGTCCCAAAGCCATGTGCACTGCGATGTGGGCTTCGTGATCCTGATACATAAACGCCTTGAGCGGTTTGCCCGTGATGGCATCCATGTTCTCTGTCACCGGATCGCGAGGCTTCTGATCCTCCGGCATCGGAATGATCTTATCGACGTTCTTCACGCCCAAAGTCTCGATCATCTGGCGATGTAGATACGGAAGATCGTAAAGCTGCGGCGCGGTCTGACTTAGCTGCAACACAGCTTGGTACTGCACCACCTTCTGCGACATGGTGGACGCGTTCGGATCTGAGACCGGAATGACATCGACGTTGTCGTAGTCCGACTTCTTCGCGCTGGCCTTACCAACCTCCGGCTCGTAGCTGTACTCCTCTGGCGTATTGTCTCGGATGATTGTGGCGAGGAGCTTGAACTCCTGTTTCATCGCGTAGTACACGCGAGCCTGCACCGCCGTCATCACCTTCAACACGCGCTCAAGTACAGCGAGTGTCGTGCCCACCGGAGACTGCGAGGACATATCGGAGATCTTCAGATCCGACACCGCAGCGAAGCGGCGGCCTTCCTCGACCACCTTGTCCATCAACATCGCCAAAGTCTGCGATGGCTCCTTATACGGAAGCGGAAGGATGTTGTCCTTGATCGCGCCCGAAGGTACGTCTACGTCTCGGAACTCTCCCGGTGCAATCGGAGTATCGTCTCCCTTAATACGTAGTCCTCGGGACTTAAGTCCTCCGGGGAGATTTGAGAGAGTTCCTGCATCGATAAGTTGTCGAAGGAGGGACGTTGCAGCCTTACTATGTCCCCCGATGAGGTGTATAAGGCCGAAATAGTAAAATCCAAATCCGGGAATGTATCCGTAGTGGACGAAGTGTTGTCGCTTTTCTTTGAGTTCATCGTCTTCTCTCCAGTTTCGTCGAATCGCCAGAATCGTTCCTGTTCCCTTCTCAATCGTCACCACGTACGGTAGTGCGATCCCTGTCTCGTTGTTGTCGTCGTCCACATCCGGATAGCCCGCCAAGTCCAAATTGACGTGCATCTCCAGCAACTGGAACCGGTCGTCCATCGAAGCACTAAAGCCTTGATCCTCGGCCTTCTGCTTCTCGACCTCGTCCATGACACGCATCGGCTCACCGAGATCCACGTCCCGATAGAACCCAGCGTATTGAAGTTTGTGTAGTTCATTCTTCGTCTTACGCATCCGGTGCGTAACACGCTCCGCCGTTTCTAAGTTCGCAGCACCGTAGGGCACCACGATATCTTCGGCGGGGATGTAGATCGAAGTCTGACGACCCAGTGACGGATCGTAGTACACCTTCTTAAACGCGTTACCGGCAAGAGACATGCTGAGCAACATGCGCTCGTGCTCCGGGCGGTACTCCTTCATCACCTCGGTCAACTGATAGTTCATGTCGTCACCGACACGAATCGCAGAATCTTTCTTCTCCGGGGTTTCTTTGCCGACAATCTTGGTCTTCACCGGACCCATCGCCGGGAACGTCTCCATGATCGTCTCAGACTGGAACTTGACCGCACTCTCCATCAGGAGCGGGTGGAACACGCCACACGCACCCGGCCACGGCTCCGTCCGATCCTCGTAGCGAATACCCAGAATCTTCAAACCTTTGACGTAGGTATCCAGCCAGTCTTTGCGGCTCGCGAGGTCCTGCTCGTAGTTGCCGATCAGTTCAGAGGCCATGCTCTGTAGCTCGTTCTCGCTCATGTAGTCGGCGAGGTTGGCATCAAAGTCCTCAGCGCGAGGCTCTGCCTTCTCCAACTCGATCATCATCCCATCGATGCCGATGCGAACCTCTTCAGGGTCCACGATCTCAATCTCAATCGGCTCCATCTCCGCAGCCATAGCCGCGATGCCTTGGGGAGCCTCCATCAAACTTTTATCGACGGCCATTTAAATCTCCTAATAGAACCCAGCGCCTCGGTGGCTCTTGAACCATTTCGTTGGCTCCGGCTCATCCGATGGCAACCTAATAAAGCCCCCCTGCCGAAAGCGCAGTAAGGCGAGCGTGGTCGCGTCCACCAAGTCGTCATTCGACCCGGAGGGGAAATCATTACATTCCTCCACGACCTCCCATGCCCAACGTCTGTCGGGCACCCAGACTATACCCGCCGAAAAGAGGTCCGTCACCGCGTTAACTCGGCTGATCTTGTCTTGGCCCTTACCCGGTGTGAACTCCGATATCGGCACACCCATGCGCCGCATCTCCTGATACAGCGCCGCACCGTTAGATTTCTTCTCCACGATGAAACTATCGGGCTGCCACTCCTTGTACTCCTCCAGCACGAGGGCCTTAAGCTCTGGGAACTCCAAGCGTTCTTTGACCGCATTGAGCAGAATTATGTTGTAGTTCTGCGTGCTCTCGTTCTTAAACACGCCCCACGTGAGCAAGGCGTTGTAGTCCGCACGGGTGTTCTTTTCTTGGGCGGCGTCCAAGGACATGATGATGAACTCACAGGACGGCGGGGACTCTGCCTCCCACGTCTGCCACCACTCCCGTTTGATGAGCGCACCCTCTTCGGAGGTCGGCTCCTGCATGTACTGGGCTTGCCAATACCGCACGTCCATACTGGCCTTTTTAGCCAGCAACTCATCGATCCCCCAGAACTCAGGCCACAGCGGCTTATCGTTCAGAATCGCGGGAAATTCCACCACTTCCCACTCATCCGCATCCTCGTTCTTGGTCATGTGGTCGATGATCTTGCCCGTCAGATCCATTTTGGACCAACGAGTCATCACCACGATGATCGCACCACCCGGCATCAATCGTTGTACGGGACCTGACTGGAACCACTCCCAAGCCGGTTCAAAGACATCCGCACGTCCTTGCTTAGCTTCCTGCTCAGAGTGAGGGTCATCAATAATAAAAAGGTCGGCACCGCGACCAGCAAGAGCACCGCCGACACCAATAGCGAAGTACTCACCGTTAAAATTAGTGCCCCAACGAGAAGCACTCTTTGAATCAGCCTGAAGCTCGACGGTAGGGAAAATATCACGGTACAGGTCACTCCCGACCAAGTTACGCACACGCCTACCGAAGTTCACCGCCAGATCGGCAGTGTGGGAGGCCATAATCACTTTCTTCTGCGGGTATTTGCCCAGAAACCAAGCAGGGGCAAGGTAAGAAATCATTTCAGACTTACCATGTCGCGGCGCAATGTTAACAATTACGCGCTTTTTTACCCCATCGGCTATGTCTTCAAAAATCTTGGCGAGCCGTTTGTGGTGAGGGCCGACCTTATAGCCGGGATATACGTGATGTATAAAGTCGAGGAAGGAATCCTTGCCCAACTTCTGCGTAATCTGGCTTTGATACTGCTTCAGGAGGGTCGCCACCCGCCGTTTCTCTTTGTCCGGCAGGTTTGGCAGCGCCAACTTCAGCTTTTGCAGGTTTTCAGCGGTGAGTTGCACTAGATTTAGTCTTCGACCAGCGATTTGATGCCAAATTCTTCTTTGCCCCACAGCCCAATCGGGCAAGACGTGTCAGCAAGCCGGGTTTTCCCCTGAATAATGCATCCACACTGCTTGCAGATGCCCAATTTGTTGTGTTCGCACGGGTCGCAGTACGAAAGGCGGTCCTGCACGGTCTCTTTAGCGGCCAACTTAACCACCGATTACCTCCTTTTCCTCAATCACCCGGTACTCGATACCCTCCAGCACCGACATAAGCTCTTTTTCCACCTCTTCGATGGGCTTAATGATGTGTGTGGTCTCCGTCCGCTTCTTGAAAGCGTCTACACCATCTACTTCACCAAGCTTGGAGAGCGCCTGAATACGGGTTTTGCTCTCTGAGGCGTTGTTGTACTCATCCAACAGAGCGTTTACGACAAAATTCTTCAGTTGGACGAGGTCTTCGACCACTTCAAAGTCGTATTTTGCCACCATTCCGGCCAGTACCGCCTTAGTACTGTCCCGTAATGCATTGTAATTTGGGCGTGTTTTAGGGTTTTGGATGATGTCTTTGGCAATTTTCTTGCCTTCTTCGACATCGGAGGGGTCTACCTGCAGGGTAGTGCCGGTCATCTCACACAAATCGGTGATGGTATGGGCTATGCCATCCAGTTCTTCACGGGCAGATAGCTCCGGCAACGCATCGGATGCGTTCTTGGGAAGAGGGATGTCCTCTTCTATGTCTGGCACGTGTGGTTCCATCTGCATGGGGTTTGGCCCAAGTTGTTGGATATATAGCACAGAAAAGGGCATGGAACCAAATTTAAAGCCGGGGGGTTCTA
>Ga0315909_10001560_pt1 | contig 30822 bp, 54 predicted proteins | sample LakEriMetagenome_11_FD_203527 | JGI IMG/M metagenome (GOLD analysis project Ga0315909, IMG submission 203527) | Freshwater fungal communities from buoy surface, Lake Erie, Ohio, United States - Buoy 2 MA125 | ecosystem: Environmental > Aquatic > Freshwater > Lake | place: USA: Lake Erie, Ohio... | reverse complement strand
GTTGATCGTTTAAATATGGTTCTACGCCGTTACGATCAAACATTGCCAGGTTCTATTACTTTCTATGGTGAAAAGCGTCTATGCACAAGCGTAGTTAATCCTTTCGCTTTAGTTCGTTATAGATCAACTGCAACTGTAACAAAACCATAATTTAAAACTATGGTAACGGGAAGGGCGGAGCAATCCGCCCCTTCTTTAATTAATTTAGGAAAGAAAAATGAATACATCTGAAAGAATTTTTGAAGGCATTAAACAAGCATTAACTGAAGGTGAAGCTAAAGTTAATTTGTTTGAGGAAAAAGCCCAAGATGTTAAGGAAGCGTCAGCGCTTACAGGTAGCGGTTTAAATATTGGTGGTAGAATTTACTTTGACGATGCATTCGCGGCACTCCGTTATGCTAATCCTTTCAGACAAGGTTCTCGTCAAATCAAATCCACAAATACTTCAGCGGCTCAATTTGTTGCTAAAACAGGTAACGCGGCTAACTCAACTAACGCTTGGACTTATGCGGTTGTTCCTGATAGCGGTAGCCCAAATATTGCTACTTCTTTTTGGCAACTTCCAACAAGAGTTATAACTGCACAATTACCAATTAGAACTGCGGCAATGTCAGATATTAATGGCCTTGAAACTGCAATTGTGAGTGATTTGATGCTCGAATTTAGCCAATTAGAAGCACAATCTATGGCTTTAAATAACGATCAAGCAGGATCAATTACAACATCAACAGGTGCAACTGATGGCTTGCGCGGTTTAGTTGTTTATAATACAAGCACTTCAGCGGCGGCTTATGGCACAAGCGGAACTGCAATAACTAATGGTATTCACACAATTTTAAAAGAAGAGTTTTCAGCTTCAGGCATTACTTATGATGACATTGTAAATGCGGCTTCATTATTGCCTGGTCAATATTGGAGTTTACCTACAACTGCATGGCACTTACATCCAACTTTAATTGCTCAATTAAGAAAATTAAAAGGATCAACAGGTGGCGCGCCAATGTTTGTAGAAGTAGGCGATGAAGATGGTGGCGCAATAGCTAATTTATTTGGTTTCCCTGTAATTCCTAATCCTTACCTAGAAGCACCTGCGGCTGGTAAGATTTCAGGCGTATTAGCAAATTGGGATCAATTCCTAACTATTGCTGATGCAGAAGAAATGAATATTAAGCTTTTTGACCAAACTGCACCTGGCTTTGTAACGCTATATGCTGAAAAAAGATTAGCATCTACTGTTCGCAATCCTTTTGCAGGTGTATTTTTAGTAGGGGTTTAATAAATGGCTGATACGCTAGGGCAAGTTCCTTATGCGGCAACTCGCAATCCTTTTAATTACACAAAGGTTGAGCAAATTGCGCGCGATTTAACAACTAATTGGCTAACGCTTGATGAGATTACCAATCAATTAAATTTGTTTGGCGATGAATCACAAGATGGTTATTTAGAAGGTTTGGAAGTAGCGGTAAGAATGCATATTGAGGATTATCTCGGTATGTCAATCTTCCCTACTTCATATCGCGTTTATTACAATGTAAATTCAATCTATGCAAGCCCTGTTTGCCTAGATTTGCCTGAAGTATCTTATACAGATAAATTTAATTCCGGCGGCACAGTAATTACTAAAGTTGCTTATTACAATGGAAATAGCCCAAGCGTTTTAGTTACTCTTACAACTAATGATTATTACTACGATGTTACAGGTAATAAAGTTATTTTGCCTAATGGCACACCTAGCAATATCAGCATGAATAGAACAAGTCCGCTTGTTGTTGAATACACACAAAACCCTAACTTCTTACAAGCATATCCTGTAATTAAACAGGCAGGCTTATTATTACTAACACATTTATATAATAATCGTGCTGAAACAACTTTAACTAAATTACAAAACATTCCTTATGGAGTGGATGCTTTATTAAGACCATATAAACCACTTGTAATGTGAGAATATAAATGGCCATTAAGCGCTATGAAAATGTGGTTGTTAATGATCTCACCTTTGGAACTGATCTATATGGTGAATATACAACAACTATTGCACCTAAATTTACAACTCGGCCTTTAGTATCCGATGTAAAAAATTCGGTTGCTATAACCGAGCGTTATCGTGTTTATCAAGATTTAATTCAATTTACTTTTAATTACACACCTAATTTAAAAGATATTGTAAATCATCAAGATTTATACTCAATTACTTGGCGAGATAAAGATTGGCGCATTACGGATGCTATTGAATCTAACGACAGAATGTCAGTAACCTTAATGTGTTACCGATCCGATCCTACGACAAAGGTTTAATATGGCTTCTCAAATGAATGTAAATGATTATGCAAAAGCCATACAATGGCAGTTAAGTGATATAATATCGCCTATACCTGTTTATGCTAATTTCAATAGAAATTTTGCTACACAAAATGATTTTGTTACATGGCAATTAAGAAATGTCCATCAACCTGTTTATACAGGTCAAACACAAAGTGTTAAAGGTATTGATACACCGACTTTTCAAATAAGTGTATTTTCTACCACGATGGCAAATAGTTTTCAAACTGCTAATGACATTTTGCAAGCGCTACATGGTTATAGTGGAGTTTTTGGAAATCCTAGTGGCACAAAATTTCCAATATCTAAAGCTGATGTAGTATGGTTATATAATGGATACGACAATGAGATCAATCTGTTTAATATTTTTATGGATTGCACCTTATACATACCAACATAAGAATTTTTAATTTTTTAATGTGAGGAAATAAATTATGGCACTTCCAAATAAAGTTTTACCAGGTTTTAGCGCAAGTCTTTATTGTCAATCAGGCGCAACACCAACCGCTTTATCAACAGCTAACCTTTCTGTTTATGCTTCAGTATCAGGTATCACAGTTTCAGCAAACTTATTACCTGTAGAAGCTATCCCAGCTTTTGGTCAAGATGATGCAATGGCAAACTATAATGTTGCAGGCTCTCGTCAATCCGACAAGATTCCTACACAAGCCGCTCCAACATCAATGACAATTACTGCGGCATGGAATCCTGCTGATACTAATCTTCTTTTAATGCGTGGCGATGCTTATAACGGCACAATTGATAGAACATTCGTTATCTCTGCTACTGATGGCACAAACATTGTTAATTACGCATTTAATGGTCGCGTAGGCCAATTCACAGTTGATCCTAACCCAACTGCTGAAGCTAAATGCACATTTACAATCCATCCACGCGGCAACCAATATGGTTGGTCAAATAATACTTAATAAGGATTAGAAAATGAAATTATCTGAAGCTATTGAAATATTAACTAGCACCTATCAAAGCCTTGATACAGTAGCTTTGGGTTTGCCCGTTGATGCAAAAGAAGTTGCTGACGCTTTAGCAAAAGCTAATCCTGATAGCGCAGAATATATTGCTTTACAGGCACTAGCAAAAGTTAATCCTTATGAAAACACAAAAAAAGAAAAGGTAAAACACAATGACGACACAAATCAAGAATAGCGATGATCTATTAAGTTATTTAGTAAGCCAAGCCAATTCAGGTCAAAAGAATTGGTTTGGTTTTGCTCAACAACGATTAACAGGTATTGCTTTAGCCCATGATATTGCTAAAAATCATGCGGACAAAATGACACCCGAACAAGCTGTTGATTACGCTATTAAACTTAATAATACAATCTATCAAAAAATTATTAAGGCAGAATAATGAGTGTTAAATTTGCCGTTAATGGTTTAAAAGAAACTCTTGAAGCTTTTAAATATTTTCAAGAGCAATTTGGCGATAAAGACGCAAAAAGCAAAGTATTAATACCAGCCGTTAGAGAAGCTATGAAGCCTGTATTGGCTATGTCAAAAGCACTATCACCTAAAGACACAGGCGCATTGGATCGTTCTTTGTATATTACTGCAAGAAGACCTACTAGAAAAGATATGAAATCAAAGTATGTAACAACAAAAGATTCTGTTATATCACTTGTTTCATCTCGACCAATTCCTAAAAAATTAAAGCAACAATTCCACGCGCAACATGGAACTTTAAAAGGTAGTGAATATAAAAAGGCTAAAAGAAAGTTTTATGATGAAGCTGGCGTTATGCACGATGCTAGAGCTATTGCTAATGAGTTTGGAACGGCTAAAATGTCAGCCCAACCATTTATGCGAGTATCATTAGAATCACAAGCGCAAGCGGTATCAGCAAAATTAGGTGATTTAATTAAACAAAAAATGGATGCATATAAAGCTAAAAATTTAACAAAATAAGGAAAAGACATGAGCAAATTAGGATCAGCACTCGGTAAAAAATACGAGGAAAATAGATTATCAGTATTAACTAGATCATTTGAATTAGGTGGACATACTTTTAAAGTTAAAGTCCCAAGCGTATCTGAAATTGAGGAAATTTATAATTATTCTAAAAATCCTAATGCTGATGAGATAGAAAAAGCTTATCAAATTTTAACTGAAGATATTAGAAAAGTTGAAGGCATAAAAGAAGAGAATAATGATATTGTAATTGACGGCCGATCAATGAGAGAAACCGCAACTAACAAACATATCCTTCAATATAGAATTACTGCATATATTAAATTTTTAATAGGTGAAAATGGCGAAACATTAGATCAAATAACCTATGAAGATATAGAAGCTGAATTTCCATTGGCAATCCAGCTTACATTGGTTGAAAAAATCAATGAAGTTATAAGCCCTGAATATAAGGAAGTTCGCTCAAAGTAACAGGCTCATTAAGAACACAAGTCCGAGCGGCTATGATTTTTAATGGGCATACAATACAAAACATTGACGCATTAGATGAAGCTACAATGAACGAAATAATGGTTATGTATGCTGATGGTGCTTTGGGCAATAAAAATGTGATAGTAGGGTTAGGAACGCTTACGGCAGGCGTATTTAATTATTTAAGAGCTAGTAATAGTCAGCCTTATACACTTAAAAGCGTATTGGGAAATATTTACCCATATTATTTTGATGAGCCTAAAGAATCTGCTAGCGAATCATTATTAATGTTTATGAGCCAAGCACCTGAATTCAATATGGATAAATTTAAAGGTAAGTAATTATGGCAATTATTTCAAGACTAGCGGTTTTACTTGGACTTGATGCAGGCGAGTTCAATAAAAATCTAGGGATGGCTAAAGATAAGGTTGAAACCTTTGGCGCTGGCGCTAAAATAAGTTTAGCCGCCGTTGGAACTGCATTCATAGCGGCTTCAAGAGAAGCAATACAATTTGCAGATCAAATTAATGATGTAGCAAAAGCCAATGAAGTTGCCGTAGAAAGTGTTCTTGAATTATCTCAAGCTCTTGCTCTTAATGGTGGAAATATAGATGATAATTCAAAAATATTTGCATCATTTACAAATAAAGTTGATGAAGCCGCTCAAGGCTCTGACAAACTCCGAAAATCATTTCAAGATTTAGGTATAACGACTAAAGATTTAGCTACTTTAACAGAGCAAGAGTTATTAGAAAAAACACTTAAAGGTTTAAGTAATATTGAAGACCCAATTAGACGAAATGCTTTAGCGTTTGATCTATTAGGAAAAGCAATTAAAGGTGTTGATGTTAAAGGTTTATATGCAGACTATGAAAAAGCTAAAGGATCGTTTGCTGGATCGGATCAAGTTTATGCGCGCATAGGTGTAGCTATTGATGCTATGGATTTAAGATGGCTTCATTTTAAAGATAATCTAGCCAAAAATGTATTACCTGTTTTAGAAGCTATCGCAAAAGCGATGGATGCAATTCATAGAGTTAATCAAAAATTAGACCCATACTTTGAAAAGATAGATAAATTTTTTGGCTTTGGCCCTAAAGGCGCTGAAGGAAGCTCAACTTATAGCCCTATGAATAATACAGGCCCAGCAGGGCCTAATTTTACTGCTGATAGATCAAATTTAGAAGCCAAGCGTAAAATAGAACAATCAGAATCAGAAAAAAAATTAGCAGACGCTTTAAAAAGACAAGAGGAATTTTATAGACGAGAAATAATGATTTCTGAAGCTAAAAGACAAAGATATAAATTAGAATCTGATTTAGCATTTTTAGGACAAAATGAAAGAAATTTAAAATTAGAATTATTAGATATTGAACATAAGCGTCAGCAATTAACTTTAGGCGATCAATTTGGTCGTAAAATGTCGCAAGAGCAAGCTAATGAATGGGCGCAAACAGAAATAAATAGAGCAAAACAAGAATACGCTATTTTACAATCACAAAGAACTTTTGAATTTGGCTGGAAAAAAGCTTTTGCTACTTATGCTGATAATGCTACTAATGCGGCTTTATTAGGTGAGCAAGCTTTCGTATCTGTTACACAAAATATGGAAAGCGCAATAGATCAATTTGTGCAAACAGGTAAATTAAGTTTTAGTGATTTAGCAAGAAGTATTATTGGCGATTTATTAAAAATTCAAATGAGAGCGCAAGCTACGGCCATATTTGAAAAATCAGGTATTGGTGGATTTTTTAGTAAATTTTTTGGCGGCGGTGGTAGTTCGCCTGCATTCGGATCAACTGCTTTTTGGGGTGGGAAAGCTGAAGGCGGAAATGTAAGCGCTCAAAATTCATATATGGTTGGTGAGCGTGGCCCTGAATTATTTATTCCTAAATCTTCAGGAACTATTATTCCTAATAATCAATTAAGTTCTACTATGGGCGGTGGCCCTCAAGTAGTGTATAATGGCCCTTATATTGCAAGCATGAGTGCTATTGATACGCAATCAGCTACACAATTTTTATCACGAAATAAACAAGCGGTATTTGCGGCTAATCAATCCGCAACAAGATCATTGCCACAATCGAGATCATAATTATGTCTTTAAATACAATATTACAAGTTTCAGAATCGATTGCTATTAATGATCAAAAGCTTGTTGGTCAAGTTTTAAGTCGCAATCAGCGCATATCAACTTCCGAACTTCTTACTGTTCAACCTTTTGAATTTACTATGAATCCTATGAAGTATTTACTTTATAGCCAAAATAGAGATTTACTATCAGCTTTGCGTGTAGCAGACAAAGCAACAGAGCAATATCTTAATTTTACAAATATTGGTTGGCTTAATTATGTTGCTTATCAAGGCGATATGACAACAGGTCAAATAGCTTCTTGTCAATGGCAAATTTCAAGCGCTAATAAAACACTTGTGTTAGGCAATTTACCTACTATATCTTCAGGTTCTTATATTGTAAAAAAAGGCGATTTTTGCCAAGTAGAAAGATATACTTATATAGCAACTGCCGATGTTCAAAGAGGTGGTGGCTCTACTGTTAATATTCCTGTTCACAGAAATTTAATTGTTACTTTAACAAACCCTGTTAATGCGGTAATTGGCCAATATGGAACGACTATATCTTTAGGCGGCACAAGTTATACAGGCGTTACATTTCCTGTCATATTACGCGAATATCCTACTTACACATTAGTTCCTATGACTAATGATTCATTTATATCTTGGAATGGCCCTTTTGTAGCAATTGAAGATGTTCTATGAATGTAATAGCACCAATAACCAATACTAACAATATAAGAATGGCAGACTTTGTTCGCGTTACTACGCGAGCAACTGTAAATGCAGGCAATCTTGTTATTGGTCAAACTTATACAGTTAGAACTACTGTTACAGGCGGCATTAATCCTACCGATTGGACTTTATGGGGTGCGGCTAATAATAATTATGGCACAGTATTTGTGGCAACAGGTGTTGGATCAGGCACAGGCACAGTATATGAAAGTGTTGTTTATAGATTTGCAACCACACCAAGTGCATTAACTATATCTGCCGTTGATAGTCAACCTTTTGATGCTTTAGGTGGCCTAGTTAAAATTAATGATGTTCAAAGAGATATTAAATCGACTGCCAACGAAACAAGTATGACTATTGTGGGTATTGATACTGCTTTATTAGGATGGACATTAGGACATGAAATAAAAGGTTCTTATATTGAAATGTGGCATGGATTTTTTGATACTAATGGCGCATTAATAACAACAGGCGGCACAGGCGGTTTATATAAATTTTTTACAGGCTATGTAAATTCTTTTGCTATATCTGAACAATGGATGGAAGAGATAAGAATGTATGTAGGCGTTATAAATATAGCCGCATCAAGTATTCAAATTATTTTACAAAATAGAACTGCCGGAAGATATACCAATGATAACGCTTGGATGTATTGGAATCCAACGGACACTTCTATGGCAAGAGTTGGCTTTATAGAAACAATTAATTATTCTTTTGGTAAGGATGTATGATAAGACAGGCTACAAAATACGACAAAATACAATTACAAAATATGATGCGAATGTTTAGGGATGAAAGTCCAATAGAGCAATATAAAGATATTGATAATCCTGATTATTTTAATTCCATTATAGATAGTATTATCGCAGGTCGAGGTATTATTTTTATAGAAGATAATATAGGATTTATTATGGGTATTATTAGCCCTGTCGTATGGTGCGATAAAACTTTAGCATTGTATGAATTAGCTTGGTATGTAAAACCTGAATATAGGCATAAAACAGTTGGATATAAATTATTAAAAGCTTATATAGATAAAGCTCAAGAATTAAAAGATGAAGGCAGAATTAAATTATTTACAATGACTAAAATGACAACTAGTCCCGATATTAATTATGGAAGATTTGGATTTACAAAAATAGAAGAAAATTGGATGCAATGATTCGCTTTATATTAATATTTTTAATTTGGTTTTTATATTGCTCTGAAGTATTAGCGGCAGGTTCTATTATTGCCGCCGCCATTGGCCTTTCAGGATTTACTGCAACAGTTGTCGGTTTTGCAATTAACATGATTGCATCCACTATTGTATCTAGCCTTTTTGCCCCTAAACCACCAAGTGCAGGGAATTTTGAACAATCTCAACAACCTAATCCTGGAAATCGCCAACAACTTCCACCGGCAGGCGATAACAAATTACCTGTTGTTTATGGTAAAGCTTATGTAGGCGGTATTGTTACTGATATGTCTATTACTTCAGACAATCAAGATATATATTGGGTTATATCATTATGTGAAGTAACGAATACAGAAACAGGCGGATCACCTGACACCATTACTTTTGGCAATGTTTATTGGGGTGGAAAACGATGTGTATTTAATGGTAATGGATATTCAGTTGATGCATTATTAGATGAATCAACAGGCGAAAGCCAAAATATAGCAGGCTATATGGATATTTATTTATATAGAAATGGATCAAATCAACCTGCTAATAGTGGATCAAATGCTATATCTGTAATGCAATCAGCAAATTTAATTTATACATGGGATGCCACTAAATTAATGAGTAATTGCGCTTTTGCTATTATTCATCTTAAATATAATGCTGATCGTGCTTTAACTGCATTACAATCTACAAGATTTGAAGTAACAAACTCAAGAATTGCACCTGGCGATTGTTTTCTAGATTATTTTACTTCTACAAGATATGGCGCGGCTATTCCTGTATCTCAAATTGATACTGCATCATTAACCGCTTTAAATACTTATTCTAATCAATCTTTTACTTATACGCCATATACAGGCGGAAGTTCAACTCAACCAAGATTTCAATTTAATGGCGTTATAGATACCAATCAAAAAATTATGCAAAACATTCAGGCAATGTCAGATTGTTGCGATTGCTTGGTTAAATATAATGAAATTACAGGCACATGGGGCATTATTACACAAACGCCATCTTATACAGTAGCAATGGCTTTAAGCGATAGCAATATTATTTCGCCTATACAAATAACACCAATAGATTTAGCAAACTCATTTAATGTGATAGAAGTTAAATTTCCTGATGTATCAGAAAAAGATACATTTAATTCAGCAACATTTAATCTTCAAACTATTGCACCAACTTTATTATTTCCTAATGAGCCTGTTAATAAACAATCAGTCAATCTTTATTTAACAAACAATAATGTAACGGCTCAATATCTTGCAAACAGAATGCTTGAAGCGGCAAGAGAAGATTTGCAAGTTGTTTTAGAAATTACTTATATTGGTATTCAATTAGAAGCAGGCGATGTTGTTACAGTTACTAATGCTAATTATGGATGGAATGCTAAATTATTTAGAGTATCAAAAGTTATAGAAAAAATAGCTGATACAGGTGCAATTACGGCTGAATTAACTTTAATGGAATATAATCCGCAAGTTTATGATGATCGCAATATAACTCAATTTACACCTGCACCTAATACAGGTATTGGATCGCCCATTACTTTTGGCACAATTCCTGTTCCTGTTATATCAGCAAATTATCCATCAGTTGATAATCCTTATTTTGATATTACTATTACAAGCTCAAGTTCTGGCATAACACAATATGCTGAAATATGGTATTCAGCTTATCAATATCCAACTACGGCGCAACTTATATTTGCTGGCACTACGGCTATACAATCTAATGGCAATCCTTATAGCCCTAATACTGCTATGCCGACTGTTCAATTATATGGCATTTCAGCAGGCAATTGGTATTTCTTTAGTCGCATGGTTAATTCTTTAGCTACAAGTGATTTTTCATTAGCTTCAACAGTTTTCCAATGGCGACCAATGACATTTCAATATACAGAAAAATATATATCTGTTGCTTATGCTGACAATATAACAGGCACAAGTAATTTTAATTTTAGTCCTACTAATAGAACTTATTTTGGGCTTTATAATACCAACTCATCAAGCCCATCTTCTAATCCTGCCGATTATAAATGGTATTTAGCTGATCCTGCTTTTGGCACATCTATTTATTTGGCTTATGCAAATAGACAAAGCCGTAAATTTAGTTTTGATACAGATTTTGCAGGTTACGCCGGCGCAACAGGAACTTTTGTGCCAACAACTGCTTTAAAATTTAATCCTAGAATATGGTCAGCTTTGCCTGATGGCACAAATATTATTGATTTAGATCAAGCAACAGGTCAAGTAATTGGCACAGGCACTACGACAATTGGCACAGGTCAAATTAAAGTTCAAAATACTAACACAGGCCAAGTCGTAGCTTCATTAGATCAGTTTTTAGATTTTGGTGGCCCTACGACTAAAACAGGAAGTGCGGCTACTTTAACCATTGATATTTATGGTCGAGTGGTAGGATTTACTGCGCCTGACGACTTTTTTATTACTATTGATAATTTTAATGCTACTTCAGGTCAAACTGTTTTTAGCGTTACTCGCGATGCTAATTATATTGTAGGTCAATGTTTAGTGTTTCAAAATGGATGTTTATTATCCGAAACAGAATATACAGACGCATCAGCAAGCGTTACATTAAGCGTAGGCGCTACTTTAAATGATGTTGTTTCAGTTATATCTATGCGAGCTAAATCTAGTGGCGTATTTTATGATTATGCTCATATAACTGTTGATAGCGTATCAGGTGCGGATGTAATTTGGGATTCTGCCACTATGCCTTATCAAGCTATTATTATAGGTAGTATTATGACCTTTTCTAATACAGGCACACCCACTCAATATACTGTATCAAATGTTAATTATTCAACAAGAACAATTACATTTACGACAACTGTAAGCGGTGTTGTTAATGGTGATAATATATATAATTATCGTGCTACTAATAGTTCTTATCCTTGTTTTACAAGATATGAAGCAGATTTAACAGCCGCTTCTAGTTATACGCCGACATTATGGCAATTTCAATCGGGATATGAATTGTTATTTGTTAATGGAACTGTTTTAAATGAGCAAGATTTTGATATAGCAGGAAATGTATTAGGTAATTTTCCATCAACAACAACAGGAAAATTAGTCAATATTCAATTTAGTGGAAATAATTTAACAACTCCAACAGGAACGCCTGTTAATGTATTAACTTTTAGCGTAGTAGGGCAAACTAATTATTCATTTAATTTTGGCGCTAACGCTTTTAATTTATACGCAAATGGGTTATTATTAGAGGAATCTGTTGATTATACTACTTCCACAGGCGTATGGAGTTTAACAACACCATATACAACAACTTCAGTAGTATTTGTTCAACAAACATTCGCATCCGCAGGTGCGGCTTAAGGGGAAAAAATGACACAAGCTTATAATTTGAGCCAATTGGCTAATAAAGTAAATACATCAGGTCAATTAGATGTTGCCACAGGTGTAACAGGCACTCAAGCGGTTGCCAATGGTGGCACAGGCCAATCAACTTATACTGATGGTCAATTATTAATTGGCAATTCAACAGGTAATACTTTAACAAAAGCTACAATAACTGCGGGATCAGGAATTTCAGTTACTAATGGAAGTGGTTCAATTACTATCGCCGCATCAGGTGGTGGTGGTTTTACTAATATGGATGTATATACAAGTCCAGGAACTTTTACTACTCCCGCATCTACCACAAAAATTAAAGTTACAGTTGTTGGCGGTGGCGGTGGTGGCGGTGGTTCTGCTTCTGCTGGAGGTGGCGGTGGTGGCGGTGGCGCTATTTATGTAGGCCCGGTAACTGCATCGACACCCTATGCTATAACTGTAGGTTCAGGCGGCTCTGCTGGCACAACACCTGGCGGAGGTGGCGTAGGTGGAACAGGTGGAACTTCATCGTTTGGCGCTTTAGCTTCAGCTACAGGAGGTGTGGGCGGTTCAACTCCAGCCATTGGTGCTCGAGCTGGTGGAGCAGGAGGAGCTGGCTCTGCTGGAACTTTGCAATTTCATGGTAATGGAGGTGGTGCAGGAGCAGTATCACCTACTGAACTTGCTGGAACTGGTGGCGGATCATTTTTTGGTGGAGGAGCAAGATCAAATACAACACCTACTTCAGCACCAGGACAAAATTATGGTGGTGGCGGTCAAGGCGCAAATGGAGTTACTGGTAACACTACTGGAGGTAGTGGCGGCAATGGTGTTGTAGTCGTAGAATATTAATAAAGGATAAATAAATGAAAAAAGCATTAATTAGCCCTAATGAGCCTAGAGAAACAGGTTATCGTGTTGCACAAGTAGTAGATGAAGGACAAACTTTTGAAGTAGGTGGTTGTTTTTGGACACCATGCTTGGATGATGTAATAGCAGATCAATTTTGGTATGATCCAAGTGATGAATTAATTAAACCATTTCTTATTGAGGTAACAGACGCGCCAGCAGAATTAACATAAACATAATATGAATACAATACAAGAGTTTCAAAACAAAGGTTATGTTCATTTAAAAAATTTTTTACATTTAGATTCATGTAAAGAATTAACAAAAGAACTTAAAAAATTAGTTGATGAAAATAAAACAGTTAAAGATGAACAATGTCCTTTATCACAAGCCATACATGGCACATTAACTTTTGATAAATTATTAGAAGATTTAACACCGCACTTTGAACAAGCATCGGGACTTAAATTATTCCCTACTTATTCTTATGCTCGCCTTTATAATCAACAAGGTGAGGAATTAAAAAATCATCGAGATAGACCTGCTTGTGAAATATCAGCTACCATTACATTAGGTTTTGAAGGTAATGTATGGCCTATTTATATGGGTGATGATGAAGATAAAATAGTTAATGTAAATAAAATAGATATGGAAATAGGCGATGCCGTTATGTATCGTGGTTGCGATAAATGGCATTGGCGCGAACCTTATATTGAAGGACAATGGCAAGCACAAGTATTTTTGCATTATGTTGATGCTAATGGCTTTTATGCTGAATGGAAGTATGATAAGCGTAAATCATTAGGTATTAGTAAAACAGAAAATACAATTCAAAACAATCAATTTGATGTTGCATATGTAATTAAAAATGGGGTTTCTAATAATTTTTGTGATAATTTAATTAAAGAATATTCAAAAGATGAAACAGAAAAAGAACAACCATTTATTGGTGAAGGTCGCGATCCTGTTACTAATATAAATCTTAATATTAGAAATGTATTAAGAGTAATGCTTCCACAAAATCAAGGCATAGGCGCAACACTTACTTCATGCGGTTTAAATATTAATCATGAAAAATGGCAATACAATATTACTCATTCAAATCAAACAGAATTTTTGATGTATGAAGTTGATGGCAAATATGAAGCTCATGTTGATACTTTTCATCAATTAGGAAATGAAACAAGAAAGCTTACTTGTTTAGCTATTCTTAATGATGACTTTGAAGGTGGAAAGTTTTATATTATGAATAGTCATGAAAAAATATATCCACCTCAAGAAAAAGGCGACATTATTGTATTTCCATCTTTTATGGTTCATGGCGTAGAGCCTGTAATAAAAGGAAAAAGATTTACAGTTGTTACATGGTTAGTAGGCCCATATTTTAAATAATTATGGTAAAATAAGTTATTAATAAGATAAGACCATCCGCGTTCTGTAAGCACATAGGCGCGTTATTAACCTAGTGAGGAAATTATGGCTATCTTTAATAAAAATACCCTTCAACAAGTATCAGGCTTTGACAATGAAATTATTGCAGGCGAACTTGTATATAATCAAAAAACTTTTTGGAATTTAGCATTTAATAATGGTGGATCACCTGTTAATCTTACAGGCGCTACTATTGATGCATCTATTATTCGTAGGCAATTATCTAATATTAGAGATAGTCGCTATGGATTAACTTTTGATATTGCTGATTATACTCCACCACCAACCCCTGTTTCTTTAACTATATCTAATCGCGTTGATGCCGCAGGCACATTTACTTTAGAAATAGACGAATCTACATGGTCAGTTATTTCTACCGATCCACAATTAGATATTAATGCTCAAAACTGTGTAGGCTTTTCAGGTCGCATTAAAATTTCATTCCCATCTTCAGGATCAACTCCCGCTCAAGATATGATTATCTTCTTATTATTTCTAGTCAGATCAGATGGCGTGGTGAACTAATATGGCTAATTATTCTATTGATGTTATTGATAGCAACAATATTACAGTTGAAGTAACACCAACACCAACAACAGAAATTACTATTGATCGTGGCGTTGCAGGCGCTTCAGGCGTATCAGGATACTCCGGCTATTCAGGTTATTCAGGCTTTAGTGGCGTTGGCGCAAGTGGTTTTAGTGGTTTAAGTGGCTATTCAGGCTACTCCGGCTTCAGCGGCGAAAGTGGCGCACAAGGAATTCAAGGTTTATCAGGCTTTTCAGGCCAATCAGGTTATTCAGGCGCACAAGGCCCTCAAGGCATTTCAGGGTATAGTGGTTATTCAGGTCAAGATGGCATTAGCGGATTTAGCGGCCAATCAGGTTTTAGCGGTATTAGTGGCTTTAGTGGCCAATCAGGTTTTAGTGGATATTCAGGTAGCGGTATTAGCGGTTATAGCGGTTTCAGCGGTTATTCAGGATATTCAGGTAGCGGTATAAGCGGTTGGTCAGGCGAATCAGGTATAAGCGGATGGAGTGGTTTTTCAGGCATATCAGGTTGGAGTGGTTTTAGTGGCCAAGACGGCTTGTCAGGTTTTTCAGGTTTCAGCGGTATAAGTGGTTGGTCAGGCGCGAGTGGTATATCCGGCTATTCAGGCGATTCAGGTATATCCGGCTTCAGCGGTTGGTCAGGCGAAAGTGGTTATAGCGGATCAGGAATCAGCGGTTGGTCAGGATTTAGTGGTGAAAGCGGTTATAGCGGTTTCAGCGGCTTTAGTGGATATAGCGGCCAACAAGGCACATCTATTAATATTATTGGCACAGTTCCTAATCCTGCATCTTTACCACCTAGCGCTAATTTAAATGATGCATACATTGTAGAATCCGATGGCGATTTATATGTATGGGATGGATCAGCTTGGATTAATGTAGGTCAAATTGTAGGCCCTGCGGGTGCTAGCGGTTTGTCAGGATTTAGTGGTTATTCAGGTGAAAGTGGCTTGTCAGGATTTAGTGGCTGGTCAGGCATCAGCGGTCAAGATGGCCAATCAGGTTATAGCGGTTATTCAGGTGAGGTTGGTGCTAGCGGTTTAAGTGGCTTCAGCGGAATATCAGGTTATTCAGGCTTCAGCGGTCAAGATGGTGTGAGCGGTGATTCAGGTTTTTCAGGTCAATCAGGCTGGAGTGGCATTAGCGGTTGGTCAGGATTTAGCGGATATTCAGGTCAAGATGGTTTGTCAGGAACTTCAGGCTTTTCCGGCTTCAGCGGTGATAGCGGTATATCCGGCTTCAGCGGAATAAGCGGTTATTCGGGCGCTGAAGGTTTATCAGGTTTTTCAGGCTATTCAGGATATAGCGGATCGGGTATATCAGGATTCAGCGGATATAGCGGTGAAGCAGGCCCACAAGGCTTGTCAGGTTTTTCAGGCTATTCAGGTGAATCAGGTTTCAGCGGTTATAGTGGCCAAGATGGTTTGTCAGGTATAAGTGGATTCAGCGGTTTCAGCGGCATATCAGGCTATTCAGGTTATTCAGGATCAGGCGAAAGCGGTTATAGTGGCTTCAGCGGTTATAGTGGTTATAGTGGCGCTATGCCAAGTGGTGGCATATCAGGTATTACATCTATTTCAACACCTGAATATATTGACTTTGATATTAATTCACCTTTTGCAACAACGGCTGAAGGTCGATTATTTTATGATGGTGGCGATGGCACATTACAATTTGGCCTTAAAGGCGGAAATGTAACACTTCCTATTGGCCAAGAAAATGTCGTATTAGCATTTAATAATACGGCATCAACATTAACTATTGGTCAAGTAGTTGCGGTTAATGGTGCGCAAGGTCAAAGACCAGCGGTCGTATTAGCTGATGCTGATTCCGAACCTTTGTCAGCCGCAACATTAGGTATTGTTACAGAATCTATTGCCGCAGGTGCGGAAGGTTTTGTTACGACATTCGGTGTTGTTCGTGGTATTAATACAAATGGATTTACTGCTGGCGATGATATTTATTTATCACAAACTGCGGGTGCATTTACCGCAACTCGCCCATCAGCACCAGCTCATACTGTATTTTTAGGATGGGTATTAAAAGTTAATTCATCAAGCGGTGAAATTTTTGTAAATATTAATAATGGTTGGGAATTAGATGAGTTACATAATGTTCTAATTACTAATCCTGTATCTAATAATAGTGCGCTTCTTTATGATAGTTCAACTAGCGTATGGAAAAATCAAGCACCTGCGGTTGCATTAAATTCATTATTACCTAATCAATCAGGTTTTAGCGGTTATTATCTTGTATCCGATGGCGTTAGTGGCGCATATTGGGGTTCAGGTATCAGCGGTTATAGTGGTTATAGTGGTTATTCAGGCCAAGATGGTGCGAGTGGCTTTAGCGGATATAGTGGTCAAGACGGCGCTTCAGGATTTAGTGGTTATTCAGGTGCACAAGGCTTGAGCGGCTTTAGTGGTTATAGTGGCACTAATGCAACTAGCACCGCAAGAATAGTAACTGATTTCACACCTACTGCTGGTCAAACTGTATTTAATGTTTCATATACTGTTGGCTATTTAGATGTATATCGAAATGGTGCTAAATTAGCTGATGCTGATGTAACTGCTACTAATGGCACATCATTTACTATTAGCGCCTGCACTACGACTGATGTTGTTCAAGCTATTGCTTATTCGGGCATTAATATTGGTGTAAGTGGCTATTCAGGTTATTCAGGTTATTCAGGCGTATCAACAGGCGCATTAACTTATGATACATTTACATCAACATCATCTCAAACAACATTTTCAACAAGTGTAAATTATGTTTCAGGTAAAATAGAAGTTTATTTACAAGGTGTTAAAATGAGAAATGGTAGCGATGTAACTGTAACTTCAGGCAATCAAATAGTTTTTGCAACTGCGTTAAGCGCAGGGCAATTAGTGGATGCGGTGTATCCTGCGGCATAAAATTTAATGACAATACAAGACAAGAGAAAATTAGAAAATAATTTTGAAAGAGCTTTATTTTTTAAAGGCGAACAAGTATATCCAAGAGAAGCTCAACGATACCAATGGGCTTCTCAAAATATTATAGGCACTAAAGTCCTTGAAATAGGATGCTCTAACGGCTACGGCTTTCAATTCCTTCCTGATCATATTCAATATACAGGTTTAGATTACGATCCTGTTATCATTCAAGTAGCAAAAGAACAACAATGGAGTGAAAACGCACAGTTTATCCATGCTGATATAAATACCTATGATTTAGATCAATACGATACCATTATTGCTTTTGAGGTAATTGAGCATTTAGATAATGGCCTTGAGATATTAGAAAAGTTAAAAAAACATTGTAAAAGATTATTATTTACAGTTCCGCACAATGAGCCTAAAGGATTTTGGGGTGAGCATCATAAACTTCATGGCTTAAATGAATCGCATTTTAAAGGCTTTCATTTTCAATACATAAACGAACATGGCCAAATGCATCCTTATCCTACGCCAATTAGTCAAAACAATTCTTGTAATTTAATGATTGGTAAATGGGGCGAAACTGTTTTATGTTCGGTGGCCACAAGAGGTCGTTATCATACGACACTTTCAATGGTAATTAATGCTATTGCCAATCAAACAAAACTTCCTGACAAACTTATTATATTTGATGACAATGATCAACCTGAAGATATGCGTAATAACTTTATTTATCAGCATTTATTTAGCATTCTTAATTACAAAGGTGTTAAATGGGAATGGTTATTTGCGGGCAAAAAAGGCCAACACCATATTCATCAAATGGCAAATACAATGGGCTATGATTGGGTTTGGCGTGTTGATGATGATGCTATACCTGAAGCTAATGTATTAAATAATTTATGTTATTGGATAGATAAGGATGTAGGTGCAATAGGTGGATCAATATTAACTTTGCCTGTTAATCCTAATACTGCTCAATGCACAGGCAAAATAGAACATATAGATCAAGAACCTAATATTCAATGGGCAGAAATAAAACAAGTAAAAGAAGTTGAACATTTACATTGTTCTTTTCTTTATCGTGCCGGAATACAAGATTACAATTTAGGCCTATCAAGAGTGGCGCATCGAGAGGAAACATTATTTACTTATGGCCTACATCAAAAAGGCTATACGCTTTTAGCCGTTCCTGATGCAACTACATGGCATCTTAAAAATCCTAATGGCGGTATTAGATCAGAAACAAATCAAGCTTTATATGAGCATGATGAAAAAATATTTAAAAACATAATATCTTACAAAAATAAAATTATTGTAGTGCTTAATTGCGGTATGGGTGATCACATTGTATTTAAGCGTGTCATGCCTGACATTACAAATGCAGAAATATTTACTTGCTATCCTGACATTATTCCTGGCAGACCTATTGCTGAAGCTCAAGCATTGTTTGGTAATTTAGATCAATGGAGTATTTATAAAAAAATGGCTGAATGGAAATGGACTGATAGTTTAGAAAATGCTTATAGGAAATTATATCTTGATCATCATTAGCCCATATTCTAAAGCATTAAGAAACGGCAAGATTAATCCTAAAAACTATCCTTATTGGAAGGAGCTTATTAGACTAATTAAAGAACCAATAGTTCAAGTTGGAATTGATGGTGAAGATCAATTAGTTGATGATTTTAGAAAAAATTTATCATTAGATGAGCTTGGAAAGCTTGTAGATCAATGCCGTATATGGATAAGTTGCGATTCTTTTTTTCAACATTTTGCTTGGGATCGTAAAAAATATGGTATAGTTCTATGGTCAGTTTCCGATCCAAATATTTTTGGGCATCCTGAAAATATTAATTTGTTAAAAGATAGGAAACACTTGGTTTCAAACCAATTTTTATGGTGGGAAAATACAAAACATGATGCTAACAAATTTGTTGCACCTGAAATTGTGTTAGAATCTCTTAATGCAAAACAAGCCTGAAACCATTGATGACATCTTCAATTTTCTACAAAATAAAACAATCAAAGATATTGACGCTGATTATTACGATAATAAAAATTATTTGGTTATTTTATTATCTGATGGTTCTATTTGTTATATATCTTCTAGCGACAGTTTGTTTATGGCTATCGACCGCCATCTCATTAATTAGTAGAAAGAAATAACTATGGATATGCAAGAACACACGAAACACGCTTTAGATACTGTTTCGGGTATTACAGTTTTAGGAACTGTAATGAAATTTTTACCAGCTATTGCCGCATTGTTATCAATTATTTGGTATTGCATCAGAATTTTTGAATGGGCGCGTTCTAAATTTAAAAAGTAATATGCCCTTAAAAGATAAGAGCAACTGCAAACAATATTTGCGCGATTGGAAAGATAGGAATCGCGAAAAAAATCTTTTTCAGTTAGCTAAACATCGTGCCTTAAAAAAAGGTATTGAATTCAACATAGAAGTTTCCGATATAATCATTCCTGAAATATGTCCCATTTTGGGACTTCCTATTAAAAAAGCTATTGATGGTAATCGCGATTTAAGCCCTAGCCTTGATCGCATAGATAATAATAAGGGTTACATTAAAGGCAATATTCAAGTAATATCTTTCAAAGCAAATGCTATGAAATCGACTGCTAATAAAGACGAATTGATTAACTTTTCTAATTGGGTGAGGGAAAACTATGAGTAAATATTCGGAAGCTGGTAAAGGATCAACAAACAAATTGAAACAAAAGAAACAATATGATGAAAATTATGATTTAGTGTTTGGCCGTAAGGAAAAGTATTTTGATTCAGACGATGCATCGGACACTTGGGATGAGGATCGAATGGATATTATTGGGATCAATGGCAATACTGGCGAGCATTATATTAAATAAAAAAGGGGCAATTAAACCCCTTTTTATATATTAATAACAATCTGTTACTATGATCATTATCTGTTCATTACATAGAGCGTTACTTCAAAGCCAAAACGCATTTCTGTTGCTGTTGGTTTAGTCCACATAATATTCCCCTTAATTAATAAATACTGCAACTTCATTATGGGCTACATTGTAGCTTATGCCATCAGTAAAATCATTAAAATGGTAGGTCAGTTTTATCCTCTGCGCCACCGCCTTGTTTAGGTTGCGGCTCTCTCATAGTTACCCAGCCGTCAAAATTGACAGGGATACTTTCTATCAAGAGTGAAGTTCCACCTTGTTTATTGCTCATAGCCACGCCGACTTTAGTCCATCTAGCTTTTGTTTCGCCGTTAGCGTTTGTATATTCGCCTGTTTTAGCGATTAGATCATGGGTTATTGCCATTTATATTTTCCTTTAAGTTATTAACGATAGTTTCTATTTCCTGCAAAAATAAGATCACCTTATCTTCCATCATTTTTATATACTCATCATCACGATAAATACGCTTCACGAACCCTTGTAAATGATCCGGCATATCCGGGTCAAATGACACGAGATCGCAATACTCTCTTTCAGGCATACAGGCTAATTGCCACATTACCTGGTCATAATATTGTTCTAATTGTTTGCCACCTGTAAGAATATTATCTAGGTGGTTTTCAGGATTGGGTATTTTGATCTCAATTAAAGAATTATTGCCAACTAGGCCGTCAGGTGAGCATTGACCACCTTCAATAGTTGGATGCAAAACAATGGCTACTTGATCCACAAACACATTATTACGAACTTCATACCATGCCCTAGCCATTGGCTCTAAATCTATTCCTCGTTGCATAGCAGGTGTTTTATAGGTATCTAATTTCTTACCTGTCAATCTTTCTCTTATAAGCTCATTTTTATATTTACGGCGTGTTAAAGATTCACCACTTCTACCTTCAGTTAAAAGATCAGCTATACGGCTACCACCTATGCGGCCTATGCGGAGTTCCATCCACGCCAAACTGCCCTGCTCTATACCTCTAATAATTCTATCTTCTAATTTCATATAGTTTCCTTGTTTAAATTTAAGTTTCTATAAGTTACGCCGTCATGCCATTGTTGATCAGTTGATTTGTCATACAAAAATATAACTTTATCAGGATGTAGTAATAATGGTTTTTGATCCTTAAAACAAAATGCATATAATAATGGGCATCTTTCAGAGCTATACCATTCCATAAACATTGGAAGCATTTTAATTTCTGAAGCTTTAATATTAGCCGTTCCCTTAACCATTATTAGCCCAGCTTTGCCATTATTATTAATATAAAAATCAGGCATATTTCTAATAAAAGTATTAAGATCATAAAAATTAGGTATAGGATCGTTTTTCTCATCAAACCCTAATCTTCTATAAAAATAACCTTTAGATTGGCAATAAGCTTCAAACAATACTTCAGCTATATTTACGACATTATTTCTTTCTTTATATGAATAAGCCCCATTCATAGTCGAGGGCTTTTAATCTTGCCATATAAAGGCGCTAATATATATTTATTACCTAGCTCTCTTTTAAGGGCTTCTATTCGCGTTTTGCGGGCTTCTACGGCCATTAATTCTTGATCCGAATAGGGTAGCTTCACCCCAAAAAAATTACTGTTTCTTAATCCGTCAATCATAATAGCCCCTTAAAAACAATTAGTAACATTGCCACAAGTGGTGCAATTAATAATGCGGCCATCAACAATGTAAGTTTGGGTATAACAAGCGTAAGCTTTGATTGCAAATAAAGCTACAATGATTGCTAAAAATGCGATTGATTTTTTCATACGAGTTCTGCCTTTCTTTTGTCTTTTGCTTCAATGATCATTTTAGATAGAGTTCTGTCATTCTTAACTTCACCCATAACAAAATTATAATTAGCTTGAAGCTCATCTAAAGATTGGCTATGAGTAATTTTTTGAAGGTAGTCAGCGGCATTTAAAGCGGCTGATTGGCCGTCATCATCATCAGCATAAACCGCACATAAAGCAGATAAGCTATATCGGCGTATATAAGATATGGCTGATCCTAATCCTTGTGGATCTTGCTTTTGAATAGGACAGACGGCAGTATCTTCAATCCATTCCCCTGAACTATGGATTAAACGAGTAGTTAGATGAAGCTTATTGTCGTCTGAAGGGCTTAAAGATTGCAGTATAGCAATCCCGTTGTCATTGAGTGGCTTTTTAACCGCATCAATAACAGAATTAATATTAGCGTATTTAGATTTAAAGTGAGGATTGGTTGAATCTTTAACGGCAAATTTAATTTCTTTTTGCGCCGACACTAAAGCTTCAGCAATCTGTTTGATGCTATCAGAGGTTTTCATCTTATCTTGTCCTTATAAAAGTTTCTAAACTATATTTTCTATTGTAGCATCATAGATGCGTTTAGCCCAACTATTAGTTTCATGGTTATTATAAACATACTTGGCCATGTCTTTAATAGCTTTATTAAACTCATCTCGGATACGACCTAATTCATCATCTTTCGCATCAAATAAAATGCTATGAATTTTAGTAATAAATGGGCCTGAATTTTCAGCGTCAGCATATAGGTCGCCCCAATTTTGACATTGGAAAGTTAGGTAATATTCAATAAGTTCTTGCATATTCCTAATTTGATCATCATCACCATAAAAATCAGGATCAGGATGATGTAACGCTTGAATATGTATCTTATTTTCAATTGCAACTTGGTCAGCCATATTAGCTCCCGTAAGTGATTGATTTGTCGTCATATTATACGCCTTTTAGAAATTTGTCTAGTAAAGGATACAATACATATAACCACAAGCCAAAATATGCATATACGGCGATGGCATAAATTACTAATTTCTTATTTTGTGTTGTCATATTATTCCCCTATTTCTGATTGATATGGATTGCTAATTTGAGTTTGAACATACTCATAATTATTGCTTTGAGTGTTCAGTTTTAATTGTGAGCCTGGCATAACAAACTCATATTGGTCGGCTGTCCAATTATATTTAAGCTTGGCTTCTTTGGGTGCGTAATTCCATTTTTTTTCAACCCAATTGTATCGAAGTTTAGGTGATTCGCCTGCGAATGAAGCGATTGGTAATGCGATTAATAGTGCGGTTAATAGTTTCATATCGTTTCCTTTTTTGTTGTTACAGGTGCTAATATACCCTTTTTAATATTTGTGTCAATTTTTTTTATGCGCAATCAAGAACACTTGGCACAGTCCTTGCTTATTAAATGGTTTCGCCTTCAATATCCATTGATGGCTAAATGCCTATTTGCTATACCAAATGGCGGCGCTAGGCACATAGGAACGGCCATAAAATTAAAGGCTGAAGGGGTTACGGCAGGCGTTTCAGACCTATTTCTTATGATTCCAGCTAATGGCTTACATGGGCTATTTATTGAGATGAAAAAGGATAAGAGTGCAAAATTACAACAAAATCAAGAGCAGTTCTTAAACCTAGCAGAATCAATGGGTTATGGTGCGGAAGTGGCTTATGGTTTTGAGGAAGGGCAAAAAATAATCCAAAAATACTTGCAAGATAAATAAATTTAGGTTTATAGTGCGAAAAGCATACAAGATAAGAGAAAGGAAACTAATTGCATTATTATCAATACAACATCGCGGATTACCGCAAAGATACAAGCCATTTATCACTACTAGAGCATGGTTGTTATCGACAGTTATTAGATCAATATTATTTAGACGAAAAGCCGCTACCTGCGGATGAAGATAAACTTTTTAGATTATTTAATGCGAGGACTGAAGATGAAAAACAGGCTATGCGAAATGTTCTTTTGGACTTTTGGACTAAAACTGAAGCTGGTTATGTTCAAGGAAGGTCGGATCGTGAGATACAAACTTATAAAGAAAGACTTGAAATTGCTAGTCGGGCAGGTCGCAAAAGCGCTGATTTAAGGGCGAATTCCAACGGGCGTTCAACGGGCGTTGAAATAAAATCAACGGGCGTTCAACTAACCACTAACCATAAACCAATAACCAATAACTTAATAACCAATAACCAATATATATCTAAAGACTTTGAAATCTTTTGGGAAGCGTATCCAAAAAAGAAAAAGAAAGAAGATGCTAGAAAAGCTTGGAATACGACAAGACCTAATATAGAAGTTGTTCTTAAAGCACTCGAATGGCAGAAACAATCGCCCGAATGGTTTAAGCAGGCTGGCCAATACATCCCATATCCAGCATCATGGATACGATCCCACTCTTGGGAAGATGAAAAGGCCGTATCAGTAACATTTTAAGGAAGGCTATGATTAATGAAATCTTATGTTTATCAGCAATTATGTTTGGTGAAGCAAGGGGTGAGCCTGATGTTGGCAAAGTTGCGGTCGCTTATACTGCAATTAACCGCAAAGCTGATCCAAATTATCCGAAAAATATTTGTCAGATAATGAAACAACCAGCTCAATATCAATTTTTGGATTATGGTATGCCTACGCAAACACAAATTGCGTATTTAATGCCGTTAGCTAAAGCGATATTGGAAGGTAGAGTTGATGATCCGACAAGGGGCGCTAAATGGTATCACACCAGGAAAGTCAAACCTATTTGGGCTAAACAAAAAGAAGTGAAAGTAGCGATAGCAAATCATATTTTTTACTAACAAGAGAGATATAAAATGACACAAGATAATACAATGGCTTCTCTTGAACTTTGGGTGAAACAGTTACAAGGCACACTTGATGTTCAAGAGATAGCTAGAACTAAACCAGCACCAATTCCTGATATAGCAATTCCGTATTTGGTATTTTTAAGGCCTTATGATAAGGTAGGCTTGTTAGCTTCTACTAACAAAAGAAGATTTACTAAATGCAATATAGAATTTTTATTTGACGGAAATACTAGAAAACTTAAAGATGTAAAAATGATTAATCAGGATGATGATGATGGAAACTAAAGCTTACTTAATAGAGGAATATAATTTACAAGGCGAGCTTGTATGGAAAATGATTTCATTTTTTGAGCCTGATTCTCTAGAATGGATGCGCGACCTTAAAGGTAAGAAACATAATTTAGTTATATCAGAGCTTGGGGTTAAAAATTCTAAAACAATTAAAGGAATTGAGAAAAAATATGACAGTAGCAAATTTGTCATTGGTCATTAAGATTGTTGGTTTTATTTTGTGGATTCCTTTATTCCTGGTTGTTACACTCATCTTATATTTATTATGGGAAGAGTTTAATGGAAAAAATCATTAACATTGCAATCAAAATATTAATGGTTGGTGGTGTATTTGGACTATTACTTGGATTCTCATTAATGTTAGAATTGGCTTTTATTCGATGAGTGCTACTATGGAAGTTTTATTCAGGTATTTAGTTTTTGATGATATGGGCGAACCTATTATGCGCTTTAGAACAAAGCATGAAGCTGAATGTTATATATTGCACAGACCTAATCACAAAATAGAACGATTACCACCTCAACCAAAAGAAAATCCTTTTGATTTAATTAAAGAAGAGCCACCATTTTGAGCCACACACTAATAATAATTACAGGTTTAATTTATGCTTACATAAGTTTTGAGCAATTTTATCTTGGTAACAATGGTATGAGTATTTGTTATTTTGGATACGCTTTAGGAAATGTTGGTTTATATATGATGGCTAAATGAGATATATTACTTTTTTACCATTAATTTTTTTATTAAACGGATGCGCTGAAATAGCAACAAGTGTTGCAATAAATACAGGCGTTCAAGTAGCAGGTGAAAAATATTTAATATCACACAAACAACCTGTAATTAAATGCAATGCAATAAATGTTTTAAAAGGTAATAAATTTTGTAGAGTAAATCAAACTTATAAGGTGTCGTATGCAAGAAAAAGATAAGATAGCATTTAAATCAATGATGGATACAGTAACAAGTCTTTATCAAAAACCAAATTTAGATATAGATACATTACGAGTATGGTTTCATAAGCTAGATAAATTTGAATTTAATGTAGTTACTAAAGCTTTTGATAAATGGGTGGATAACAATAAGTTTATGCCTACAGTTTTTGACATACTGCAATTATGTCGAGAAAAGCCAATTGAATTTGCACAATTACAAGCACCTAAATTAAACAATCAGCAAAATAAAGAACAGGCCGATAAGTTATTGGCTATGATTTATGAGAAGATGCCTATTGAAGATAAAAAGCTTAAAGATATGAGATCATGGGCGCATCGTATTATTGCTAATCCTAAAAATTATCCTGCCATATCTTTAAAGACTGCTAAAGAAGCGGTTAATGCTAAATGAAAATATTAATTGCTTGCGAATATAGCGGGGCAGTTAGAGAAGCTTTTAAAAAATTAGGGCATGATGTTATGTCTTGTGATATTAAGGATTCAGAAATATATGGAAATCATTACAAAGGTGATGTATTTGATATTATTAATGATGGTTGGGATATGATGATTGCTTTTCCACCATGCACTCATTTAGCTGTTAGTGGGGCTAAACATTTTGAACAAAAAAGAAAAGATGGTAGGCAACAACAAGGTATAGATTTTTTTATAAAAATTGTAAATGCAAATATACCAAAAATAGCAGTTGAAAATCCTATTGGAATTATGTCAAATATATACAAAAAACCAAGTCAAATTATTCATCCTTACCAATTTGGCCATGAAGCTTCTAAATCTACTTGTTTATGGTTAAAAAATTTGCCATTACTTAAACCAACAAATATTGTTGATAAAGGTAAATTTTCTGTGTCAATTTCAGGCAAAAGAATTCCTACCTGGTATTCAAATAATAAAAAATTAAGAGATAGAACTTTTCAAGGTATAGCTGATGCTATGGCTGATCAATGGGGGCATAATGCAAAATAAATGGTCAAAGATTAGCCAATATTGCATTGAACGCAATAATTATTGGATTTCAAGATATGTTCTTGCGGATGGCGCAAATAGATACATACTTTGGGATGGAAATAAGATGGTTAAAATACACGATAACGCAAAGGCATTAAAAGATGAAGCAGAAAGATTGGACAGTAACGAAAAACAACTTGCCGCAACTAATGATTTATTTGGAAGAGCTAATCAAACAAGGCAAGCTTCCGCAAGTTACGATAAAAGAAAAGGCTGATAGTAAAAGATCACTAGAAGCTAATAAATTTTTATGGGGCAGACTTTATAAAAGCATTTCTAATTTTACGGGCTATTTGCCAATGGAAGTCCATTTACTATGTGGCCATCTATTTTTATCCGAACAAAAAACTATTAATGGAATTCAAGTGCCTTATGTTCGCTCAACGACTGATCTTACAGTTGAGGAATTTACAAACTATATTCAGCAAATTGAATCTTATTTTGCACAATTAGGGTGGTCGATTGACTAAAGATGAAAGAAAACACTATGAAAAGCTATCTCAAATCGGTTGCATTGTTTGTCGCAATCTTGGTTTTGGCTATTCTGCACCACATATTCACCATATTAGGCATGGCGCTGGGATTGGTCAAAAAAGCCATTGGACTACTGCCATACCTCTTTGCCCAATGCATCATCAAAATGGTGGATTTGGTGTCGCACTACACGCAGGGCAAAAAACCTTTGAATCGAAATATGGGACAGAATCGGAACTTTTACGACAAACTTTAACAATTCTTGAGGGTGAATTATGTTAGAATTATTGTTGGGCGTTATTGTTATGACAATCGTTATATATCTATTGAACAGGTAAAATTATGAAAAAAATATACTCAATTAAAGAAGCTGAAGTAGTATTGCCAGGCGTTACTATTGGCGAATTCTTTTTAAAGTTACTTCATGCGGCCACAAACGCTCATTTATTACATTTACAGACTAAATCTTATGCAGAGCATAAAGCCTTACAAGGTTATTATGAAAAGTTACCTGATGCGGTAGATACAATTATAGAGCAATATCAAGGCGCATATCAAAAGATTGTAGAATATCCAAATATGTATGAGCCACCTAAAGCGGATGCGCTCCAAGAAGTAACATCTATTAGAGATTTTATTGTGGCTAACAGATCAGTTGTTGGCGATTATACAAGCTTACAAAATGAGGTTGATGCCTTATTAAGTATTGTAGAAGCCACAATGTATAAACTAACTTTTTTAGATTAATGCCTTATACGCCCGTCAATGATAAATGTCGGGAATTAGGTTGCAATAATCTTAAAACAAGTCGATCCGCCTTTTGTAGTATTCATGGGGGCGAAAAGACACAAAAAGACAAAGAGAATAGCAAGCTATATTCAACGGCTTATTGGAAAAAACAAAGATTAGTTCAATTAAGCAAAACGCCTTTATGCCAGGCTTGTTTATTAGAAGGCAAAGTTGTTCAGGCGGTTGCAATTGATCATATATTTCCGCATAGGCAAGATGCTAATAAATTTAAAAACAATTTGTTTCAAAGTTTATGCGTGCCACACCATACATTAAAGACACAAGAAGAAAATGAAGGCAAATATTTATATTACTCACCTAACGGACTAATTACTTATACAGACGCAGACTATGGCCAAGCTCTTAACCAAACAAAATCTGCGCAAAATATATAAAATGCTTTCTCTGCTTCCACCATTCAATGAGTGGAAATTACCTGCGGCTCACCGCGTTACATTCGAAGTGGTATCTAACACCGATGCTTTTGGTTGGTTTATAAATGATCCGCCAAGAATACAAATAGATAGATCATGCGATGATTGGAATAAAATAACCCATACTATGATGCATGAAATGATTCATTGTTTTTTATGGTATTCAGGCCATAAAGATTTTGATGCGCATGAAGCAAAGTTTAAAAAATACGCTAAAATAGTTTGTCATATACATAATTTAAATGAGGATGATTTTTAAATGGCACTTATAGATACGATAGTGGGAACGATTGGATCAGTATTAGATAAAGTTATACCCGATAAAAATAAAAGACTTGAAGCACAAGAACAATTACAAACATTATTAACTAGCCAAGACTTTCAAATAGCGGTAGAACAAATAAAGGTTAATGCAATTGAAGCTCAATCAGATAGCATATTTAAATCAGGATGGCGACCAAGCGTGGGTTGGATATGTTCAATCGCTTTCGCACTACACTTTGTTTTATTTCCCTTACTCAATTGGGTGGTCATGCTCTGCGGCGGACAACCAATTCTTGTGCCTTTTCAAATGGATACTCTTTTGACAGTATTACTAGGTTTATTAGGCATGGGAACTTTAAGAACAGTTGAGAAAATGAAGCTTAAATGAAATTATCAAAGAATTTTACACTACAAGAATTAACTCATAGCGATATAGCCATAAGGAATTCTTTAGATAACACACCTAGCAAAGATATAATTCCTAATCTTATTCGTGTTGCAGAATTACTTGAGGATGTTCGCGCATTATTTAATAAGCCTATCATTGTTAATAGTGGCTATCGTAGTGTTCAGGTTAATTCATTATTAGGATCAAAGCCTACATCTCAACATTGTATCGGATGCGCGGCTGATATTCGCATTAGTGGGCTAACACCTGATCAGATAGTAAGTAAGATAGTAAAGAGTGATATACAGTATGATCAAGTAATCAGAGAGTTTGACAGCTGGGTGCATATAGCTATACCTAGAACTGAAGGACAAATAGCAAGAAAGCAAGCGCTTATTATAGATAAGAAAGGCACTCGACCTTACGCATAATGGATGAGTATTTATTATGTGATATACTTTGCGCGATTGATGCAATTAAGTATGTAGTTTATATAGCATTTATTATTTATATGATAAGAGGACATAAGACATGAATAGAACAGAGATACTAAATAAAGCTAATGAGATTATATGTAAGGATAGGCAAGCAACGCATGGTGAAGCAGAGAATAGTTTTGCCGACATTGCAAATTTGTGGTCAGCTTATTTACATCGAGAGATCAACCCAAGAGATGTAGCCATGATGATGGTTATGCTAAAGATAGTGAGATATAAAAAGAATCCAACGCATTTAGATAATGCAATCGACCTTTGCGGATACGCCGCAATTGCAGGCGAGCTAGGGGCAGGGGCGTTAGAATGATAACAGTCGGTGATAAACTATTGAATAACTTAATGTTTTTGGGGTTGTTAAATGAG